>OQVS01001643.1_pt1 | contig 15052 bp, 12 predicted proteins | sample 1691601 | NCBI WGS metagenome assembly OQVS01 (sample SAMN03418268, study PRJEB22391) | human gut metagenome | biome: human-gut; feature: organic feature; material: feces | host: Homo sapiens | place: Tanzania | collected 2013-01
GCGCTTCCCGTGGCTTACGACATCAAACAGGCGCTTCCCGACGCCCGCATCGACTGGGTGGTGGAAGAGGCGTTTGCGGACATCGTGGAACTGAGTCCGTGGATCGACGGCAAGATCGTGACGGCGTTCCGCCGTTGGCGCAAACACCCGCTGTCGGCTGAAACCCGCGCGGAAGTCGCACGGGTGAAAAAAGCGCTTCGGGAAAACCGCTACGACTTGGTGATCGACTTGCAGGGCTTGGTGCGATCCGCACTGGTGGCTCGTTGGTGCGGGGTGAAGTCCGTGGGTTATTCCCGCGATACGATCCGGGAACCCCTGGCGAGTTTCTTTTATACGGAAACGAAGCGGGTGCCTGAGAGTTTGACGCCCGTGAAGCGCTACCGCACGATGGCGTCCGTCTGTCTGGGGTACGACATTGACGCGGATCACCCGATTTACGGGTTGAAGGCAAAACCTCTTGCCACTCGTCCTGCCGAAGGCGATTACGCCGTCATGGCCGTCAATACGAGCCGAGAAGAAAAGCTCTGGGCCAGAGACCGCTGGATTCAAACGACGCAGGCACTCGTGAAGGCCGGCATTACCCCCGTCTTTGTGTGGGGGAGCGCTGCGGAAGAAGAACGCGTGAGGACGCTTGCCGACTTAGTGCCGGGCACCGTGGTGGCGCCCCATATGACGCTCCCCGAGATTGCGTCGGTTCTGAAGGCGTCCGTGGGGTTGATCGGGGTGGATACCGGGATTTCTCATTTGGCGGCGGCGTTGGCGGTTCCGGCTGTGGGTATTATCGTCGGGACGAGCGCGCAACTCTTTCGTTTGGTGGGGGAGGGCGCGTGTACGACGGTGGGAGACAAGGGCGTCGTGCCGACCTCTTCGGAAGTATTGACGGCTTTCGCAAGCGTGACCGGCATTAAGGTGACGCCGTGAAATGGATGACGCCGGGGCTCTATCGCCTCGTGACGCGGTGCGCGGTGCCGCTAGCGAAGCTCTACCTCAGAAAACGAGCCAAAAAACAGCCGGACTATCTTTTGCATTGGGATGAACGGTTTGCCGAAACGGCGTATCCCGCACCTTGCGCGCCGCGACTTTGGGTGCATGCGGTGAGCGTCGGCGAGACGAATGCGGCGGCGCCCTTGATTGAGGCGTTGATGAAGCGGTTTGATCGGGCAGAGCTTCTTTTGACGTGCATGACCCCGACGGGGCGGGATGCCGGGCGGAAAATCGTCGGGCGCTATCCCGGACGCGCCGTGCAGTGTTACCTCCCGTACGACGTACCGGTGTTTGTAGAAAAATTTTTGGAGGAAACCCGTCCGTCGATGGGGATACTCATGGAAACGGAGGTCTGGCCCAACCTCATTGCGGCGGCGAAAGCGCGCAGCATTCCGATGGTACTTGCCAACGCCCGCGAGTCGCAGAAGAGTTCGGATAAAGCCGAAGGTTTTGACCGGGTGATGCGACCGGCGTTTGCGGCGTTTGATGCCGTTTTGGCACAAAGTGAGGCGGATGCGGCGCGCCTTATCCGCCGCGGTGCCCGTAAAGACGTGGTGACGGTGACGGGGTCGCTTAAGTTTGACGTTCCCGTCAATGCCGCAGCTCAGGCAACGGCAGCGGTCTTTAAGGCGCAACGCTTGAATCCCGTCGTGTTGATCGCGAGTACCCGCGACGGGGAAGAAGCGATGTTTGCACCGCTTTTAAAGCGTTTTCAGGGGAAGGCCGCGGTGCTTTTGGTGCCGCGCCATCCGCAGCGCTTTAACGATGTGGCGGAGATCCTCGCCAAAGAAAACGTACCTTTTGTGCGCCGCAGTGCCTACGCAACTCCCACCGACATTTCGGCGGACGCCGCCGTGATTTTGGGCGACAGTATGGGGGAAATGGCGTTTTACTGCGCCGCGGCGGACGTGACCCTGATGGGGGGAAGTTTCGGCAACACTGGGTGCCAGAATCTGATTGAACCCGCGGCGGCGGGCTCTCCGGTGATTTTAGGACCGTCCGTCTATAACTTCGCGAAAATTTCCGAAGACGCCGTCGCCATGGGCGCAGCGATACCGACGACGAATGCCGCAGAGGGCGTCACGGCGGCGCTGCGGTTGATTGATGACGAGCAGGAGCGGCGTCGGCGGCACGAGGCGGCATCGAAAGACAGTTGGGAATTCGTCGTATCCATTCGCGCGATCCGTGCATTCCGCCGTGATGAGCGACGTTTGTGCGCGGCTGTGGTCTGAAAACGGAGACCCAAAATGACACGACGAATTCCCAACTGTCTTTCGATTGCCGGCGTGGATCCTTCGGGCGGCGCCGGGGTGTTCGCCGACATCAAGGCGATGAGTGCCGTCGGTACTTATGCCGCTGGGGTGGTGACGGCGCTCACGGCGCAAAACACCTGCGGCGTGACAGGAGTGCTGCCGATTGCACCGGCGTTTGTTACGGAACAGTTGGAAACGCTTTTTACGGACGTCGTCATTGATGCCGTCAAGATCGGGATGCTTGCGGATCCCGCCATCATTCATGCGGTGGCGGAGAGCCTAAAAAAACACCGTCCGACGTGGATTGTTTTGGATCCCGTGATGGTGGCTAAAAGCGGCGATCGACTGCTCCCGGAAGACGCCCTGACGGCTTTGAAAACGGAATTGATTCCTTTGGCGGACATCATCACGCCGAACCTGCCGGAAGCCGAAGAACTTTGGGGGTACAAAATCCCTGATCGAAGTGCGATGCCGGCGGCGGCACGGGCTCTCTACGCACTGATGGCGAATCCCAAGGGCGGTGTGCTCTTAAAGGGCGGGCATCTCTCAGCGACGGAAGCGGCGAGCGACCTTTTTTACGACGGTAAGACGGCTCATTGGTTGGAAAACGCCCGCATCGCGACGAAAAACACGCACGGAACGGGGTGCACGTTGTCGTCGGCACTCGCGGCGTATCTTGCGAAGACGGGAGACGCTTTGACGGCGGTGACGGCCGCCAAGCGCTACATGACGGCGGCGATTGGGGCCGCCGATACGTTGAATGTCGGGCATGGCCACGGGCCGGTGGCGCACTTTACTGAGATGACGTCGCCCTTTATGTAAGAATGGGGCGCGGGGGAAAGCTGACGGCAGGATGCGTTGCTTGTGCAACGCAGTTCGACCTTGGAATGGGGCTTGTGGTGCTCGATAAATCGCAAAAGCAAAACGCCCTGCTACTGGTAGCAACCTGGGCGTCTTAAGGAGTGGATAATCATGAACGCATGTGATTGCCGCGCCGTCGTCGTACGTGTTTGCAGTGCACCTGTCAAAAAAGAAATTTCCTGAGGAACCTCGTTACAATCCTCACCTTTGCCGGACTGATCAGACCGGTGTTCTCCCTTATTTTTTCGGGAAAAGAAACCATGCAGAAACTCAAGATTGCGGGCGGTCGGCGCCTTTCGGGTACGGTTCGCGCTTCGGGGGCGAAGAATGCGGCTCTGCCGATTTTGGCGGCGTCACTCTTGACGGCCGACCCCGTCGTACTTCACAACGTGCCGGATTTGGCCGACGTGAAGACGATGAATAAGCTTTTGAGCGGCATGGGCGTCGCCGTGGAGAAAATCGGGGATTCGAGCTATCGGCTTTGCGCGGCCGACGTGACGGGAACCGAAGCGCCGTATGATCTCGTGAAAACGATGCGTGCGTCCATTTTGGTGCTGGGCCCCTTGGTCGCCCGCTTCGGCGCGGCGAAGGTGTCCCTTCCGGGCGGCTGTTCCATCGGGGCGCGTCCGGTGGATCAGCACATCAAGGCGTTAAAGCGGTTGGGCGCCGACATTGAAATTGATCACGGCTATGTAGTGGCGACGTCAAAGCGACTTAAAGCCGCCCGCATCGTCACCGACATGGTGACCGTCACCGGCACGGAAAATATTCTGATGGCGGCGGTTTTGGCTGAAGGCACCACCGTCATTGAAAACGCGGCCCGCGAACCTGAAGTCGTGGATCTCGCGAATCTCTTAAACGCCATGGGGGCCAAAATCACCGGGGCTGGAAGTTCCGTCATTACGGTGGAAGGCGTGGAGCGTCTTCACGGTGCCGAACACGCCGTCATTGCGGATCGAATTGAAACCGGCACGTTCCTTTGCGCTGCTTTAGCGACCCGAGGGGATGTGACCGTGACGAATGCGGCACCGCATACCTTGGAAGCCGTGATCGGCAAACTGAAGGAAGCGGGGGCCGTTGTTGAAACCGGGGACGACTGGATTCGCGTCAAGATGGACGGACGCCCCAAGGCCGTCGATGTGCGCACGGTGCCGCACCCGGGCTTCCCCACGGACATGCAGGCGCAGTTCATGGCCGTGGACGCGGTGGCCGAGGGGAGCGCCCGCATCGTCGAAACGATTTTTGAAAACCGCTTCATGCACGTGCCGGAACTGCAGCGCATGGGGGCCGATATTTCCGTGGACGGGCATACGGCCGTAGTGAAGGGCGTAGAAAAACTCGAAGGAACGACCGTGATGGCCACCGATCTCCGCGCTTCGGCGTGCCTCGTGATCGCAGGGCTTGCGGCACACGGCGAAACAGTGATTGACCGCATTTACCATTTGGATCGCGGCTACGAACATATCGAAGCGAAGTTGTCGGCGTTGGGCGCCGACATCGTGCGTCTCGCGAAATGACGAAAAAGCCCGTGCGGATCGGTTCCGGACGGGCTTTATTTGCAAAAGGCGGCGGTTTTTTGAATTCGGCCGCCTTTTTGCTGCGCGGGACTATTTCTTCAAGTACACCAAGTCCCACACGCCGTATCCCAAGCGTTCGCCGCGGGCTTGGAATTTGGTGCAGGGGCGTTCTGTGAGGGGGTTTGCCATTACGGGGGAGAAGCCTTCCGGATGAGCGTTCACGAGTTTCGCTTCCCCGTTTAAGACTTCGAGCATCTGCTCGGCGTAGTTTTCCCAGTCGGTGGCGCAGTGAATGTAGCCGCCCGTGGCGAGTTTGTCGGCAAGCACTGTGACGAAGTCCGGGCGCACGAGGCGGCGCTTGTGGTGGCGGGCCTTGCGCCAGGGATCAGGGAAGAAGATGTGGATGCCGGACAACGTTCCGTCCGGAATCATGTCGCGCACGACTTCCATCGCGTCATGGCGGCAGATGCGCACGTTCGTGAGCCCCTTTTCCTCGAGAAGCTTACTTAAGGCACCGACGCCCGCCGCGAAAACTTCGCAGCCCAAGAAATCCACTTCCGGGTGTGCTTCGGCGATTGCCGCCGTCGTTTCCCCCATGCCGCAGCCGATTTCCAGAACGAGCGGTGCTTTGCGGCCGAAGGCTTTTTCGGCGTCAAAGGGCTTGACTTCATAAACGGCTTCGTATTTGGGGAAGAGATCGTCAAGCGCACGTTCCTGGGCGGCGGAAATATGGCCGCGGCGCAGCACGAAGCTGCGGATGTGACGGTGCTTGAGGGCTTCAATTTCTTCGGGCGTAAGCGTTTCGGAAGACATGAGAAGAATTTCCGGCTGGCAGATACAAAAAAACGAACCGTTTGAATGAAACGATCCGTCGACAGGGAAAGTGGAGCGGGCGAAGGGAATCGAACCCTCGTATAAAGCTTGGGAAGCTTTCGTTCTGCCATTGAACTACGCCCGCAGACCGCTTTGAGAGCGGGGATTATGCCCGAAGTGAGAAAAAATTTCCAATACGAAAGCCGTCATGGTGACCGAAACCAGGGTTATCAGGCCGAATGAAAACTCGGATTAATGGGGAAAATGCGTTAAGATTTCGGACTTACTTTTGTTTTTCTTCGATTTTCCGCGTCCAGAGGTTCTCCGTGCGGTGTTTTTGTCAATCGGCGTTTGCGTTCTCCGGTCTTTTTAAGACCGGGTTGGTGTCGTTTGAGGACTCAGCGGGGAAGAAACACCAAGCGCTCACAATTCATCGCGCGAGGAAGCCCCTGACTTTAATGACAAGAGTGGGTGGTCCAGAGATAGTCATAGGGAGGAATCGCGCTCGTGCGTAAGCACGACCATTCGATGGATTTTCGGTCATAATGATGACCGGAAATCCCCGAAGACGAATAAACCAGATGAAACGTACCGTGACCGAGAGCTACTGTGTGACGTTTGAGGTGAAAGTTAAACCCTCAGACCTGCCGGAAATCGACCGGCGAACGGAGTGTGCGAGGCAGGTCTACAACACGTGTCTCGGTCAATGCCAAAAGCGCTGGCGGTTGATCCGCAGTATTCCTGATTGGCGTGCGGCATTGAAAGAACTTCCGGCCCTCAATCGAAAACCAGAGCTTTCCCCTGATGAAAAATTCCGTCAAAAGTCTCTGCGTCAACAACTGAAAACCATCGAACAAAACGAAGGATTTTCTGAATATGCTCTTCATGCTTACGCCTTGACGGTCAACCGTCATTTCGGTTCTCTCTTAGGCGTTAATGAAATGCAGAAGGCTGCGACTTTTGCTTGGCGTACCTTTGAGCGTTACCGCTTCGGCAACGCTGAGAAAGTACGTTTCAAGCGACGCGACGATCCGATTCTCATCGAAAATAAGAGCAACGTTACCGGCCTTCGCCTTAAAGACGACAAGGTACTTTGGGGTAGTAAGCATGCCCGTACGCTGGAATTCCCGATCATCGTCCGAAGAAACGATAAATACGCCCAGCAGACGTTCCTCGATAAGACGAAATTCATCCGTTTCTTCGAACGGACGATTCGTGGAAAGCGGAGATTCTTCGTCCAAGCCGTGAAGGAAGGCACACCGCCTCCCAAGCATCGTCAGTACGGCGATGGCAAGCCTGCAGTCGGCATAGATCTCTCGCCGTCAACGCTGGTGGCGTATTCGCCGGAAGCTGCCGTTATCGAAGAACTGGCTTCTGACTGTGAAAGCATTGAAGCGGCGATTCGTCGCATCAACCGTGCGATAGATCGTTCCTACCGAGCAACGAACCCCGAGGCGTACAACGAAAACGGCACGTTCAAGAAGGGCTGCCGTCTCGTGCCTTCCAAACGTTGTCAGGAACTCATGGCAGAACGAAAGGAACTCTTTCGTAAACAAGCAGCAGTTCGTAAGCAGTCGCATGAAAAGGTCGCCAATAAGCTGATCGCCCAGAGCACGGATATCAAGGTGGAAGATACGGTGGTTTCGTCGTGGACGACGCGAGTCAAGGAAACGTCAGTCAACCGAAAGAACGGAAAGAATCGGTCGAAGAAACGCTTCGGCAAGACGGTAGCCCGTCGTGCTCCGGCCATGTTGCTTGCGATCATTGACCGGAAGCTGAAGTACCGAGGATACGCGTTGAAGCGTGTCGTCTCTCGGAAGGTAAAGGCCAGCCAATTCGATCATTCAACGGGCCAGTACCGAAAGAAACGGCTTTGTGACCGATGGTGCGTCATAGACGGACACCGGGTACAGCGAGACCTGTATTCGGCCTTTCTCATCAGCCATGTGACGGGGAAGAACTTGGACACCATTGATCGTAAGGCGTGTTGTGATGACTGGATGAATTTCTTGAAGCTTCAGGATGAGGTACTGAAGACCTGTGATAAGAACCTCGGCATTTTCTAATCAACCTTATTTCTCTTGACCCAAGCCTGTCGTAAAAGGGCTTCGCCGATTTGTGATAGTGAGAAAGGCGTAAAAAGGACGGAAGCGGAAGCACACGGTAGGTACCAGGACGCAGTATCGCTGCTCTGCCGGGCCGATGAAGTGCATTCCCTTTGCGGAATAGCTCCGTAATTTTCCGGTGAAACCGAGTCAGTGGCGATTCGCAGACTCTTCGTTCGAAAGGACGGAGATAAGGTGGTTGCAGAAGCTCTGGAGTAACTTGGAACCCCGCGACTTTAGTCGTCGGGAGCTGTCAGTTCGACCGGATACTCCGCCTCCGGTTTCCAATCATTCGCGATGCGCAAGAGGTTTCATAGAAATGCCGCGAGGAAACTTGCGACTTTAGTCGCGAGAGGAATCGCGGCAAAGCTTGATTTTTGAAGGACTCCCGTAGTTTTTGCTGAACGTTGTCAGTATGATGAGACACGTGAAGAGGACATTGTTGAACCCAGGGGAATACGTTGAAAGGACTGAACACATCCAAGAACGCCGGCAAACTGGTTAAGTTGACGAAACTTAACCGGACGGTTTGTGTTCGTCTGACGGTCAGCCCGGAGGATTCCGCCAAATTGTCGGAGACCCATGCCCTCTATCGGGATGCCTGCAATTTTGTCGTACCCATCGTTTGCAAAAACAAGGAGAGCCGTTTGTGGCAGCGATTCTCCTTGCACCACGTGGCCTACCCGAAAATCCGTGAGAGGTTCCCGGCGCTGGGGGCACAACTGGCGTGCAACGTGATTCGCTCCGTCTCGTCGGCCTATAAGACGGAATTGGCGAATCACCCGCAGCAGCTGAAACAGCCGGAACTCAAGGCGATCTCGTTTAAGAATCCCTCGGTGCATCTCGATAAGAACACGATCACCTACCGAGATAACGGCACGGTCAGTCTTTACACCCTGAAAGGACGGGTGGAAGCGACGTTGGCACCGGGAGATCGCCAGCGCTTGTTGCTTGCTTCCGGCAAACGCAAAGAAAGTAATCTCGTGCTGCACCGCGGCTACGGAAAACGACCGGATTTCTGGGAACTGCACATCACTGTCGAAAACGATGTTCAGCCCGTTTCTCCCTCAGAACTTCAGACAAAAGAAGTGATGATGGGAGTTGATGTAGGAGAAAATAATATGGCTGCCGCTTCCACGGGAAAACTGTGGAAAGCCGGAAAGCTCAAGCACAATCGCGATAGAAAACAAAGTCTACGTACGCGTCTTCAGCGCAACGGCTCACGAAGTGCCAAACAGCATCTTCGGAAGGCTTCCCGCCGGGAAAGACGCCATGTGGCACATGTCAACCATGTCGTGAGCCGTGAGATCGTCAACGAAGCGAAAAGTAAGAATAAGAAGTTGATTATTCTTGAAAATCTGACGCATATTCGTGAACGCATCAAAGCTAACCTTCGAGTCCGTGCCCGTCTGCATCGGTGGCCCTTCAGGGAACTGCAGCAGATGATCGTCTACAAGGCCGTTCAAGAAGGTATGGAAGTGATATTTGTCGATCCTCACTACACGAGTCAGACTTGTGCCCATTGTGGGAAGATCGGTGTGCGTAAAAAGCACCGCTTCCAGTGCTCTTGTGGTTACCGGGCGCACGCCGACTTAAATGCGAGTCGGAACCTGCTCGGTTTGGGATATCAGCTGATGTCTCAAGGGCTGCAGTAAGACCAGCCTTATGTTGAGCCGTCTACTTAAGACGGTAACAATAAAGCTTCTGACTTTAGTCAGGAGTTGCTTACGACGTGTTACGACGTGCGTTTCCCCGAACTTGCCCGACGCCTTACCGCCGACGGCGCGGATTTGCTGGTGCTGCCTGCCGCGTGGGTGAAAGGCCCCTTGAAAGAGATGCACTGGGACATCAACGTGCGGGCCCGGGCGCTCGAAAACACGGTGTACGTTGCGGCCGTCTCCGAATGCGGCCCCGTCAACATCGGCTCATCCAAAGTCGTGAATCCCCTCGGAGTCTTCACCGCACAGGCGGGCGTCACGGACGAACTTCTCGTGACGGAAATCGATCACGACCTCGTCACGACCACCCGCGAGGCGCTCCCCGTCCTCGCCAACCGACGATTTAAGACGCCGGAACTCGCGTAACAGCCGACGGCCGTTTACCACATTACCCTCAGCAAACGGCCGCCCCCCAAAAGAGAAACCTATGTTCACCACTCCCGACCTCAACGAGAAAGTCCTGGAATCGCGCGCCAAAAACGTGGCGCATGCGGCCTCCCGGCGTCACCCGGTGAGAAACGCCGTCACCGTTCTATTGTCGTTTCTCATCCTTCTCATTCTCTACCTCTGCGCCGTCAACCCCAATTTCGGTTGGTCCGTCGTAGGGCAATACTTGTTTGACCCGTCCGTGATGCACGGGATCGGCGTCACGCTGTCGCTTACCGTCGTATCAATGTTGCTCGGCATCGTTCTGGGGCTTATCTGCGCCGTCGGGAAACTCTCGAAACTGCGCTTTTTCATGGGGCTTTCCGACCTGTACCTGTGGTTCTTCCGCTCCACCCCGCTTTTGGTGCAGCTTCTTTTTTGGTACAACTTGTCGGCGCTCTTTCCGGTCTTAGGGATCCCGGGGCTCTTTACCGTCGACACGAACGACGTCATCACGCCCCTCACGGCGGCCGTCGTCGGGCTCTCCCTTAACGAAGGCGCCTACATGGCGGAAATCATCCGCGCGGGATTGATGTCGGTTGACCCGGCTCAGCGCGAAACGGCGGAAGCTTTCGGCATGAGCAAGTCGCAGATTCTCTTTCGCGTCCTTCTCCCGCAGGCAATGCGGGCCATCGTACCGCCTACCGGCAACCAGGTGATTTCGATGATTAAGGCGACCGCCATGGTGTCGATCATCGCCATGGACGATCTGCTCTACTCCGTGCAGGCGATCTACAACCAGAATTTCCAGATCATTCCCCTGTTGATCGTCGCCGTCCTCTGGTACCTCGTCATCACGTCCGTCCTCACTTTCATCCAGTCGCGCATCGAACGGAAATTCGCCAAGGGCGAACGCGGTTTCGTTGCCGCTCAGGCTTAACCACGGGAGACACGCAATCATGGCAACCATTCAATCGGCCGGCCGCCGGGAAAACACGGTCTCTCCCATTACGGAAGGCCCCGACATCGTCGTTCTCGCGCGCAACGTGCAAAAGAGTTTCAACGGCGTGCAGGTTCTTAAAGGCATTGACCTTGAAGTGCACCGCGGCAAAGTCGTCGCCATTTTGGGGCCTTCAGGCTCCGGAAAATCGACATTTCTGCGTTGCATCAACCACCTTGAAAAGATGGAGGCCGGCTCCATTCAGGTCGACGGCGTGCAGATCGGTTACGTCGAAAAAGACGGGAAACTTGAAGAAGCCCCCTACTCGGTAACCGCCAAGCAGCGCAGCCGCATCGGCATGGTCTTTCAGAGCTTCAACCTCTTTCCCCATATGACGGTGCTTGAAAACGTCATGGAAGTCCCGGTACACGTGCACGGGGAAAATCCCGACATTGTGCGCGAGCGCGCCTTGAACCTTCTCGCGCGCGTGGGGCTAGCGGAAAAGGCCAACGAATACCCCAAGCGCCTTTCGGGCGGCCAGCAGCAGCGCGTTTCGATTGCCCGCGCCCTCTGCATCAAACCGGATCTCCTCCTTTTTGACGAACCCACGTCGGCCCTTGATCCGCAGTTGGTGGGCGAAGTTCTCGGAGTCATCCGGCAGCTCGCCGACGACGGCTTCACGATGGTGGTCGTCACGCACGAAATTCCCTTTACGCGCGAAGTCGCGGACTGGGTCGTTTTCATGGCGGACGGCGTCGTCGTTGAACAGGGGAAACCCAAGGACGTCCTCGTGCATCCCTCAAAAGATCGCACAAAGGAATTTTTAAAGCGCTACCTCGCGCAGGCAGCGGAAACGTCCGGGCAAACGGCCTGACGGCGTCTCTGAATCGTTTGACATCACCTCGGTGGGGCTTTCCTACCGGGGTGATTTTTTATGCGCGGCGATTTTGGATGGGATTGACGAGCAGAGGGTGTACCCCAACTGAAACACCTGCTTCGACGCACTGAAATTCAGTGCACTGAAAACTTGACAAAAGGTGCTGGGGGGGGGTATGTTGTTGTTAACGATATGATTTATCAACAGTAAATCACTACGGTTCTGTTTATTAAAACATCCCCGTCGTGATTTTTTAACTGGAGTTCAGCATGAACACTCGAACTGTGATCAACCGCGCCGTCCTCGGAGCGATCTCTTCCTTAGCTATCTTCGCCACGGCTCAAGCCGCCAATGCCATCGAATCGGGTTCGATTTTAGTCAACGGGTCAACTTTCACCCCGACCATCGAAAACAATGCCTTCACCATTGGCGCAAACGGTGACGCAGTTTGCCTCGGAACTGATTCTGGCGCTTACGGTATCGCAATTAAGTCACTTGACACCCCGTTAACAGGGAACGTTCTTGGAAAAACAATCTCTCTTAACTCCAATTTCCGCACGATCTACGCCACATGGTGGAACAGTAAAGACAATCCGGCAACTCTAAACATTGGCAATGAATCCACAGAAACGATCAACATAACAATGAATGGTGGACATTCCGACGATGGGTCTTCGGCAATTATGGCCTTGGATCTGGGGACGACTACGTTGCTGACCGCCAAAAACATCAAAATTACTTCTAACGGCGACTTCGCTGTACAGGTCGCAGCTTTACACGATGAGCTGGGTCCTAACCTGGCCACACTTTCTTTAACAGCCGTAGACAATGGCGACATTTCTGTTGTCAATACAGCTGCTGATGGCGTGGGGCTGGCAGCGTATTCTGGTGGAACCTTAAATATCAAAGGCAATCTCAACGTTAAAGCCAAGACAGCTATTGAAACACGTGGCGATGCGACCATCAACATCAACACCGACGGCAAGGCATCAACCGTAATTGACGGCGATATTGTTTTCGGCACCACGGATAACCGTAGCGGCCATATGCTTAATGCGAACCTCAACCTCAATCTCACGGGTTCCGACTCCGTATGGTCGGGGAATCTGAAGACAGAATACCCCGCCAGCCTCAGTGAAAGCGATCAGAAGGTTACCAATGCCGCAATCACCATCGCTGACGGCGCACAGTGGAACGTCACCAAAGTGAATGAAGTCACTGAAGGCTCTGATATTTCTAAGAGCTTGGCTCTGAATAACCTTACTCTCAATAATGGCGTAGTGTCTATTCAAGACACGTCAACCACTGTGAAAATCGACAACCTAAAAGGCTCCGGTGGCACGGTCAACGTCGCTGCGTCTACTGACGACGGTGCAACTCTCACGACGGCCAAGCTGGAAGCCTCGACCAGCTCCGTGCAAAAACTCGACGTCGCTCTGACCGGCATTGACGCCGACGATATTTCTGACGCTGACTCTGCGCTGGCTTCTGCTGCAGGCGCCGTATCCGCCGGCGACTCCAAAACTACCGTCACCATTAAAGAAGGTGCGGTGAACGGTGCGATTACGGCCGACACCACCGGCGGTATCGTCAAAAGCGTAACGACAACGGAAAACACCAAACTCGCCGCCTTTAACTCCGTCTCTGCCATGGCAACGATGGCTTGGCGCCACGACATGAACGACCTCACGAAGCGTATGGGTGAACTGCGCGACAGCCCCGAAGGCATCGGCAGCTGGGTTCGCTTCTACGGTTCTGAGCAGGAATACGGCCGTCAGAACGTGACGAGCAAGAGCACGTCCGTACAGTTGGGTTCCGACTACGACATCGGCAGCGGCTGGAAGGTGGGCGGTGCGTTTACCTACACCGACGGAACGTCGAAATACGACAACGGCAGTTCCGACAACAAGGCCTACGGCGTTGCGGCGTACGGCTCCTGGCTCGCCGACAACGGTGCGTTCGTCGACTTGATCGGCAAATACAGCCGCCTTTCGAGCGACTTTGAATTGAGTTCGATGGACGGCAAATCGAAGAACAACGCTCTCTCCGCGAGCGTTGAAGCCGGTTGGCATATTCCCTTTGCCGAACTTGCCTTCGTCGAACCGCAGGCGGAATTGACCTACGGCGTCGTGTTGGGCGACGACTTCACCACCTCCAACGGCGTGAAGATCAGTCAGGAAGACACCGAAGCCCTGATCGGCCGCTTGGGCGTGCGCACGGGCTTCCACTTCCCCAACAAGAAGGGCACGGTCTACGCCCGCGCATCCGTCCTGCATGACTTCAAGGGTGAATCCGAATTCACCGCAAGTCTCGTCGACGACGCCTCAGTGCGCTCCACGATGAAGGACGACATCGGCGGCACGTACTACGAAATCGGCGTCGGTGCCAACTTCAATTGGACCGACAACGCCTACTCCTACGTTGACCTCGAAAAGCAGAACGGCGGCGACGTGAAGGAAAACTGGCGTTGGAACGTCGGTTTCCGCTATGTCTGGTAGTTCGTTCTGACTGATGTTTGAATGGCGGGGCGCCAGATTAACATCGGCGCCCCGTTTTTTGATTTATGCTCCCCACAATACCGCCCGAAAAGCGGCAGGCGGCTGCTTACTGTTTTGAAAACGGGCTGGGATACAAACGTACCGCCAGCCTCATCGGTGTAACGGAATCCACGGTTCGTGACTGGAAGCGCCTTTGGAAAGCAAATCACTTCACTTTGGCACCGCAATTCCAATACAAAGGCAAGCTTTCCGTCGAAGAACAAAAGCGAATTCTGAAATTACGCCTGAACGGACAAAACATTGGAGCCATAGCCAAAGATTTAAAACGTTCCTCCAATATGGTAGCCCGCTTCCTTCACAAGACTATGACCAGCGCCGCTCTTTCGACCGTTCGATAGCAGCATCACCCCGCTGGAAACAGGATAGAGCACCAGCTCTATTTACCGTTTCCAGCGGGTACCTTATCCAAGTGTCTCAATCAGCGCCATCAACTCTGCGTCGTGTTTCACCGACACCGCCTTCTGTTGCTCGACGAGTTCCGGCGTCGTGCGGTTCCCGTAGCTCACGCCGCCCGTGTAGACGTACCCGGCAAATTCCATCTGGCAAAGCCGGCAGGTCGCCTTAAAGCACGGCAGGAATTCGTCGATCGTGTAGCCCATCGGGCCGTCATGACGGTACATCGCCTCGGGCGCCCCGGTCGTAAAGGACAGCACCAGCTTTTTCCCTTTCAACTTGTCGCCCGTCCGACCGTGCGAGAACCCGTGCTGAAACGTTTCTTCCATCCAGCGCTGCAGAATGGAGGGCGCCGAGTACCAAAAGACCGGGAACTGCAGCACGATGACGTCCGCTCTCAGTAATCGGGCTTGTTCAGCCTTCACGTCGATTTTGAAGTCCGGATAGAGCGCGTCAAGTTTCACGATTTCCGCGCCGGGCAACCGCACCTGCAGCGCCTCAAGAATCGTCCGGTTCGCGACCGACGTTGTGAGGTCGGTGTGCCCGCTCACCACGAGGATGTTTTTCATACTGCCTCTTCTTCGGTCTCAGTCGTTCCCGTACTGCGGCAGCGTCACGGCGTTTCCGGTGGCGTACCAGTGGCCGCCCGCGACGTAGTGCAGCGGCC
>OQVS01001645.1_pt1 | contig 15046 bp, 6 predicted proteins | sample 1691601 | NCBI WGS metagenome assembly OQVS01 (sample SAMN03418268, study PRJEB22391) | human gut metagenome | biome: human-gut; feature: organic feature; material: feces | host: Homo sapiens | place: Tanzania | collected 2013-01
ACAAAATTTCATCGTCATCATCCCATTGTAAAGAGTTTTTTAATGCTGTCCTTCTTTTCTGTTAACATTCGTTTAGGCTTGTGCGTCGTGATTTTAACACGCGCAAAACAAAATTGTTTACATTATTAAATGCTGTTATCGTCTGTTGTTTACCGTTGCGTGGTTTGGCGGCGAAATTGATGGCGTGGAAATTTGAAGGATGTAGACTGGATGGTTGCAGAAACAGGCATTTTGGGGCTCCAAAACGGTTTATACCCCCATGCGTTAAGCAAAAACTTTTTGATCGTTCATATTGAACGGTTAAAGCGTTCAATATGAATGACGGTGAAATTTGCCGTATTCTTTGATTGTGGATTTTGTATTACGTTGAAACACAGACGGTTGGAGAAATTGCGAAATTTTTCGTTTTTTACGTACAAAAATTCTTTTCGTCGAAAATATTCGATTCTCAGAGAGTTGGCGAGTCCGGATTTTAACACTTCTAGTGTAACAGAATGTTAAAAACGGGGGGGGTGATAGGAATGCTTTGCTGGAATATTACGTGACAGCAATGGAGTTATGTTCGTTTTTTTTGCATTGTGTATATATATTTCATATATTTGCAGCAAATATAAACAAAACTTTATTATTATGAAACAAAAACTACAACATTATCTTATCATCTTTGTTATGATGAACCTTGTGCTATGTGCGAAAGCGCAACAGAAGACAGTGACTCTTACTGAGCCGGGCACCATCTCCCAATATATCCCGGAGAGCGAGAAGAATCAGATTACCGACCTCACCGTGAAGGGCGACTTGAATGGTACCGACGTGCGTTTTCTCAGGGAGATGGCAGGCGTTGATGTATACGGACAGCCTGTCAGTGGGTCTCTTGTGCGGCTTGATCTCACGGATGCCAATATCGTAGAGGGAGGCGATTTTTTCTTTGTAGACGAGAGTATAGCCGTGGCATATTGTACGAGCAACAATGTAATAGGTTCGAATTTCATGCGTAATTCGAAATTGCAGGAGTGCTTATTGCCGAAGTCTGTAAAGGCGATATATAACTATGCTTTCGTCAATAGCGAGCTAAAGACATTGACCTTGCCCGAAGGACTGGAGGAGATTGGGGCGTTTGCGTTCGAGAACTGCATGCTTGAGGGATCTGTTACAATTCCTGCTTCGGTGAAAGTATTATTGCAGTGGGCATTTGTGTCAAATCCCATGCTGGAGAATATTAATGTGGCTGAGGGCAATGAGAAATACGCCTCTGTGGACGGCTGCGTGACGGACAAGTCGAAATCCAATCTCTTTGTCTGTGCTCCAGGCAAGGAGGGCGTATTAAACATCGCAACGTGCATAAAAACAGTGGAGTATGGTGCATTTTACAGCTGTAGCAAGATAACGGGATTCTCTGTAGAGCCGGGAAACACCACTCTTAAGGCTTCCGACGCTTCATTGCTAAGTGCAGACGGCACTATTTTGTATGCTTATGCTCCAGGAAGATTGGTCGGCGAGGTGGTATTGCCGGATGGCGTGGAGCTTATTGAGGCTGCTGTTTTTCAAGATGCCAGCATAACGGGAGTCACTCTGCCGCAGAGCTTAAAGACTATTTCAAATAATGCATTCTTTGGTTGCAAGAACTTGTCGTCAGTATCTTATACCAATGGCGTTGAAGCAAGTAATCTCAAAACCATCGAAAACACAGCCTTCGGTTTGTGCGACAATCTTAAGGATTTCCTGTTCCCTTCTTCTATAGAGACCATAGGGAATAGTGCTTTCTACTATTGTACAGGATTGGAGCATGTCGTTATCCCCAAGAACCTGAAAAATCTGGGTAAGGCAGCGTTTTATGGCTGCACAAGCTTATCCGACTTTGAACTTCTTGCTCCTGTGGATTCCATACAGAATCGTTTGCTGTACAATTGCATTTCATTGAAAACCGTGAAGATACCCGAGGGTGTGAAATCTATAAACCAATCCGCCTTTAATGGTTGTAAAAATCTGAAGAGTATATGTTTTCCCGAGTCTCTTGAGTTTATCGGCGACTTAGCTTTTGTGCAAACAGGATTGAAAACTATCATTATCCCAAAGAATGTAAAGGAATTGAAGAGATATATAATCAATGCAGGTGTAGATGTAACGGTATATTCCATGTCGCCTGTTCCGCCCAGGGCAATGCGTGGAGATTATTCCACATTCGGCGAATCTACCGGCAAGCTGTATGTGCCGGCTGGTTCCAGAGTGGCGTATATGGCAGCCGACGGCTGGAAGGAGTTCAAGGAAGTGTATGAGATTGACCCTGCCGGCGTGGCGTCTGTTGAGGCTGAGGACAGCAATGGCGTGGCTGCCGTTTATACGATTGGAGGAAACCGCATAGACGGTGTGCAGCGCGGCATTAACATCGTCAAGGGCAAGGACGGACGTGTACACAAGGTGGTCGTGAAATGACGAGACGTACTTCATGTCTTTAATATATAATCAGACAACGGTATGGACGTGGGAACGAAACCTCCTTCCATACCGTTTTTTTTCAGGTTCATCCGGAAAATGGAGTGATATTTTGTCATTGACGGAAGCCATACTCAAGAAATGATGAAGACGGCACAGTCAGCATACCGTTATATCTGCTTTTTGCATTGCAGGAGGAGTTGAAGTAGCATTGGGAAGGGGCTTCACGCTGAGGCTTGCGCCCATTTTATACAGAACTGTTTTTCCCATTATCTTTTGTTGTCGGAACGAAAGGTAGTACAAATGTGTGCCTTTCGCGTTCTTATATATATAATATTATATAGACAGAAGAACGCATAAACAAAAAAACAACAATAAAATAAATCAAAATTTATGGGAAATAAGAAAAGCAGTTTGAAGAGCACCATCGCCGTGTCTCTTACGAACTATCTTGATGCCGGTGCCATCGTGGCTGGTGCCAGCGGACTGTCGTTGTGGCAGAGTTATTTGGGGCTGACCGAGGCGCACCTCGGATTCCTCAATGCCATCAGTGCCAACTGTCTGGGTGCCGCCATCGGTGCCATCATCGGCGGATTCCTTGCCGACAAATACGGCAGGAAGGCAATCTACACCTACAATATGCTTGTATACATGATAGGAGTGCTGCTCGTGGTGTTCACCACCAGCTTCCCTATGCTTCTCGCCGGTTTCCTCGTCACGGGAATCAGCGTGGGCGTGGGCGTTCCGGCATCATGGACATACATATCGGAGAGTTCCGAAACAAACAACCGGGGCAGGAATATCGGCATCTCGCAGATGGCGTGGGGCATCGGACCGCTCATCATACTGCTGCTGGGATGGTTCCTCGCACCGCCTACGAACAATGCCGAAGCGGGATTCTTGTTCCCGTTCGTCAGCCAGTCGGCAGTGCAGATACTTGGCGACGGGGCAGCGCAGCCGGCAATCAACGTGTTCAGTTCGCGCATCGTGTTCGCTTCGCTCTTCGTGGTGGCGCTCATAGCATGGCTGCTGCAGCGCCAGCTCGACGAATCGGCAGAATGGAAGGCAGCGCAGGAGGAAGAGACGAAGACCGAAGGAAAGAGCGTGTTCGCATCCTTCGGCACACTGTTCTCCAATAAAGTGAACATAAGGACGATGCTTTTCCTCGCCGGAATGTATCTCACGTGGAATCTCGTGAGTTCGGTGATGGGCTTCTTCCAGCAGCATATCTATGAGACAGCCGGCGGACTATCCAATGGCGAGGCAAATATGCTTTCGGCAGGACAGTGGGTAATCATCATCGGCATGACATTCGTGTTCTCGATGCTCGTGGACAGAGTGAACCAGCGCATGCTCTACATCGTGGGTGTGGGCGCGGCAGTGCTGGCATGGGTGATGATTGTCACCATCGGCATCGGCAGCATGAGCGGACTGCTCTTCTTCACGCTACTCTGGGGTATCCAGGGAGGAATCTCGGTGCAGGGATTCTATGCCTTGTGGGCATCAGAACTGTTCCCTGCCAAATACCGTGCAGCGGCGCAGGGCGTGATGTTCTTCATGGTGCGCGGACTGTCGGCAGCCTGGGGCCTGGTGTTCGTAAACATCTACGGCGAGCAGGGCGAGGGCTTCACCCTTGCAGCCTATCTGATGATGGCACTGCTCATCGTGTCGCTCCTCATTGGTGCCGTCTGGACACCGAAGACGCGCGGCAAGTCGTTGGAGCAAATTACTGAAGAGAGATACGGAAAAGAAATCTAAGAAGCAGGGCATTGCTTCAATCAAAAGGATTATATACAATATGGACAACAAGGCAACATGGATATGGTATCCGGGCGACTTCGAGGTATGGCTCGGCAACAGATTCAACAACCGCCGTACGGAGCGAGGGGCGATGTTCCCCCCGTTCTGGAAGCAGGACAGCCACTACGTGACGGTGGAGTTCTCCACCAGAGTGAACCTCGAAAAGGCAGAAACGATAACCATTGCCACAGAAGGCGACTTCAACCTGATGCTCGACGGCAAGCTGCAGTTCGGTATGCCAGGCAAGTTCACCGTGCCGGCAGGAGAGCACGCGCTGAACTTCAAGATACACAACCAGACCACACCGCCAACCCTCTACGTGAAGGGGCGCACGATAAAGAGCGGTTCCGGATGGCTCGCCACATACGAAGACAAGATATGGATAGACGAGAATGGCGTGGCCCACGGTTCGGGGATATACGTGCCGGCGGCATCGTGGACGTTCGACAGCATCAATACGCCGCCGTCGGAATACAAACTCAAGCGGATGCAGATGCCGCCCGTGGACGAAGAGAAGGTGGGGGCGAACAAATGGCTGTTCGACTTCGGACTGGAAACCTTTGGCTACGTGCGTCTGAAGGGCGTTAAGGGCAAGGGCATCATCAATATATATTATGGAGAGAGCCGCGAGGAAGCACTCGACATGGAGCACTGCGAGACGCTCGACCGTCTGGACCTGCGCAGCAACGAATATGAGAACGAAGAGGTGGAGATAGTGCTCGACGACAGCAAGGCGTTCCGCTACGTGATGGTGGAGGCAAAGGGAATGATAACCTATGCCGACGTGACGATGGACTACGAATTCGCCGAGTTCACGCACGGGAAGTCAGGATTCTTCAAGTCGGACAACCGCGAATTGAACCGTATATGGGAAGTGGCGGCATACACAATGGACCTGACCACGAGAGAGTTTTTCATGGACGGCATAAAGCGCGACCGCTGGACATGGTCGGGCGATGCCATACAGTCGTATCTCATGAACTACTATCTGCGTTTCGATTCCGACTGCGTGCGCCGCACCATACGCCAGCTGCGCGGCAAAGACCCCGTCACGGCACACGTGAACACCATCATGGACTACACGTTCTACTGGTTCAAGTCGGTGCTGGATTTCTACCAGTATACAGGCGACATAGCCTTCGTTCGCGAGATTTACCCGAGGATGCAGACGCTGATGCAGTATGTCGTGGACAGGCTCAACGCCGAAGGAATGGCAGAGGGAAAGCAGGACGACTGGATATTCGTGGACTGGGTGGACTTCCCGATGCACAAGCGCGGCATACTCTGCTTCGAGCAGATACTGCTGTGCAAGGCGTTCGAGACGATGCACACGTGTGCCGCCGTGCTGCGCGACAATCCCCTTGCCGCCCCTCCGCAGGGAAGCATCTGCACAGAAGAATATGCCGCTGATGCTGACCGCTTCGGCAAACTTGCAGCCGGACTGAAGGCAAAGCTCAAGCTCACCTTCTGGGATGAAAGCCGCAACGCCTTCATGCACGCCGTCGAAGATGGCGTGATGAACCGTCAGATAACAGCATTCCCGAATATGTTTGCCATCATATATGATATGGTGGACGATGAGGACAAGAAGAAACTCATGGAGTCGGTGCTCTTCAACTATGACGTGGAACCTATCACCACGCCATACATGCGCTTCTACGAACTGGAGGCAATGTGCCGTATGGGATACCAGGAGCGCGTGCTGGCGGAGATTCTCGGCTACTGGGGCGGAATGCTCGGCGAGGGAGCCACAAGCTTCTGGGAAAAATACAACCCTGCCGACGAAGGGACGGAGCATCTCGCCATGTACGGACGTCATTACGGCAAGAGCCTCTGCCACGCCTGGGGAGCAAGTCCGGTATATCTGATGGGAAGATATTTCCTCGGTGTGAAGCCTACCAAGCCCGGATATGAAGAATATGAGGTGAGACCAGTGCTCGGCGGACTGAAATGGATGCAGGGCAGTGTGCCAACACCATACGGAGAAATAAAGATAAAGATGACGGCAACAGCTGTCAGCGTGAAGAGCGACGGAGGAAAAGGCAGACTCATCATTGGGGACAACGTCTACGAAATCAGGGAAAAAGAAGAAATCAGAATAGAATACAAATCATAGAATAAGACATGGCAATAAAACAAACTATATTTGCCTTGACCGCCGCAGTAGTCGTTGCATCGTGCGGAAACAAGGAAACTACTGTAAACACATTGCAGCAGCTGCCGCAGACCGACTATGCGGCATCACTGATAGCCCGCAGCGTGGCATCCATGCCAAAAGGCTACAGGATAAACATAGGAGTGGCAGCAGATACAGTGGGGAAACCTGCCGAAGGATTCTCGCTGCTGCGAAAGGGAAAGAAGATCAGCATCATCGGCAACGATGCTTCGGGAGCACTCTATGGCACAAACCGACTGATTGAATACTTCAGCCAGAACAACTCGCTCGACATTCCCTGTTCCATAATAGAGGCACCGGAGATGAAGCTGCGCGGAGCCTGCATCGGGCTGCAGAAGACGGTTTATATGCCAGGACACAAAGTGTATGAATATCCGTATACGCCGGAAAACTTTCCGTGGTTCTACGACAAGCAGCTCTGGATAGAATATCTCGATATGCTTGCTGCACAGAACATGAACGCCGTCTTCCTGTGGAACGGACATCCGTTCGCATCGCTCGTAAAGCTGAAAGACTATCCTTTCGCTCCAGAAGTGGATGAAGCCACGATGAAGCAGAATCAGGAGATGTTCTCATTCCTCACCACAGAGGCGCAGAAGCGAGGCATCAGAGTGATACAGATGTTCTACAACATCATCGTGTCGAAACCGTTCGCCGACCACTACGGCATAAAGACACAGGACCGCAACCGTCCCATCATGCCCGTCATCGCCGACTATACGCGGAAGAGCATCGCCGCATTCATAGAGAACTATCCCAACGTGGGATTCCTTGTGTGTCTGGGCGAGGCAATGTCGGGAATAGAGAACGACATAAGATGGATGAACGAGACCATCATTCCCGGCATCAAAGACGGACTGAAGGCTTCGGGCAGAACCGATGAGCCGCCGATAATACTGCGTGCCCACGACACCGACGGGCCGCGGGTGCTGCGCGAGGCATTGCCGCTCTACAAGAACATCTATACGATGAGCAAATACACGGGCGAATCGCTCACCACCTACCAGCCGCAGGGACCATGGGCAGAGACACACCGCCAGCTCGCCGCCGCCGCACCGGTGCATATCAGCAACGTGCATATCCTTGCAAACCTCGAACCGTGGCGGTGGGGGTCGCCGGCGTTCGTGGAGAAAACAGTGCAGGCAATGCACAAGGTGCACCACGCCAACGGACTGCACCTCTATCCGCAGGCAAACTACTGGGACTGGCCTTACAGTGCCGACAAGCTGCCGGGAGGGAAAAGGCTTCTGGAACTGGAGCGCGACTGGATATGGTATAAGGCATGGGGGCGCTACGCCTGGAACTCCAACCGCAACAGCACTGCCGACAAGACCTTCTGGAAAAAGACAATAGCCGATTACTATGGCACGGACACCATCACGGCGGCACGCATCGTAGAGGCTTACGACCAGAGCGGAGAGATAGCGCCGAAACTCATACGCCGTTTCGGAATAACAGAGGGCAACCGCCAGTGTCTGCTGCTCGGAATGAAGATGACGCAGCTCGTGAATCCATACAAGTATACCGTTTACCCAGGATTCTACGAGAGTTGCGGACCCACAGGCGAGAAACTCATCGAATATGTGGAAAAGGAGTGGAAGCACGAGAGTCATATCGGTGAATTGCCGCTCGATATCGTGGACCAGTGTGTGGCACACGGCGACAAGGCTGTGGCGGCATTGCAGGGACAGGCAGAAAAAGTGACGAAGAAAAAGGATGAATTCGTGCGCCTGATGAACGATATGCAGTGCTACCGCGACTTTGCCTACTCGTTCAGATACAAAGTGCTTGCCGCAGAACAGGTGCTCAACTACAAGTGGTCGAAGGACGTGGCATTCCTGCAGAAAGCTGTGCCGCTGCTCGAAAAGAGCGACAGTTACTACTGGAACCTCGTGGACGAGACAAAGGACACATACTACAATGCCAACAGTATGCTGACCGCACAGCGCCGCATCCCGGTAGGGGCGAACGACGGAAAGTTCAGCACATGGAAGGAGATGATGCCCGTATATCAGGAGGAACTCGACAACCTGAAGAAGAACATCGAAAGCCTGACCTCAAACGACAAGGGAGCGAAAAAAAACGTAGCCCCGGCAAAGGCAACGGATGCCCTCGTGGCTGCAGGCAAGGAGAAGAGTGCATGCGTGAAAGTCATCGGCAACTGCAATACCGTGGTGATGAAAAAGGGAGCCAAAGTGTTCGAGAACAACGATATGACCATAGACACACTTGCTGCTGAGCTGGAAGGAATGAAGGCACTGGTGGTCAGTCGCGATGCAGCCCAGTCGAAAGGTATCAGCGTGGAGTTCGAAAGCACGAAGCCTGTCAAGCTGCTCATAGGCTTCTTCAACGAAGACCAGAACAAGTACGCCCGTCCGCCGAAGCTCGAGACCGACGCCACAGGCAATGAATACGGACAGGCAGAGCCGGTGATAAGTAATGCCATAGCCTTCTCCAACATGTCGTTCGTGAATATCCATACCTACAGCTTCCCTGCCGGACACCACGTAATCAACCTGCCGAAGGGAATACTGATGGTGGGCGGATTCACCACTACCGACCTGAAGGTTCGCGATGCTAAGCTTAACGGAAAATCAACTGAGGTGGACTGGTTGTTCATGTAAATACAGATTATGAAACGAATATACTTGATATTATCCTTGTTCTCCCTGATTGCCCTCACTGCCACGGCGCAACGCAAGGGCAGGGGGCGTGCGGCAGCAAAACCGGCTGTCGTGACCCAGGCGGAGATGCAGAAGATTTATGAAGCCGTGAAGACACCATTCAAATACGGAATGGTGGTGGCGCCGAAGGACAACTATCACAAGATAGACTGTCCGACGGTGTTCCGCAGCGGCGGTAAATGGCTGATGACCTACGTGTGCTACAACGGCAAGAACGGAACCGACGGCAGGGGCTATGAGACATGGCTCGCACAAAGTGACGACCTGCTCCACTGGCAGACCCTCGGCAGAGTGCTCGAATACGGCACCGGCAGCGAATGGGACAGAAACCAGCGGGGAGGATTCCCTGCACTTATCGACTACACGTGGGGCGGATCCTACGAAATAGAGAAATACAAAGACCGCTACTGGATGACCTATATTGGCGGCGAGGGCACGGGCTACGAGGCGGTGAACGCACCGCTCAGCATCGGCTTGGCATCGACCAATGGCAATGTGGCGGAGGCTCACCCGTGGACCGTGCTCGACAAGCCTATCCTCACCTACAACGAGAAGGCGGCGCAATGGTGGGAGCGCATGACGCAGTACAAGAGCACTGTATATCGCGTGGACAAGAAACGCTTCGGCTATCAGTTCATGATGTATTACAATGCCGGAGGCAAGAACGCCACACTGCCCAAGGGGGAGCGCATAGGCGTGGCTTTCTCGAACGATATGAAGAAATGGACCCGCTACAAGGCCAACCCTATCTTCGCACACGACACAGATGGCACCATCACGGGTGACGCGCAGATAGTGAAGATGGGCAACCTCTTTGTGATGTTCTATTTCTCGGCGTTTAACCCCACACGCGAATACAACGCCTACAACACATTTGCTGTCAGCCGCGATATGATACACTGGTACGACTGGCAGGGCAGCGACCTCATCATCCCTTCGAAACCGTACGACGAGATGTTTGCCCACAAGAGCTATGTGGTGAAGCACGGCGGCGTGGTATACCATTTCTATTGTGCCGTGAACAACAGCGGACAGCGTGGCATCGCCGTTGCAACGAGCCTTCCGATGGGCAAGAGCGAGGTGAACTTCCCCGAGCCCGAGCCTGTGGGCAAGCGTACTACAGTGAACCTCAACGACAAATGGCAGATAACCTTCGACGGCAAGACCTTCACGAAGGATATCCCCTTCAACCTCGACGACTATTACGGAGCATTGCAGAAGGAGCACGGCAACCTGCACGGCAAGGCTGTGTTCAGAAAGTCGTTCCAGGCTCCCGACCTTCAGAGCAAGCAGTATTTTCTGCGCTTCGAGGGCGTGGGCACATATTGCGATATACTCCTCAACGGCAAAAAACTCGGCACCTACGACATAGGCAGGACAACGGAAACAATAGACGTCACACCGAGCGTGCTCCCCGGCAAGGAAAACCGTCTGGAGGTGCGTGTCAGCCATCCTAAGGGCATAACCGATATGCCATGGGTGTGCGGAGGATGCAGTTCGGAGTGGGGCTTCAGCGAGGGATCGCAGCCCTTCGGTATATTCCGTCCGGTGGTGCTGGAGATAACCGACAAGGTGCGTATCGAACCATTCGGCGTGCATGTTTGGTCGAATCAACAGTGCGACAGTCTGTTCGTGGATACCGAGGTGAAGAACTACGGCACGGAGGCTGCCACCTTCCAGCTCATCAGCAAACTGTCGGAGAAGAGCGGCAAGCAGGTGCTTCGTCTGACCGAAGAAGTGACACTGCAGCCTGGCGAGACAAAAACAGTGAGACAGCAGCAGGCGATAGACAATGCCAAGCGGTGGTCGATGGAGAATCCGTATCTGTACAATCTCAATTCCATGATAAAGCGCAACGGCAAGGCTACCGACGACTTGCTCACGCCATTCGGGTTCCGCACCATTTCGTGGCCGCTCACAAGGAAAGACGCCGACAAGCGGTTCTATCTCAACGGAAAGCCGGAATTCATCAACGGTGTGTGCGAGTATGAGCATCTCTTCGGACAGAGCCACGCCTTCTCTAACGAGCAGATTGAGGCTCGGATGAAAGAGGTGATAACCGCCGGTTTCAATGCCTTCCGCGACGCACATCAACCGCATAACCTGCTATACAAGAAGATTATCGACGAGAACGGCATTCTGTGGTGGCCGCAGTTCTCGGCACATATATGGTACGACACTCCGCAGTTCAAGGAGAGCTTCAAACGCCACCTCATACAGTGGGTGAAGGAGCGTCGCAACTCGCCGTCAATAATTCTCTGGGGATTGCAGAACGAGAGCACCATACCGGCTGAATTCGCCAAGGAGTGTTCCGACATTATCCGCAGTCTTGACCCCACATGCGGCACGCAGCGCCTCATTACCACCTGCAATGGAGGCGAGGGCACAGACTGGAATGTGGTGCAGAACTGGAGCGGCACGTATGGCGGTAAGCTCGAAGATTATGCCAAGGAACTCTCGCGCGGAGACCAGTTGCTGAACGGCGAATACGGGGCGTGGCGCACACTGGGCAACCATACGGGTGAACGCTACACGGAGGAGAAGCAGTGCGACATTCTCGAACGTAAGGTGCAGCTTGCGGAGCAGGCACGCGATAGTGTTTGCGGACAGTTCCAGTGGATTCTCCAGAGCCACGACAACCCTGGACGCCGCCAGCCGGAAGAGGCTTTGCGGTGGATTGACAAGGTGGGGCCCTTCAATCATAAAGGCATAATATCGGCATGGGAACAGCCGGGCGACGCATTCTATATGTACAAGTCGCACTATGTGGATGCCGACAGGGATCCGCTCGTGTATATCGTGCCGGCACTGAAAGCCGACACTGCCGGGGGCAGCATGGCAGACAGTGTGCGTGTATACAGCAACTGCGACCGCGTCACTCTGAGCTGTGGCTTATGGAGCGCAACACTGCAGCGCGACAGCAAGAGCAATACCACGCTTTTCCGCTTCAGCAACGTGAAGCTCGATGGCGATGCACTCGTGGCGCGGGGCTACCATAATAATAAGGAGGCAGTTTCGGATTCGCTTGCACTGCCATCATACAGCGCATGGGACGAGGAAATAATTAAACCCGAAAACGGCTACAACTATATTGCACGCATAAACTGCGGCGGTGATGACTATACTGACAGTTACGGACTCCTCTGGAACCAGGACAACACGGGATGGTCAACATCGTGGGGCGACAAGTTCAGAAAGGAAGTGAGTGCGTATCAGGCAAGCCAGACGTACAGTCCGCTGCTTTTCGCCTCACCGCTTTTCCGCACATCGCGCTTCGGCAGACACCTCCTGTCGTATTCCATTCCGGCAGAACCGGGCGACTATCGCGTGGAACTCTACTTCATAGAGCCATGGTGGGGCAGGGGAGCATCGGTTGCCACCGACTATGAGGGACTGCGCCTCTTTGATGTGGCGGTGAACGACAGCACGTATATCCGCAACCTCGACCTATGGGCACAGGCACGCTACGGCAAACCATACAAGCGTGTGCTGAACATACGCAATACGGGCAGAGAGATTAAGATAGACTTTCCGAGGGTTGCTGCCGGACAGGCTATAATCTCGGCAATCGCCGTTGCCACCAGGAATCAGGATGCAAAGCCTGCCCTCGTGAAACCGTCGAAAGAGAGTAAGACGATGTGGGCAGACTTCGAAAAGGAGACCTACACGGCAACTCCCGACAGTCTGCTGCCGCCGAAAAGCAGCAGTGCCATCACTGCTGACGGTATACTGCACAAGGGCGTGATGACGTTCGAGTATAACGTTGGCGTGGCAAAGGTGTATGCCCTGCGCTTCCGCTACTACAATCCGGAGAAGGAGCGCACGCTGCACGTAAGAATTACCGACCTCAACGGTGTGGTATACAAGGAGGATGACATCACCTTTGTGAAGACTCCCGAGAAGAAGACCAAGCGCCGCAACACGAGCATCACCACAGGTACGCAGACCAATGCCGGCAGCTACAAGGTGCAGCTCACCGGCGACGGTATCGACAAGATGCTCTTCGACAAACTGACTATTGAATAAGAAGGGGGACTTGCATCCGCTATAAAACGCTTATGGCGAGCGTACGAAAAGAGAGAAAGTGAGCAATAAGGATTGCATCGCTTTCTCTCTTTTCATGTTATCTCAAATTCTAATGACTGGTTTGGGATTTATAACAGATTACACGAAGATTGTGATACAATAAAAACGTTCACCATTCACCACTGATAAACGTTTTTGCTTTCCCCAAATCCTAATAGCCGGTTTGGGGGAAATATGCTTCTCCATAGGTTTGCAGCAGATTCGGGAATGTTTGGAGTGAGCTAAAAAAATCCGCAGACTTGTCGGGGGATTCTCCCCGTCAGGTCTGCGGATAATGATATGTTGTATGTGTTTGAGATAGCGCTGTTGGTGCTTTGTTACATCAGGCTTGTCTTGCCATCCAGAGTGTCGTGGTTGTTGCGGAGGTCTGTCCAGTCAACCTTCTTCTTGGTGTCGATGCCGTTGATGTATTTCTCGATGTTGGTATAGCCGTCGCCGTTGCAGTCGAGATTTGCGTCGCTCGGGTCATTGGGGTTCAATCCGTTGGCAATCTCCCATTCGTCTGGCATACCGTCGCCGTCGGAATCCTTCCATGCTGTATACTTCTTGTATTTCGGGAATCCGCCCATCTGCTCAATGCTGGTGATGATGCCGTGCTTGTATGAATCCTTGTCCAGACGGCGGTATTTGAAGAAGCCTTCCTCGTTCTTCGACTTGTCGGAGAGACCCCACATGTCGCCGTAGGGGTTCTTCTTGGGCAGTTTCTTCACGTAGTATGCCTGTCCGGTGCGCACTTCCTCCACGATGCGCTGGTCCACGATGTCGCGGCATGGCATTGTGGCTCCCACGTTGCTCAGCACCTTGTCGAAGGTCTGGTCGCTCGGTATGATGGTCATGTGTGGCATGGCAAACGGCTCGTTAGAGTGCATCAGTGCCTTCACGTCGTCGGGGATGCCGTTCGGCAGGTCCTTATCGGCAATCTGTATGCCGCCGTCCCAGTTGTTTTTCGTCACGCGTTCGTTGCCCTCCACAATGTTGCCCACAGCATAGATGCGGCCGTACTGCGGATAGTCGAAGAGCTTGTTGCTGCGGCTCTCGCTCTTCACGATGCGGTAGCCGATGGGCGAGTTCTTCGGTGTGAGAGGTCCCGGCTTGTAGTAGTTGTTGATGAAGTTGCTCATCGTGGAGTATTCTCCGCCGTCGGCAGTGCGGTGAACCCAGTTGTAGATGATGTTGTTCACGAAGTTGAACACGCCACCCCAGCCGATTGACGGGTTGCGGCCTGTGTTGTCGGCCCACAGGTTGCGCATGAACGAAGAGTTCTCGCCGCCGATGGTTGAGCCGAAGGCGTGGTTCCATGTGTCGAGAGCCTTTGCCGAGATGGTGTTCTGTATAGTCACGTTCACTGTAGGCACCTTGCGTTTCGGCTTGCCGTCGTGCAGGTCGAACATATGGCGATAGAACGAAATGTTCTCGTCCAGTCCCCACTCGCAAGAGCAATGGTCAATCATGATGTTACCGACAGGGTTGCCTCCGAAAGAGTCTTCACGGTACCATACGTGTGTGTTGCCGCGGCGGAAGCGCATGTGTCTGACGATTACGTCATGAGTGTCAACCTGGAATGACTCTCCGGAAATCTGTACACCCTCTCCAGGAGCGGTCTGTCCGGCTATGGTAATATAAGGGGCACGTACGATGATAGGAGTCTTGAGCACGATGTTTCCTGATACATTGAAGACAACGATACGTGCACCACCTTGTTCACAAGCCCAACGGAATGAGCCTGGACCGTCATCATTGAGGTTGGTTACTGTGAGAACCTTTCCGCCACGGCCTCCGAATGTGTACATACCGCCACCCTCGGCTCCTGGAAATGCTGGAATCTTGGCTTGACGAAGGTCGTATGGACGTGAAGCCCAAGGCACAT
>OQVS01001648.1_pt1 | contig 15028 bp, 18 predicted proteins | sample 1691601 | NCBI WGS metagenome assembly OQVS01 (sample SAMN03418268, study PRJEB22391) | human gut metagenome | biome: human-gut; feature: organic feature; material: feces | host: Homo sapiens | place: Tanzania | collected 2013-01
GGCTTCTGGCATTATCATACCCGATAACGCCAAAGAAAAGCCCTTAATGGGCGAGGTAGTCGCCATCAGCAAAGAGATAAGCGAGCTGAAAAACGGCGATAAGATTTTGTTCGCTAAATACGGCGGCACAGAGGTGAAACTAGGCAATGATGAATTTCTAGTTTTAAACATAGACGATATTTTAGGTATCGTAAAATAAGAAAGGACAAAAAATGGCAAAGGAAATCATTTTTTCAGACGAGGCAAGAAACAAACTTTACGAGGGCGTCAAAAAACTCAATGACGCTGTAAAGGTTACAATGGGACCACGCGGGCGCAATGTGCTTATACAAAAGAGCTTTGGCGCTCCTACCATCACAAAAGACGGCGTGAGCGTGGCTAAGGAAATCGAGCTTAAAGACAGCCTTGAAAATATGGGCGCGGCACTCGTGCGTGAAGTGGCGAGTAAAACAGCAGACCAAGCAGGGGACGGCACGACAACGGCTACTATTTTGGCGCACGCGATTTTCAAAGAGGGCTTACGCAACATTACAGCAGGCGCAAATCCTATCGAGGTTAAGCGAGGTATGGATAAAGCGTGCGAGGCGATTATCGCTGAGCTTAAAAAGCTTGCAAATGCGGTAAAAGATAAAAAAGAAATCGCCCAAGTTGCGACTATATCGGCAAATTCTGACGAAAAAATCGGCGCACTCATCGCTGATGCTATGGAAAAGGTTGGCAAAGACGGCGTTATCACGGTTGAGGAAGCAAAAAGTATCAACGATGAGTTAAGCGTTGTGGAGGGTATGCAGTTTGATAGAGGCTATTTAAGCCCTTATTTTATCACAAATGCCGAAAAGATGATAGTGGAGCTTTCTTCGCCTTACATTTTGCTTTTTGATAAAAAAATCACAAGTTTAAAAGACTTGCTGCCGATTTTAGAGCAAATTCAAAAGACAGGAAAGCCACTTTTAATCATCGCTGAGGACATTGAGGGCGAGGCTTTGGCGACTTTGGTTGTCAATAAACTACGCGGCGTGCTTAATATCTCAGCCGTAAAAGCCCCGGGCTTTGGCGACAGGCGCAAAGCAATGCTTGAAGACATTGCGATTTTGACAGGCGGCGAGGTTATCAGCGAAGAGCTTGGCAGAACGCTTGAAAGTGCGAGCGTGCAGGATTTAGGACAGGCATCAAGTGTCATCATCGACAAGGACAACACTACCATCGTAAATGGTGCGGGCGACAAAAAGGCTATCGCGGCTCGTATCACGCAGATAAAGGCTCAAATAGCCGAAACCACAAGCGATTATGACAAAGAAAAGCTCCAAGAAAGGCTTGCAAAACTCAGCGGCGGCGTGGCTCTCATCAAGGTAGGCGCAGCAACTGAAACAGAGATGAAAGAGAAAAAAGACCGCGTTGATGATGCGTTAAGCGCGACAAAAGCAGCGGTTGAAGAGGGCATAGTTATCGGCGGTGGCGCAGCACTCATCAAGGCAAAAGCCAAAATCAAGCTTAAATTAGAAAGCGATGAGGCTATCGGCGGGGCTATCGTAGAACGCGCCCTTAAAGCACCTTTGAGGCAAATCGCTGAAAATGCGGGCTTTGATGCGGGCGTGGTGGTGCATTCTGTTGAGACGGCAAAGGGCGAGCATCACGGCTTTGACGCGGCAAAGGGCGAGTATGTGGATATGCTAAAAGCAGGTATCGTTGATCCTGTAAAAGTAGAACGCATAGCCTTGCAAAATGCTGTGAGCGTGGCGAGTATGCTGCTTACAACCGAAGCAACCATAAGCGAAATCAAAGAAGAAAAACCCGCAATGCCCGATATGAGCGGTATGGGTGGAATGGGCGGTATGGGTGGAATGATGTAGTTTAGACTATCAAAACACCTTTTTTCAACCTTTGCAAGCTGAATTTTCTGTCAGCTTGCAAGCTCGTTTTGTGTGAAAATTTGCTAAATTCACGCATTTTTGCACCTTTGGCGAGCCTAAATTTTTTCATCAAGGCTCGCCTAGTTACTTTTCGTCATTGCGAGCGTAGCGACCAAGCGGCTTGCAAGGCGTAGCCGCAGAAAAAAAATCCACACCACTGCTGTCATTTTGAGCCTTTTGCAAAAAGGCGAAAAATCCATACTTTAAATATGCAAACTCACGCTTTAAATTTATGGATACTTCACTTTGCTACGCAAAGTTCAGTATGACAAAACCCTTGTCATTTTGAGTGAGTGAAACGAACGAAAAATCCACACAAATTAAAAGAAAACTTACCATTCTTGGATACTTCGCTTTCTCTATGAAAGCTTAGTATGACAAGAAAATAGCCTAGTATGACAAAATTTATGACACAAGAGCGTTTGGTATGACAAGACAAGACAGTATGGCAAGCGAAAATAGTTCGGTATAGTAAATTTAAGATGCTTTTCTCAAACATTCAAGGTTAATATGACAAAACAAAGACTTTGCAAATTTTGTTGCAAGATATAGAAAAAAATGCTACAATAAAAACAAAGATCCATTTTCAAAAGGTGCAAAACACAAATGTATATCAAAGAAATTCAAAAGTTTGAGGAAAACCGCTACAAAGCAAGAGCCTATATGAGCTATATCCTAACAAGAAATTTGCCCGACAAGCTCCCGCAAATCGAGCTTTCGAGCATAAAAGTGGCTTTGGACAAGCTTGCTCACGAGATAGAAAGCTTTGAAGCCTTGTATATCCTTGACAACTCGGGCAAGCAAATTGACAACAATATCAGCACGCGCAAGGACTTTTGCACAGGCAAGGGCGAGGACAGAAGCGGGCGGAGTTATTTTTACCGCGCTGTTAAGCTCAAACGCTGTGTTTTGAGCGACCCTTACCCATCAAGCCTTGACAATGAGCTTTGTGTAACGGCGTCTATGCCTATTTACAACAGCTCGGGCAAGCTAGAATTCGTAGTTTGCATAGACATAAAACTTGCAAATATCCTTAAACTCATACAAGCGAGCAATTTTGAGTTTATCTTTACGGAATTTAGCCGCGTGGTGTATTTTTGCTTTGGGGTGGTGCTTTTTGTCATCACTTGCTTTTTGTTTCATCGCGGAATTTTAAGCCTTTTTAATCAAGAAGGCGTGAAAATTCAGCAAATGTTTGAAAGCACTATCGCTATAACGCTGGCGTTAGCGATATTTGACTTGGCTAAAACGGTGATTGAAGAAGAAGTTTTGGGGCGCAACCGCAAGGAAAAAGGCGGTATCCAAAAAACAATGGTGCGTTTTTTAGGCTCTATCATCATCGCCCTTGCCATAGAAGCCTTAATGCTCGTGTTTAAGCTCGTAACAGGCGACTTGTCGCAAATGATTTATGCGATTTATCTTATCATCGGCGTGAGCGTGTTGCTCGTGGGGCTTAGTATTTATTTGTTTGCGGTAAAATACAAATATAAAAAACAGATATTTTGAAAGATTTGCTAAATTTTTAAGAAAAAATGCTATACTTATCACTTGAATTTAAGCTAAAATGCGTTATAATGTGATATTTTGGCATTGAAAGGACGAAAGCGTGAGATTGTTGGTTGTCGATGATAGCTCTACAATGAGAAGGATTATAAGAAACACCTTGGAAAGACTCGGGCATACCGATGTTGTCGAGGCAGAACACGGCGTGGAGGCTTGGGAAAAGCTGAGTGCTGATGAGAGTATAAAGGTTGTCATCACGGACTGGAATATGCCCGAGATGAACGGACTTGATTTGGTGAAAAAGATTCGCGCCGAAAAAAAGTATGAGGATATGCCCATCATTATGGTAACGACTGAGGGCGGCAAGGCTGAGGTTATCACCGCGCTTAAAGCTGGGGTAAATAACTACATAGTAAAGCCCTTTACACCGCAAGTTTTGAAAGAAAAGCTCGAAGATGTGCTTGGAATCGCGCCCGGCACGACACCAGCGGCTGAGTAAAGCAGGGTTATGCAAGATTCTTACAACGAATTTTTTTTTCAAGTTGATAAGCCTTATAACCCTTTGTTTATCGACTTTGTGCTGTCTTTGGGCGTGGAGGCTGTGGAGGAAAAAAACGGCGGCGTTTTTGTGCGCTCAAATGATGATTTAAGCACTATCGCTTGGGCTGTGGATAAATTCGGCGCAAGCTTAGCAAAGCACCAAAATGTTACGCTCAACCTACGCACAAATTTAAGCCAAAAACCAAACAAAGACTGGATAAAAGAGTATCAAAAAGGCGTTGCGCCCTTGCAAATAGGGGATTTTTACATACATAGTTCGTGGCAAGAGCCAAATTTACGCGCTATAAATGTGCAAATCGACCCTGCACTTGCCTTTGGCTCGGGACACCACGAAAGCACGCACTCGTGCATAGAGCTTTTGCAAGCCTTTGCTAAAAGCGGCGATAAAGCCCTTGATATAGGCTGTGGAAGTGGAATTTTAAGCATTATTTTAGCTAAAATGGGCTGCGAAGTGAGTGCTTGCGATACCGATGAAATCGCCGTTTCAAGCACGCTTTCAAACGCAAAACTCAACCAAATAGCACTCAAAGAGCTATGGCAAGGCTCAGTAAATCAAACAAAAGCCCTTTATGACATAGTTGTCGCAAATTTAGTCGGCGACATTATCCTAACTCTCGCGTTTGATTTAAAGGCAAGAGTAAAAAAAGGCGGATATTTGGTGCTTGCGGGCATTTTAGATAAATACAAGGCGCGAATTCAGCGCGAATTTAAAGAATTTAAACAAATCAAACAAAGCCAAACAAACGAATGGCTAAGCTTTGTGTATCAAAAGGAAAACAAATGAACAACAACCCAAACCAACAAGGCGGCAACAATATGCCCCCAAACAACAACAATTTTTTCAACAAAAACCCTATTTTAATCTTTGCGGTTTTTGCTATCATAGCGATTTTGCTCTTTCGTAGCTTTAACGACAGCCCAACAAGCCTTGCTTCAAACGCTTTAAGCTCCGAGCCAAGCCGCAACATAGCTTACTCTGAGCTTAAAAAACTCATCGAAAGCAACCAAATAGCCCGCGTGGATATAGGACAAACAACCATTCGCGCTATATCCAAGCAAAACGCCGTCTTTACCACGCAAAAGGTGAGCAACGACCCTGGGCTTATTGCTTTGCTCGATGAAAAGGGCATTGTGTATGATGGGCGTCCGACAGAACGCAACTGGTTTTTGGATATGATTTTTTCGTGGGTGCTGCCCGTGTTTATTTTCTTTGGAATTTGGATGTTTTTAGCTTCGCGTATGCAGCGCAATATGGGAAGCTCGATTTTAGGTATGGGTTCAAGCGGCAGGCTCGTCAATAGCGAAAAGCCAAAGGTTAAATTTGGCGATGTGGCTGGGGTTGAAGAGGCAAAAGAAGAAGTTAAAGAAATCGTTGATTTTCTCAAATACCCCGAACGCTACATAAATTTAGGCGCGAAAATTCCAAAAGGACTTTTGCTCGTAGGACCCCCTGGCACGGGCAAGACGCTTTTAGCCAAAGCCGTAGCAGGCGAGGCTGATGTGCCGTTTTTTAGTGTCTCTGGCTCATCTTTCATCGAAATGTTTGTGGGCGTGGGTGCAAGCCGTGTGCGAGATTTGTTTGAAAAGGCGAAAAAAGAAGCCCCCGCTATCGTTTTCATCGATGAAATCGATGCTATCGGCAAAAGCCGTGCGGCTGGGGCGATGATGGGCGGAAATGACGAAAGAGAGCAAACCCTAAACCAACTTTTAGCCGAAATGGACGGCTTTGGCACGGAAAGCTCGCCTGTCATCGTTTTAGCCGCGACAAACCGCCCTGAGATTTTAGACGCTGCGCTTTTGCGCCCTGGGCGTTTTGACAGACAAGTGCTTGTGGATAAGCCCGATTTTAAGGGGCGCTGTGATATTTTAAGAGTGCATATGAAAGATGTGAAAATTTCGCCCGAAGTTAAGGTTGAAGATGTCGCTCGCCTTACTGCTGGGCTTGCGGGAGCTGATTTAGCAAATATCATCAACGAAGCGGCACTTTTAGCAGGGCGCGATAGTAAAAAATATGTCGAGCAAAAAGACTTAGTTGAAGCCGTAGAACGCGCTATCGCTGGGCTTGAAAAGAAATCGCGCCGCATTAACGAAAAAGAGAAAAAAATCGTTACCTACCACGAGTGCGGACACGCGCTCATAGCCGAAACGACAAAGGGCGCGAAAAAGGTAAGCAAGGTAAGCGTTATCCCGCGCGGGCTTGCTGCACTTGGCTACACACTCAACACGCCAGAAGAAAACAAATTTTTAATGCAAAAACACGAGCTTTTAGCCGAAGTTGATGTGCTTTTGGGCGGACGAGCGGCGGAGGAAGTTTTCATCGGCGAGATTTCAACGGGCGCGAGCAATGATTTAGAGCGCGCCACAGACATTATCAAAGCGATGATTTCTATGTATGGAATGAGTGAAATCGCTGGACTTATGGTGCTTGAAAAGCAACGCAACACCTTTTTAACAGGCGGACAGACGATAAAAGACTACTCGGAAAAAACGGCTGAGGCGTTAGATGAGTATGTCAAAGCCACGCTTGATGAGCGGTATAAAGGCGTTTTGGCGACTTTGAAACTCTACAAAGACGCCATAGAAACGATGGTTGATGCGCTTTATGAGGAAGAAACCATCGAGGGCGAAAAGGTGCGACAAATCATCGCTGAATTTGAAAAGCAAAAGGGTATGAAAACGCGCCTGCAAAGCGATGAAAAAGATGAAAAAAACTTGCGCTCTAAAAAAAGCAAAAACGCGAGCGAAAATTCAGCTAAAAGCGAAGATTTAGCTCAAAATTCAAGCCCAAAGGGCGAAAAACCCGCTCGCAAAAAGAGCGATAAAAATGAAAACGACACGCAAAAAGGCTAAAAATGAAATTCTTTGCTAAGTCAAGCTATGAAATTCTGCTATTTTTCGGCGCGCTTGTGCTTGTGTGGTGGATATTTTTTGGCTTTTCTTGGCTGCTTTTTGTGCTGTTTTTGGCTCTTTGCTTTTTGTGTCGCAACACCCAAAAGGCTGTGTTTTGCACCGATGATAAGGCTATCATCGCCCCTATTTGCGGGCGTATCACTAGCATAAGTGCGGTAAAGCACGGAGATTTAGGCGAATGCGTGCAACTTGTCATCGAAAACGCCCTTTATAACGAGGGCATTATCCGTGCAAGCTCGAAAATGCGGATTGTTGAGGTTAAGGTGCGGCACGGACTTTTTGGCTTTGATATGGCAAATTTTTGCGAACGAGTATTGATTTTAGCGAAAAACGGCGACACAAATTTTGGCTTGCGTATTAGCGGAGGCAGCTTGGAGCGCAAGATAGGCTTGTATGAGGGCTTGGGCGAACTTGAAGCGGGCGAAGAGCTGGGATTTAGTCTAAATGCCACGCTCAGCTTGCTTTTACCAAAGGACACAAGGCTACTTGTCGGCATAGGCGATGAAATCACAAGCTGCGCCTTGCTTGGCTATTTTAGCGCAGCACAAAAAAGTGGCGCAAAAAGTCAAATTTCAGCACCAAATTCAGCCCCAAAAGCTAAAATTTCAGCTAAAAATTCAAGCCAAAGCACCCAAATTTCACAAACAAAAAATGCAAAAACAAGCAAAAATTCAACCACCAAACAAAGCAAAAATTCAGCAAGCCCAAAAACAAATTCAGCCAAAACAAAAACGCCCAAAAATTCAAAAAGCACCAAAGCGAGCTTAAAAGCCACGACAAAAACTTCCGCAAAAGCTAAAAATTCAGCCCAAAGCCCCGCAAATTCAAGTAAAGGCGCAAGATGAACGAGAACAAACCCCATTTAGCCTATATTTTGCCAAATCTTTTCACCGCAGCGAGCTGTTTTTGCGGCGTTGTCTCTATCATCTCATCGATGAACGGCAGGGCATTTAGCGCTTTGCTTTACATTTTCATCGCTCTCATCTTTGACGGGCTTGACGGGCGCGTGGCAAGGCTTACGAACACGACTTCTAAATTCGGCGTGGAATTTGACTCACTTTCCGACCTTGTCGCCTTTGGCGTGGCGCCAGCGGTGTTTTTTTATGTGAATTTAGGATACGAATTTGGCAAAATCGGCACGCTGATTAGTGGCTTTTTCGTGGTATTTGGGGCGATTCGCCTAGCCCGCTTTAATGTAACCACAGGCACTTACGAGCCTAGCGTTTTCATAGGGCTTCCCATACCCACAGCAGCCATAGTTAGCGCGGTTTATATCTACGCTTACACCCGCTATGACTTCTTTCGCGGCTTTGAAGTGGCGTTTTTGCTCGTCCAGCTCGGACTTGCCTTTTTGATGGTGAGCAACATTCGCTATCCCAGCTTTAAAAAAGTGGATTTGAGCCAAGCAAATATGCTCAAAGTGCTTGTTTTGCTCATACTCGCCTTTTCTTTGCTCTATCTTTACACGCTTGAAAGCATTTTCATCGCCGTGAGCCTTTATGTGTTTTACGGACCTCTACGCACGATTTACACGCTACTTTGCGCTAAATTCAAAAAACGCTAAATTTTTACTCTATCGTTGTGAATTTTTTAACGGCTCACAGCAACGGCGAGTTTTAAGTGTGAAAATCCGCAAAATTTACAAGGGCAACTTGTCTTGTCATTTTGAGCGAAGTGCGTTAGCACAAAGCGAAAAATCCACACTTTAAAGATGCAATTCACGCTTCGATTTTGTGGATACTTCGCTGCGCTCAGTATGACACGGATTTTGTCATTGCGAGAATTTGCAAAGCGTGAGCGTGCAAATTCGTGGCAATCCAAAGGTAAATTTGCGTTTGAATTTATGGATTGCCACGCCGTTTTTTGTGGAAACGGCTCGCAATGAGGGGCAAATTCACAGGCGCAATCTTTCGTTTAAGCCTTGTTCTATGGTTTCAAGTTCGCTTAAAAAGTCCTTTTGCGCTTGCATCAGCTCTTTGAATTTAAAGCCAAGCAGCACGATGGAGTAAAGCTCTGGCTTGTGTTTGCGCCAATTATAAAGTGTCTTTGTATCTACTTTTAAAATGCCTGCCATATCGCGCTGGCTGAGTTTGCTAGGGGTTTTCATCTCTTTCATACACTTCCTTAAAAGCTAAATTTTTTAAGGAATTTAGTGTATTTTCTCATAAAAACTAACAAAGGAAATAATACTTAAAATTTTTAAAAATTAAGTAATAATTTCTTTTTTTAAGTTTAAATTAAGGTTTTTTGCTAAAATTCAAACTATTAAAATTCATTTTAAGGAGAAACTATGGTTTCAAAAGTCAAAAAGATAGTCGGCGGTGTTGTCATCGTCTTTGTAGTGCTTGCACTTATAGGCGCGTGCTTAGGTGAAGATGAGGGAGATAGTGAATATCTTGCTTGGTTGGAAAAAGAATGCCCAAATTGCATATTCGAGAAAGTTGAACGCTTTGAGGGTAGAGCTTTGGATAGAAATGATGATGAAATTCGTTTGGCTTGTGGTATGATTGGTTATAGGAGTATTAGTAAGAAATGCGAGGAAATAGTAGTCAGTGGTTTGGCAAGTCAAAAGAGTGAATTTGATGATACAATCAAAGTAACTCAAATAGTGCGAACTTATAAGGTAAAAGATGAGTATAAGCCTGAAAGTGAATGGAGATATAGACAATTCACTGAATTTGTTTTTAGTGTTCTTTCTATGCCAAAAGGTATAGAACGGATGCACATCGAACGACACCTTTATGCGGTGTCGATATCTGATGATGGGAGTATGCGAGCGATTAGCTTATGGTCAGGAGAACAAAGAAAATATGGTTATTCTAGTTTCGATTTATCAAACAAAGAGAAGACGGCAAGGATAGTCGACGAGGTAGGGGCAATTGGAGGTTTCGTCGACGAACGGATTGCTTTACTTTTTCTCGAACTCAGCTGGCGAGAACCAGTATATATTTATTTTGCGAAGAAATAAGGACTGAAAATTGGCAACACAAATTCGTAGTGATGAAATGTGGGAAAAGGATTGTCAAGCTTATGATGAGGTAAGAAAAACTTGCGATGCTTTCAAACAAAAAAATATTGACGGACAAGATAAGATGGTAATGTCTATATCTTCGGCTTTGTTTGGAATTTTGTTGGCGATTTTTGATAAGGATTTGCTTATCGAAAGTCAAATTTCAAGCTGTTGGTTTAAGATTTTAATCCTAAGCAACGCTTTAACACTTATTTTGGTGCTTGTTTCGTTTTATATGGGCAACAAATCCTTGGATAAAATAGTCAAAATGCAAGAGTATATTTGCTTAAAAACAAACAAAGAAAAATGAAAAATCACTATGCTTGTATCGCAAATACTCTTAACAAAGTCTATTTATCTACCACTTGCGTAACTGTTGCGACATTAGCCATAATTATGTTGCAAATTTTTTGAAAGGAAAAGATATGATTGAGGATATTGAAAAGTTGAAATCTTCTAATGAGAGTAGGTTTGATACCTATATGCCACATTCGCAGACTGATTTACAAAGAATGCAAAATGCCGAAAAGCAAAGTGTGGCTAAAAATAAGCCAAATACCAAAAACAAAGGCTTGGAGCAAACAAACGATAAGCCAAAAAAGCCACAGCAATAGTTAATTTATGGGTTAAATTGTCTCAAAATGAAGTGAATTAAGCAATGTAAAACAACAAACAAAAGGACAAACAATGGCAAAAAGAAAAGAAAAATTAGACGAAGATGTCGTTCGGCGAGGTGTAATGGAAGCGAATTCAATGGAAGATGCGTATAAATTTGTTCTCATTGAATTCTTTTTCGTTGCGATATTTGTCGGCGAGTATTTTCACTCGTGGATAATGTTTGCGGTGGCACTTGTGGTAATGGCTATCTTGTGGGTTGCGGCTATCGGTGTGCCGCCTTTAACTAAACCTATTTTGATAGGAATAAGTGCTTTTTTGGGCATTTGGGGCTGGCGTTTTGGGAGTAATTGGGGACTTTCAGCAAGCATAATCCTTGCTATACTTTGTTTTGTAGCGGCTTTGGCTACGAATTTTATGTTTCTTAATAATTATTTGAAAGATATAAAAGAACAAAGCGAATAAACTAAATAATGAAAGAGATATGTCTATGAACGAAGAAATGCAACAAGAGTTTAGAAATGCAATCATTCAAAAAATGGAGCAAGAAGATGAAATAATCCTCAATGAAGAAACGATTGGTTGTGTTGTTGATAATTTAAGTGAAGATGTTTTGCAAGAAATTAACGATAAATTAGACGAACTTGGTATCTCACAACTCAAATTTTCCAACAATTACGAAATAAATAGAATTCAAATTTCGGCTGAAATTGACGAATTCCCAGATAAAGACGAGGGTTATAAATATAGAGTGATTAAAATGGGAGAGTTTTTAGGCTTGAAATGCTATTCTGATGAATTTGAGCAGGATAAAATCATATTGATTTAAAATGTGGATTGCTACGCCGATAACACCCGCTCGCAATGATGGGTTGTGCGGATTATCCTTACTTACAATGACGGCAAATTTTGTCATTTTGATCCTTTGCAAAAAGGCGACCCAACGGGTTGCAAGGCGTAAGCCGTAGTAAAAAAATCCATACTTTGAAAGTGCAATTCGCACTTTGAATTTATGGATACTTCGCTGCGCTCAGTATGACAAAATTTAGGGTTTTACTTATTTTTTTAATCATATCACACTACTTTTTTCGTGGATTACCACGCAAGGCGTGTGAGCTTTGTTTGTAATGACGAAACATATATCGTGCTATTTTGGTAGTTCGCAACGGCAGCACGGCACGCAATTTTTTACAAAAAACAAATCTAGCACAAGCAAACCGAAAATGCTTAAAAACAAAAAAGCAAGTCCGCAACGCCTAAAAACAACTAAGCTTATAACACCCAAAAAACTCGCAATGTCTAAAAATAAGCAAACTCACAATGCCTAAAAATAAAAAAAGCTCATAACACCTAAAAACAAATAAACAAACCAACAATGCCTAAAAGCAAAATAAAAACCAAACAAAATCCGTATTTTAAGCAAAATTCAGCTTTTTTTGTCCAAATCTTTGTCGATTTCTTTGATTTTTTCGACAACTTGGGCGATTATCCACTCAGGCGTGCTAGCCCCAGCGCTTACACCGCAATGCTTTTTGCCCGCAAACCACTCAGGCTTTAACTCGCTTTTTGTTTCGATTAAATAACTATCCTTGCAGTTTCCTTGCGCGATGAGAAAGAGCTGCTTGGTGTTTGCTGAGTTTTTACCGCCAACGATTACCATCACATCGCTTTTTAATGAGAGTTTTTCGATGGCATCTTGATTTTTAAAAGTCGCATCGCAAATCGTGTTAAACACGCGCACTTCCTTGCATTTAGCCACTAAAAAGCTCACTATTTTGGCAAAAAGCTCGGGTTTTTTTGTCGTTTGGCTTACTACGGCGATTTTTGCGGGCAGTCGCACCCCCAAAAGCTCGCTTTCATCAAGCACGACATAGGCTTTGGTGCTGACATAGCTTTTCACACCCTTAACTTCTGGGTGGTTTTCATCGCCGAAAATCACGACTTCATAGCCCTCCGCACTCATCTTTTCGCAGATTTGCTGGGGCTTGGTTACAAAGGGGCAAGTCGCATCGTAAATTTCAATGTCTTTTTTGCGAAGCTCGCTCAAATCGCCCTTTGTGATGCCGTGCGTGCGTATAATCGCCTTTTTTTCGTCCTTTAACTCGCTTATGTTTTGCAGGGTTTTGACATTAAAATTTGCCTGCAAGCGCGAAATTTCAGCAGGGTTGTGGATAAGCTCGCCTATGGTAGCGGCGTTTCCTACCTGCTCGGCTTTTTTAATCGCCCTTTTTACGCCAAAACAAAAGCCATAATTTTCCGCTAACTCGATAATCACAATGTTTCCTTTTTGTCGTTTGAATTTTTGCTGTTTTAAATTTGTTTTAACTTCCTTGAAATTTTACGCAAAATTTGTGAATTTTTGCGAAATTTTACACGAAAATTCAGTAGTTTTTAAACAAATCTTGGTGTCTGCCTATCCTTATAAAATGGATAGTTTCAAGGCTTATCCTATATATAAAAACCAAATTAGGTTTTATATGACAATCCCTACACCCTTTATAATCGCCCACTAATGCGTGGTCTTTATATCTTTTGTCAAGTGCTTGTCCTGCTGTGAGTGCCTTGATGATTTTGTCAAATTCAACCAACTCGCTTTCGCCTAAAATTCCTTGTTTTAAAGCGTTTTTATAATCTTTTTTATAAGAATTTTCAAGCTTTATTTTCATTTTCAAGCTCTTTCATCATTTGCTGATGAAATTTAAAGACGCTAAAATCGCTCGCATCTACAAGCTCGCCTTGTCCGCCGCTCATACTTTCTTGTATAGCTCTTATGGTTTCATCGTTTGGCTTTTCTTTTAACGCTTGCTCGATTTGGCTTTTTTTGCTTTCTAGCTCAGCGATTTGCTCTTTGGTGCTGTTCAGCTCCATAAACAAGGCTTCTTCGTTATAAACGCTGTAATCAATAGCCTTTGCGCCCATTTTAGTCCTTTCTTTTGGCTTTATGCTTACATTATAACACAAAATTTATGAATTTTATACGAAAAATTTAAGAAAAAATTTATAAAATCACCCATTAAGCTCATAAAGGCTTTGAAATAACTTGCTTTGTGGCATTTAGGCGTTTTTCACTCCACAAAACCACGCTTTTAATCACTTGTTTTTGCACCGCGCTAATGAAATTTTCCATAAATTCAAAGGTAATTTGGTTGTTTTGATTTATGGGCAGTAAAATTTTCGTTTCGTTGAATGTTTTTTCAAAGTCCCTTACAAGCACGGCTTGAAATTTAGATTGTTGCTTGTTTAAATAGGCGATAAAAAAGTGTGCTATTTTTTGATTAAATCTTTCAAATTTTGGATAACAAGTTTTTGTAAATTGCCCTGCATAAAAATCTTTTTGCATATAAAAAAACTGCATTCCAAGCATTCCTACGGCAAGTCCATTGCCTTTGATTTTATGTTCCTCATCTAAATAATTTACATAGCCGTTTATACCATTATTTAAACAAGTGCGTGTAAAATACGGATATTCTCCATTTTCTGCAAATTCAAAGCTGTCTTTATTAAGCTGTGGGTTTGATTTAACGCTAAAAAACTCGCCAATTTTAAATTCGCGCCATTTAAGCGGCGTGCCGCTTACTCTCTCTCTCTCTCTCTCTCTCGTTTTGCGCCGCCTCAAAGGCATTTAGTGCCTCTTTTTCTTTTGCGCTTAAAGTGTAATCTTTAAGTCCTGTTACTTGCAAATACGCCTCTAATTCTTTTATTCTTTCAGTCTCTAATTCTTTTATATAATTTTCCATAAATTCAAAGGCGATTGTGCCGTCTTTGTTAATGGGGAGTTCTATTTTTTCTTGCTTGACTTTTTCCCAGCCTGATTTATTGTTCCAATCAAATTTTGTTAATATCTTTTGCAGTAAAGAAACAAAATATAAATAATGCAAATCACTTAATTCTTCACCCTTAAATTTTAAAACATAAGCATCTTGAAGAATCGTAAAATCGTGCGGTTGATAAAACGCTGGTGCATCGCCATTTGCTGCCACTGAAATACAATTTTTGAAAATTGTAGCCTTTTCTCGTGGGACATAGCAAGCAATTCCATTATTTTGCGTGGTGCAAGTTATTGCTGGCAAATTGTAATCGCCGCTAGCTTCTTTTGGCAAGATTGATTTTTTTAAATTTAATTTTATGTATTCTTTTTTATCAAACAAATCGCCGATTTTAAATTCTCTCCACTCTCCGCCCTTTGCTTGAAACTCTTTTTCAAGTTTGGCTAAATTTTGGCTTTGAGCGGGGTTAAAGTGAGTCCTTTTTAAGAACTTGGCTGACTTCCCACGCTAAATACTCACTCACGCATTTTTTAAAATCTTCTAGCGTTGGTTTGCTATCCACCTTTTTATGTTGGTCAAAATTCCAATCCGCCCCGCTATCAGTAATAAAATCCTCAATATAAATTTCATCTAAATTCCAAAGTGAGCTATCTACCTTTGCATTTTTACCTGCTTTGTAAATTTTGATAATATCCTCATATCGTTTAATGGGATTATCTCTTTCTTCTAGCTTTCTAGCGGTGCGCTTGTAG
>OQVS01001651.1_pt1 | contig 15022 bp, 13 predicted proteins | sample 1691601 | NCBI WGS metagenome assembly OQVS01 (sample SAMN03418268, study PRJEB22391) | human gut metagenome | biome: human-gut; feature: organic feature; material: feces | host: Homo sapiens | place: Tanzania | collected 2013-01
CAGCTCAACCAGCGGTTATGGATATTCGCCGCCTTCGGCGACGCTCGCTTGAGATAATTTGCCCTGTTGGACACCGACCTTATTTCATAAACCCGTTAACCCCAAACGGCGATGCGTTATGGTCGAGGTTTTCTTCAATGCGTTCTATGCATCCGTCCTTGATGTGCACAATCTTGTTTGTCTGGTTCGCTACGCCGCTCTCATGTGTCACCACAACGATGGTTATGCCCTCGTCAGCGTTGAGACGTGTCAGGAGGTTCATAACCTCCACACTGGTTTTCGAGTCGAGAGCACCCGTAGGCTCATCCGCAAGAATGATGCGCGGCTTGGTAATGAGCGCCCGTGCAATGGCCACACGCTGCTTCTGTCCGCCCGACATCTCGTTGGGATAATGCCCTGCCCAGTTGGCAAGGCCTAAACGGTCAAGATAGTCCATCGCCAACTTGTGACGCTGTCGGCGCGGCACCCCTTGATAGAAGAGCGGCAGTTCGACGTTCTCTACAGCCGTCTTGAAGCTTATAAGGTTAAACGACTGAAAGATGAAGCCAATCATCCTGTTTCGATATTGTGCCGCCCGGGTCTCGCTGAGGTCCTTTATCAGCGTGCCGTCGAGCCAATATTCGCCCGTGTCATAGTTGTCGAGGATGCCAAGGATGTTGAGGAGCGTCGACTTTCCCGAGCCCGACGCGCCCATGATAGACACAAACTCGCCCTCACGGATGTCGAGCGTTATGCCTTTGAGCACATGCAGAGGCTGTGCTCCCATATAAGTTTTGTTTATGTCGCGAAGACGCAGAAGAGCATCGTCACCATTGCCTTGGGCCATATTGTCCATAATTGTTGTCTTTCTTTTTAGAATGTTCAGTAAAAACAAACGTAGAATGCATGCCAAACCCCGAGGTTTGAGCCTTCTAACGTTTATAAGACGCTTCAACAAGCTCTTTTGTTGCATGCAAAGGTATTTAAAAATGTGAAAAAAACGCGAGTTTCGAATATATTATGTAACTTTGTAGAAAGTAGAATTTTTAAATTCGCAACATACGAAACATTAATAATTACAAAAACGACAAACATCATGGCAAAAGTATATGAGTTTTTAGCCAACGGCTTCGAGGAAGTGGAAGGCTTGGCACCCGTCGACATTCTGCGTCGCGGCGGTGTAGACATCAAGACAGTGAGCGTAACAGGCAGCGAGTATGTGGAGACCTCTCACGGCATAACCATAAAGGCAGACCTCACGATAGAGGACGCCGACCTCAGCGATGCCGACATGCTCTTGCTCCCCGGTGGTCTGCCAGGAGCGACCAACCTGCGCGACCATGAAGGCGTGTGCGCAGCGCTGAAGGCACAGGCAGCAAAGGGCGGACGCATAGGCGCCATCTGTGCCGCACCCCTCGTGCTCGGCCATCTCGGTCTGCTTGAAGGCCGTTACGCCACCTGCTATCCCGGCTTCGAGAAGTTCATGACGGGCGCCCACTACACCCATGATCTCTTCACCATCGACGGCAACATCATAACAGGCGAAGGCCCTGCCGCCACCCTGCCCTACAGCTATGAGATCTTGCGCATGTTCAAGGGCGACGACACCGTGGCATCGCTCAAGGAAGGCATGATGTACAACCACCTCATGGCTGAAGGGAAATAAGAGACAACAGGCTAAACAAAACAAGAGACAAAAGGCAACCAAAAGAAAAAGAAGATGAACCACACCATTATCGTGGCCGGCGGAAAAGGTCTGCGCATGGGCGGCGACATACCTAAGCAGTTTATCCCCGTCAACGGCATGCCCGTGCTCATGCACACCATACGCCGCTTTCGCGAGTTTGACCCGCAGATGCACATCGTGCTTGTGCTGCCCAAGGACCACCAAGACTATTGGCGACAGCTTTGCAACGAATACCGCTTCACCGACCGGCACGACATCGCCGACGGTGGCTCCACACGGTTCCACTCGTCACAGAACGGCATCATGGCGCTGGCAGAGGCCCCCGACACCGACATCGTGGCCATTCACGACGGTGTGCGCCCCTTGGTGTCGGTAGAGACGATAGGCCGTTGCTTCACGGCAGCTGCCGAGAGCGGTGCCGCCATCCCTGTGCTGCCGGTCATCGACACGCTGCGCTATGTGGGCCATGCCGATGAGAGCGGCGTAAACACCGAGCAAGGTCACAACGTGCTGCGCTCCGACTACCGCGTTGTGCAGACCCCACAGACCTTCCGTCTCGCCCTCTTGCGCCGCGCCTTCACCCAGCCTTTCAGCGAGCGTTTCACCGACGATGCGTCTGTTGTGGAGGCTCTTGGCGAGAAGGTGACGATGGTCGACGGCAACAGGGAGAACATAAAGATCACGACGCCCTACGACCTGAAAGCGTTTGGCTAAACAAAATTCTTCATTCTTCACTCTTCATTCTTCACTCTTCACTCTTCACTCTTCACTCTTCACTCTTCACTTACAATGTCCTCAATTCTCGATCAAGACATAATGTACCTTCCGGGCGTAGGCCCCCACAAGAAAGAGCTTCTCAGCAAGGAGCTCGGCGTAAAGTCGTGGGGTGACCTTCTCGCCTATTTCCCATACAAGTATGTTGACCGCAGCCACATCTACCCCATACGCGAGCTGACGGCCGACATGCCGTTTGTGCAGATAAAGGCACGCATCTTGAGCTATGAAGAGTATGAGATGGGACCGAGAAAGAAGCGTGTCGTGGGCCATGCCTCCGACGGCATGGGCGTGGTTGATCTCGTGTGGTTCAGTGGAGCGCAATATGTCTACAAAAACTATAAGGTGGGCGAAGAGTTCATTATCTTCGGCAAGCCCACCGTCTATGGCGGACGCATACAGATAGCGCATCCCGACATGGATCGTGTGGAAGACCTGCAACTGTCGCAGATGGGTCTGCAGCCCTACTACTCTACCACCGAACTGATGAAGAAGCGCAGCATGACCTCACGCTCCTTGGAAAAGATCGTGAAGGCCATGCTCGACAAGATACAGCACCCCATCGACGAGACGCTGCCGCCGTTCATCACCACACCCCTGCACCTCGTGTCGCGCGACCAGGCCCTGCGCGGCATACACAACCCGCACACCCCCAAGGAGCTGCAAGACGCAAGGCTCCGACTGAAGTTTGAGGAGCTGTTCTTCCTCCAACTCAACATCCTGCGTTACGCCTCCGACAACCGCCGCAAATATAAAGGCTACATTTTTAACAAGGTGGGGGCGATGTTCAACACCTTCTACCACGACCACCTGCCGTTCCCTCTCACGGGAGCACAGAAGCGCGTCATGCACGAGATACAAGGCGACATGCGGTCAGGACAGCAGATGAACCGTCTGCTGCAAGGCGACGTGGGGTCGGGCAAGACGCTCGTGGCCCTCATGACCATGCTCCTGGCGGTCGACAACGGCTATCAGGCCTGCATCATGGCACCCACAGAGATCTTGGCAGAGCAACACCTCACCACCATTCGCGACTTTCTCGGCGACATGCCCATACGCGTGGAACTGCTCACGGGCATCGTCAAGGGCAAGCGCCGACGCGAGGTGCTCGAAGGTCTGGTGAGCGGCGATGTGAAGATTCTTGTCGGCACACATGCCGTCATCGAAGACACGGTGCAGTTTGCCAACCTCGGACTGGCCGTCGTCGACGAGCAGCACCGCTTCGGCGTGGCTCAACGTGCCAAGCTGTGGGGAAAGAGTGACCAGCCGCCTCATGTGCTGGTCATGACAGCCACACCCATACCGCGCACACTCGCCATGACCGTTTACGGCGACCTCGACGTGAGCGTCATTGACGAGCTGCCGCCGGGACGCAAGCCCATACAGACCCTTCACAAGTATGACAACCAGACCACGTCGCTCTACAACGGCATACGCCAGCAGATAAAGCTCGGGCGACAGGTTTACATCGTCTACCCCCTCATCAGCGAGAGCGAGAAGAGCGACCTCAAGAACCTGGAAGAGGGCTACGAGGCAATGAAGAGCATCTTCCCCGAGTTTCGCCTGAGCAAGGTACACGGCAAGATGAAACCTGCCGAGAAGGAAGAAGAGATGCAGAAGTTTGTGAGCGGCGAGACACAGATCCTTGTCGCCACAACCGTCATTGAGGTAGGCGTGAACGTGCCCAACGCATCGGTCATGATCATCCTCGACGCCCAACGCTTCGGCCTCTCACAGCTCCACCAGCTGCGCGGACGTGTGGGCCGCGGCGCCGACCAGAGCTACTGCATCCTCGTCACGGGCTATAAGCTCAGCGACATCACACGCAAGCGCATCGACATAATGTGCGACACCAACGACGGGTTCCGCATTGCCGAGGCCGACCTCAAGCTGCGTGGCCCCGGCGACCTTGAGGGCACACAGCAGAGCGGTGTGGCGTTCGACCTCAAGATTGCCGATATAGCACGCGACGGACAGCTCGTGCAGATGGCACGCGAGGAGGCACAAAAAATTGTTGCTGCCGACCCCACATGCTCCAGCCCTCAGTATGCCATGCTGTGGCGAAGGCTCCGCGAGCTGCGTGACGTGAATGTTAATTGGGCTGCGATAAGCTAAAACAATTTGTGTTAAAACGGCCCGTTGATGCAAATCAAGCGCTGAAAACGCCAGAACCCTTTTATACATTTACGTTACGGCACATCATAACTGACCCATTTTCAGCCACTTTTATGTTAAAAAGCGAATAAAAACTGTTAACAAAACCACGATTTCACGATTTTTTTATTATCTTTGTAGCGTCTTTTGATAATTGTTGAACAATTTCACACCTTCTTGTCGCGAATTTGTAACGACAATTTCCTTCTTATGAAAGAATGATATACTCATTCTAACTTAACGACGACCAAAGAAAAAATATGAGTTTGAAGAAAATTATTAAAACATTTGCTATAACAACATTACTCACCTTGTCGGCAGCACCCGTTATGGGCCAAGACCTCTTGGCGCGCCAGGCACCCGTTGACCGCAAAATGAAGACGGTCGACACGCTTATGCTCCGCAACATCACGGCACGCGAGGAGATGGAGAATCCGGCTGCTGAGCTGTATGAAGACTGGAACAACACCTTCGCACACCGCGCTACAGCCTTGCCTGAGACTTATCGCATAAACCTCAAGCATTTCTGCATGCCTACCCCAAGCAGAGTGGTGACAAGCAACTTCGGTGCACGCTGGGGACGCCAGCACGAAGGCCTCGACATCAAGGTTTATATCGGCGACACCATACGCGCTGCTTTCAGCGGAAAGGTGCGCATGGTAAAGTATAACCCTGGAGGTTATGGCAAATATGTGGTTATCCGCCACAATAACGGACTTGAAACAACCTACGGACACCTGTCAGCGCAGCTGGTTGAAGAAAACCAGGAGGTGCGTGCCGGAGAACCCATTGGTCTTGGCGGCAACACCGGTCGAAGCACTGGCTCACACCTGCATTTTGAGACACGCCTCTGCGGCGTGGCTATAAACCCGGCTCTTATGTTCGATTTCCGCGAACAAGACGTTGTGGGCGACAGCTACATGTTCAACCGCGACACCTACAAAGCAGAGTCGGCAGAAGCCAACCGCCTTCGCGGAAAGGTGGGCAACGGCAGCTACTCGCGTGAGGATGTCATCGGCACCAAGCCCATGCCTCAGGACACCAACGACGAGGTGCTCTACCACAAAGTGTCGAACGGCGAGACCTTGCAGAGCATTGCACAGAAGCGTGGCGTGACGGTCGACACCATCTGCCGCCTCAACCACATTGGCAAGAACATGCGTCTGCGTCCGGGACAAATTCTGCGCTACTCATAACTTTAAAAGCACGACAAAACAATCATGCAGTTTAGATAATGAAAGTCTGACGGGCCCGTTCCGTCAGGCTTTTTCTTTTTACTTTAAAAGACCATTTCTAATTTAAATCAACATTTTTACTTCAAAACAACATTTAAACAATCTTTCCACACATGCGAACAACCTTTCTCTCAGCAGCCCTGCTGCTCATCGCCTTCCTCGGCATAGGCACCGACAGCGCATACGCCGCAAAACGTAACAACAGCAACGCCACGACAAAAGCAAAGGAGCAGGCGCTACAAACCATCACCATGGACGCAGCCAAAGCCCATATAGGCTTCCTCGCAAGCGACGAGCTGCGTGGACGCAAGGCGGGAACAAACGATGCCCAGGTGGCAGCACAGTATATCATCTCGCTCCTGCGCCAATGGGGCATCAAGCCTCTTGGCGACAGCTACACACAGCCGTTCTCTGCCTACAGCATGGAATGGCAGAAGCGTAAGCCATGGCAGGTACACCCCGACTCTATTGCCCTTCTGAAGCAGATGCCCCACCGCCGCCTTAACATGAAGAACGTGCTGGCGATGATTCCGGGCAAGAACACCGACGAGTATGTCATCATGGGAGCCCACTTTGACCATGTGGGCTGCGACCCCGACCTTGAGGGCGACAGCATATACAACGGTGCCGACGACAACGCATCGGGCGTGAGCGCTGCCCTTCAGATCGCCCATGCCTTCGCCACAGCGGGCGTGCAGCCTGAGCGCAACATCATCTTCGCGTTTTGGGACGGCGAGGAGATCGGTCTCCTCGGATCGCGCTTCTTCATGCAGACCTGTGCCTTTGCCGACAAGATAAAAGGCTATCTCAACTTCGACATGATAGGCCGCAACAACAAGCCCGAGAACCCGCCATACGTTGTCTATTTCTACACCGCCGCCCACCCCGTGTTCGGCGACTGGCTGAAGAACGACATCAAACAGTATGGCTTTAACCTCGCCCCCGACTATCGTGCGTGGGACAAGCCTGTGGGCGGTAGCGACAACGGCACGTTCGCCAAGCGCGACATTCCAATCATCTGGTACCACACCGACGGACATCCCGACTACCACATGCCTGGCGACGAGGCGCAGAAGATCAACTATGAGAAGGTGACCGACATATCACGGGCCGCCTTCCTCAACCTGTGGAACCTCGCCAACGAGAAGAGCTATTAAGCAGAAAGCCTCAACAAAAAGGCGGACGGGCATAAAAAGGCGGATAGGCACAAAAAGGCGGGTAGGCACAAAAAAAAACAGCTCCCTCGTCCAATGCATAAATATGCACTTTGGGCCGTATATTTATCCAGTTTCCCATTAAGCCCATTTGACAATATGAAAGTGCCCATTTGACGTTGTCAAAGAGGCTCTTTGACAGCCTCATTAAGCCTCTTTGACGAGCTCAAAGAGGCTTAATGACAAAACAGGGGTGTATTTAAGAACCGTTAACAATTCATGCTTCGATTTTAACTAAAATCTTGTACATTAAGAAAGAATAAAGCCCCGTTTACTATCTTTCTGTCATTCTGTATATTTATGCAAAACTGGGATAAAAATGCTCCCGTTTTAACATTTTTGCATCCTTTACAAAGCATGTTTACAAGCTAAAACACCATCACTTGAAGATTGTAAACATGCGTTCCGCTACCCACACCTAAAAGTCAAAAAGCTCACTTGCAGAGTGGCCATGTGAGGTAGCGGTGCAGGAGATAGCCGTGGTAAGCGAACATGTAGACGGTAATGACGGCTATGAGGGTGAAGACAAGAAGATAAGTGAGGGCTGCGGTCTGGCGACGCTTGAAATAGCAGAAAAGCCAAGCGATGGAGAGGGGAACGACAAACGCCCAATGGGCTGTCATGATGTGAATCTCGTCGAGAGCGAAGCCCAGACCCACATGCAGCAACATGTTGAACATGAAGACGGCAAGGAGCAGCTGCTCAAAACGCTGCTTGCGTCCCACAAAGGTGCCGACAATAAACATTATTATTATGGCAGCCTCAACGGCATATTGTATCTTCCACGAATATTCCACTATCACAGGACGACCCGACAACACATCGCCCAACACATGCTTGCGATGGAGCTGTATCGACTCGCCAAAAAGATTCTCTACCACCACAGCGGTGCGCGAGAGGTCGTCACGCGTCCACTTAAACTGCTGGCCTACAGCACTGGTTGACATCTCGACGCTTTGTGCCTTCGGCTTAGTTGCGACTTCGTTTTTAGCATGTTCTGCCAGGCCCACGCCAAGAGCGAGCATGAGCACACCGGGAAGGACGAGGGTTGTGAAGAAGAAGCGTGGGCGAAAGGCGGCACGTCCGTTAACCGACATGGCGGCAAGCAACACCACGATGCCGTTGCTAAGCGTTATGCCTGCTGTGACAACAAACAGCAGCAACACCTCCTTGCAACCGAAGCGGGTGCCTTCGCGCAGATGCATGCCCGCACGATAGAGCGTGAGCATGATCATGAAGAGCGACAAGCAGAAATGGTCTGCCACAACAACGGTGAGCATGATGTAGGCAAACGACATGAAAAAGAGGGTGAGCAACGTGGCAGCATGGGCCGACACGCCAACCACATGACGCAACGTGCGCCACATGAGCATGAACGACCAGAAGGCACAGAACGTCAGAAGAAGAGCCATGAGAGGCACGGCACAGTCGGATCCCGTAAGCGACCGCAGCAGCATGTTTAGCATCGACAACGGCCACATCATGAAGGCGAGCAACGGATGACGCAACACATCGTAGCCCATGTTCCAATGGCGGAGCACGGTGTAGCTTATCGGGTCGAAGCCCGACATGTGATAGTTGCGCATGAACCGCATCCATGCCTCATGCGACGGGTCAGAGAGCAAGACGCAAAACTTGCTTACCATCAATGTCTGAAGCCCTATTATAATAAGGAGAATGGCGGCGGCGACAGCACGCTCTTCTTTCTTTATAACAAACAAATTTGCCATTTTTCTTTCTCTTTTACTGATTTTTATGATGTTTAAGGCAACCCCTTAAGCTCTACTCCACACAATAGCTCACAATGAGCACCACGTTATAAAGGAGCATCCACACACCCAATGTGCTCACCATACTGACAACGAGTTCTCTTTTAGTTCCAGAGAGTTGTCGCATAGCGAAGCCTATGGCTATGGGTATGATGAAAGCCCAATGGGCGGTCATGATGTAGACCTCGTTAAGGCCGAAGCCAAAGCCCACATGCATGAGCATGTCAAAGGCGAACCACGACAGCAAGAGCCACATCAAGCGCGAGCGGCGACCGCACCACACGCCTATGATGAAAAGAAGAGCGACCAAGCCCTCTACCACATAAAAGACCCCTTGGTCATAGGCCACAAACACCGGACGGTTGTTCTGCACATCTTCAAGCAGATGCTGGCTATGAAGGATAAGGCTTTCGCCCATAAGGTTATGTATGACAGAGGGCAGACGGGGCGTAGAGATGTCGCTCCACTGCAACAGAAGGTTGTCTTTGTCTATGGCTGTGCCGTTCTGCTTCTCCCGCCACGCCACAATCTTTGCATCGCCCTTTCCAAAGTTGGGGTCCTTCTGCTTCTTTATCTCTATCATCATTGCCACGCGCTCCTTCATAGGCTGCTCATAGGCAACCTGCTGATATTGCCTTATGCCGAAGAGAAGAGCCAACGGCAAGACCACCGACAGCACGGAACGCCACCGCCACACACGGCGCGGCGCAGCAAAAAGGAACGCCAGACAACTCTTCAGACCATTGGTGAGCGTCAGGCCGGCAGTGAAGAAGAAGAGCACCGCCTGCTGCCAAGGCTGGAAGGCTTTGCCACGCTTAAAGCACCGTCCTGCGAGGAGCACGGTGAGCAACAGCCACGGCAGCGACAGACCGAAATGGTCGGGCACCATCATGGAAAGCATGATGTAGGCAAAGGAGAAGAGCAGAAGGGTGAGGGCGCGGGCCTCGGTGCGGGCCAACCCAAGAATATCTGTAAAGATGCGGTAGGCAAAGATGGCCGAATAGACAGCGCTCACCACCTGTAAGGTGGCCATGATGAAGATGGCACAGTTGATGCCTGTGATGCTCATGAGCCATTTGTTAAGCCAATAGAAGGGCCAGAGGATGGTGAAAAAGAGCGGATGGCGGAACGAGTTGAAATAGATGTCCTCACATGAGAGCGCAATGCAAGAAGAGGCATCGAAGCCCGACACCTGGAAACGCTTCATGAAGATGCTGTAATAGCCTTGCGTGCCGCCAGGCGTGAGGCGTCCAAAATATTTGTATATGAGCAAGGCGTTGAGCGCAACGACAAACAGCAACGCCACAGCAGCCACGCCACGCTCTCCTCGGCGTATGCCAAGAATAGACTTCACACTGCCGGCTATCTGCGACTTAACGCTACTGCGCCACAACGCATCATTTTTGTTTGCTGCACCTTTTACATGATTCATAACGTCATTGTCTTTTTTTACTTTTCTCATAACATCCAATAAGAGAAACGGCTTTTCTTAAAGAAGATATTTCACGATTAGAGCCACATTGTAAACCCACAGGTAGAGCGTCAGAAGGCCTACGCCATAGCGCACGGGAGCAACGAAACGTTTCGGCAGATGCAGCAAGGCAAAGCCCACGGCGATGGGGATGATGAATATCCAATGGGCCGACATGATGTAGACCTCGTTGAGACCGAAGCCCATGCCCACATGCAGCAACATGTCGAGGCCAAACCATGACAGACAGAGCCAGAAGAAACGCGAGTGGCGACCACACCACATTCCGACGATAAACAGCAACACGACGAGAGCCTCAACCACATAATTGAGCCACGACGAATAGTGGACAATCATTGGACGCTGACGGAACTCATCCTCAAGCAGATGCTTCTGGTGAAGCTGTATAGACTCGCCAAAGAGGTTCTCCACGACCGACTGCACACGCGATGTCGTTATGTCGGTCCAGCGTAAGAACTCGCCGTTGCCTATTGGTCTGCCCTGACGCACACGCTTTGCCTTTGCAGGTGTTTTGTGCTGCACGGCTGTAGGCTTTTTGACGGTATCGGCAGCAACCTTGGCCGTGTCAACACCCTTGTTGTTTGCAAGCGAAGCTGTTGTTGCAGCTGTTTTTTTCGCTTCAGCCATCTTTGCATCCTCTGCCTTCTTGGCCTCGCGTGCCTTCTTCTCCTCCTTAGCTTTTTTCTGTGCCATCTCCCGCGGCCACACCAGCTTGGCATAGGTCACACGAGCCGTTCCCCAGATAAGGGCCGAGGGCAAGATGACGCCGAGCAACAGGAAACGCAGACGGAAGAAGCGGCGACGGTTAACGAAGAGGGCTGCAAGGAAAATCTTCAGTCCGTTGTTCAGCGATGTGCCGGCGGTGAGAACAAAATAGAGCACCGTCTGCCATGTCTTGAATGAGCGGCCACTCTTCATGCGACGTCCCGAGATGTAGAGGGCAATGAGCAAGAGCAGCATGCTTATGATGAAATGGTCAGGCACGATCGCCGACACCATGACATAAGCAAACGAGAAGAAGAAGAGCGTCAGCACCGTGGCATCGGCGCGTCTCACCTCTATGACCTCACGGAAGATGCGGTAGATGAACACCATGCTGTAGAAAGCGCAGAACACCTGAATGGCAGCCACGATGAAGATGGCACAGTTGATGCCGGTGAGCTGCATCAGAGCCTGGTTGATGAGGTAAGGCACATACATGTAGAACGCCAGCAACGGGTGACGGTACACGTTGTAGCCTGCCAGCCAGTCGCTCACGACCGAATAGGTGATGGGATCAAAGCCCGAGATGTGGAAGTTGCGTATAAACAGCGGCCAGTACCACCGTGTGATGGGCGTGAAGAGGTCATAATACTTGCACAGCACAAGTGCGTTCAACGCCAACAGGGCCACCAGCACAACAAGGGCGAGCCATCGCTCCTCGCGGCGAATGCGGAAGATATCGAATATTCTTTTCATTTCTTAAGGAAGAATCTCACAAGCACAAAGTTTACAGGCACGCAGATGCAGAACATCGGTATTGGCGCCAGCCTCTCGCTCACCCCGATCCAAAGGAAGAAATGGAGCGTAGCCATCTGCAGGAGATAGTTGACGACATGCGACAGGGCGAAGCCCGCCCCGTGCTTGGCGTTGGTCTCCACCTTAAAGGTGAAACGTGTGGATGCAACAAAATTGAAGATGAAGCTCAACACATAACCCACGGTCATGGAGAGCGACGGTGAGCACCACAGCAGCATGACGCTGTAGATGGCATACTGAAGCAGGGTTGCCAATGCTCCGACAATGCCAAACCTCACCACCTCGCCAAGCTTCTGGCGCTGTGACGGCGTGAGACGGTTGGTTATCTCGTTTAAGATCATTGTGTTTTCTGTTTTTTTTAATTATTGATTTTCAATAAAGAGAAGAACGACAAGCTAAAGGAGAGTGCTCTTTACGAAAGGGTGACCACAATTAAGGAGACAGGCATCATCAGAACCTGAACGGTTTGAAATAGGCCTGGTCAGCATAGGCAAGCATCTCCTTGTCGCCCCTGCTGTCGCCAAACGCCGACACATCATACTGGTCGCGCGAAGGCCACACCTCCGTTATGCGCCTCACCTTCTCCGCTCCGTAGCAGTTGGACGTGGCGAAGTGTCCGGTGAGCCGCCCGTTGCCGTCGGTCTCTACCTTGGTGCCCAGCACCACGATGTCGGTGCCGTCATGCTGTTGTCCGAGGTACATCTCGGCGAAGGGGCGCACCCAGTTGTCTATGCTTGCACTCACTATGGCGATGGCATGAGCCTCATCGCGCACCTCGTCGATGAAGCGCACGGCGGCAGGACGCAACAGATGCTCACCCTGGCGGGCGAAAGCCTGGCAGAGGGCATCAAACTGCTCAAGCGTCATGCCCTTGAAGAAATGGGCAAACACCTTCTGCTTGGCTTTATAGTTGGGATAGAGACGGGCCTTCATCAGCACGAGCAACGGCGAATAGAGCAAGAAGCCGAGCAACATGCGCTTGCGCCCACAGGCAAAGCGTATAAACTCGAGCAACGTGTCGGCGTTGGTGAGCGTGCCGTCAAAATCGAACACAAAAAGTTTCTTCATTTTTAAAGATGGATAAGAACCTTAAAGACGGTCAAACATATTAAAGATGAACACCTTAAAGATATATGAGCACCAGATAAGACGCCAGCCACAAGAGCACGATAAGCTGTGAGAAGCGGTCGTGCAACATCACCTTGACGGGGTCGCCGCTCTTCTCATCGACAACCGCTATCTGGATGTAGCGCAGCAGACCGAGCAACACGAGCACGGTGGTGAGATAGAGATGGTTGCTGCCTATGCTCTCGGTAACCTCTGGCGACACGGTGTACATGATGTAACAGACGAGCGTCACGCTGGCCGTTATGGTGATGGCCTGGTTTATGAACGTCAGGTTGTAACGACTGGTGTTGTGTCGCGGTGCCTCACCTGTGGCGTTCATGCGCAACACATCGTCACGACGTTTGGCGAAGGAGAGGAAGAGGGTGAGCAGGAAGGTCATGAGCACAATCCACTTGCTCAACTCCACATCGGCAGCCTGACCGCCGGCGATGATGCGCAGCACGAAGCCGAAAGCCACGATGCACACGTCGAGGATGGCATACTGCTTAAGCTTGGAGCAGTAGGCGAGGTTAAGAACATAATAGAACAGCAGCACCGCCATCACGTTCCACATCGCCTGCGACTCAAGCAGCAACGTTGTAGCCATGCCCAACACAAACATCAGGGACATGAGCCAGTAGGCATGGCGCACCGACACCGCACCCGAAGCCACGGGGCGCTTACATTTGAGAGGATGATGGCGGTCGTCATCGGCATCGACAATGTCGTTATAGCAATAGACCGACGAGGCAACGAAACTGAAAGCGAAGAACACCACCAATCCACTCAGGATGGGTGTCACTTCAAACAGCTCGCCACCAAAGAACAACGGTATAAGAACGAAGAAGTTCTTTATCCAGTGTTGCGGACGTATAAGTCGTAAATAATTCATACTTTTTAAAGTTGTCATGGGTATAAAGGACAAGCCGACAATAGAGATCGGCAAGCCTCGGTATGTTTTATTGTTTTTATTCGAAGCGTCTTACCACCATGTCGACCAACTTATGCAGCAGCCAAGCCAACGGCATGGTTATGGCGACGGTGATGAGGAATGTGGGCCAATAGCCAAGGCGATAAGGCTCCACATAGCAGAGCACGAAATGTATATGTATGAGGTACGCCTCAAGGCTCACCGCTCCCACCAGCTTGCAGAAGTTGTTGAACCACTGTGGCGTGCGTCGGAACACACGGTTGAGGACCAAGATGGCGGTTATGGTGAACGGTATGTAGAGCATGCGCTCCACGAAGAGGGGGAACTGTCCGTGGCGCACCTGTTCGAGATAGAGGCATGTGCCGAAGGTCATGGCGAAGGTGAGGAACAGCAGACCGATGGACGAGCCGGGCAGCGTGGCCTTCTCCTTGACATACTGTCCCATGTTGATGCCGATGAAGAAGATGGGCACACGACTCCAGAAGATCTCGAGATGTCCCACGGCATGGTGTATGGGCAGCACCCACTGCACCATGACGCACCACACAACCATGAGCAGCGGCAGCCAACGATACATGGGCCATCGCGTGATGAGTTTCATGTAGGCGGGTGCGAAGGTGTAAAGCATCATTATGGCTGGCACATACCAGAAGGTCAGCTCATCATGCAGCCAGAAGTCCCAGTTGATAAGGATGTCGCCAAGCATGTCGACCACGCTGTTGCTGTGGCCTCCGTGGTTGAGATAGTCGGGCACATAATAGAGGCTTGCCATCAACAGCCACACGGGGTAGATGCGCAGGTAACGGCGTTTAAAGAAATGTGTGAGCGACGGATTCTTCGTCCACGAATACCACAGTCCCACTCCACTAAGGAACAGGAACATGTCCACGCCCACATTGCCGCATCGTCTCAACCCGTAGAACGGGTCGCCACGACTCAAGCCCACATGAAAGAGTATGATGAAGAGCATTGCCGCTCCCATCAGTTCGCCGCGGTAGCGGCTGATATTTGCTAATTCGATATCGGGTATTTTCATAAATAAAAAATTGAAAGCCAAAGCCCTACAGCCCCACCCCCGCGCCGCGCGAGAGAGGGGATAACCCTACAGCCCCACCCCCGCGCCGCGCGAGAGAGAGGGGATAACCCTACAGCCCCACCCCCG
>OQVS01001653.1_pt1 | contig 14994 bp, 9 predicted proteins | sample 1691601 | NCBI WGS metagenome assembly OQVS01 (sample SAMN03418268, study PRJEB22391) | human gut metagenome | biome: human-gut; feature: organic feature; material: feces | host: Homo sapiens | place: Tanzania | collected 2013-01
TTTGTGTCGGCAATCCCTCCGGTTCGCTCCGCTCACCACCTCCCTTTACACAAGGGAGGCTTTAGGGACATGCGTGCAGTTTATGCCTTTGTAAAAGGCTCCGCGCCGCCGAAGGCGACTACAATCTTGATCCAAAAAATCTTTTACTCACTTTTCACCCCGGAAAAGCCACCCCACCGCGGGCGGGCCAAGTTCCCCCCGGTATAGTCCCGCCTGCCGCCGAATATAGATAAAGCAATAGGCAAAACAGGAGGGTAAAGCATGGGATATTACTGGCCGGAGGGCATGCTGCTGGAAACTGAGGAAAACCGATATTATCTGCAAAATGAGGAAACACTGCAAAGCGCCATGCGCATCGGTCAAATCTTGGAGGGACGGGCGCTGCTGTGTGATTATGACCACAACCTGGTGGTGGATATGGGCTGCTGCCGCGGGATCATCCCCCGGGAGGAGGGCGCCCTGGGAATAAAAGAGCAGACGGTGCGGGATATCGCCATCATCTCCCGGGTGAATAAGTCGGTCTGCTTTCTCATCACGGCGATAGAGCACGATGAGGCCGGAGCACCGCGGCCCATTTTATCCCGGCGGGCAGCCCAGCTGCGCTGCCGTTCCGAATACATAGACCATCTGACCCCTGGGGAGATCATCCCCGCGCGGGTAACGCACCTGGAAAGCTTCGGCTGCTTTGTGGATATCGGCTGCGGGCTGCCCTCCCTCATCAGCATCGATCAGATCTCGGTCTCCCGCATCAGCCACCCGCGGGACCGCTTTGCTGTGGGAGAGAGCATCTACGCCGTGGTAAAGGCGGTGGAGCCGGAGGGCCGGGTGCAGCTTTCTCACAAGGAGCTGCTGGGCACCTGGGCCCAAAACGCCGAGCTGTACCTGCCGGGAGAAACGGTGGCGGGCGTCATCCGCAGCGTGGAGGACTATGGCGTCTTTGTGGAGCTGACCCCCAACCTGGCCGGCCTGGCGGAGCCCTGCGAGGGCGTGCGCGCCGGCCAGCACGCGGGCGTGTATATTAAAAGCATCCTGCCGGAAAAAATGAAGATCAAGCTCATCATCGTGGATGCCTTTGACGCGCCCTACGCCCCGCAGCCGGTGCAGTATTTCCTCACCGAGGGGGTGCTGCGGCGCTGGCGGTATTCCCCGCCGGAATGCAGCCGGGTGGTGGAAACCGTCTTTGACGAATGATGCCGTCTCTACACCAATAGCCTTTTATTTCGTTGCGTTTTCATACAATTATTGTCGCATATTGAAATGATAATTTAGTCAGTTAAACAAAAATCTCAAAAATCCCTGCCGGAAAGCAGGGATTTTTGCCGTGTTTTGCGTACTAAAATTTATGGAGGGAGTTTTGCAGGTCTTGTGGTGTCTGGCACGCCGTTCAGACCGGGGAAAGGCCGATACGGGCGCTGCCGGAGACGAGATAGTAGGTGGTATCTTTCTCCAGGGCATCGCTGATGAGAGTAACATAACCGACCGAGGTTTCCGGGGTGAAGGAGAGCATGGGGGTACTCTCTTCCGCCGCCGTGACGGTCAGGGGCCGGCCGCCGGTCAACCACAGCTCCACGCTGATGCGGGGCAGGCTGGTATACAGCTGCAGCTCCTCCGGGAGGGGGCCGGCCGCCAGCAGGGTGCCGCCGCTAATATGGGCCGTTGCAGCCCGCAGGGGGTTCTGCTCCCGGCCGGAGCCGAGCAGCAGACTGCCGCCCGACTGGAACAGTGATCCGCCGATATCCAAAGCATGGGTCCCGGCGCAGATGGAAAGGCTGCCGCCGGTCACGGTCATTTTGCGCAGGTCAGCGGCGGGGTCGCTCTCGGATTTATCATACCCGCCGGAGAGGGCCAGGCCCTCCTCCACGGCGGTAATGGACAGGCTGCCGCCGGAAAGAGTCATATCCTCCGCCACAGCGCCGCGGCGGGCGGTGAGGATGGAAACATCTCCGGCGGAAAGGGTGAGCTGCTGGGTGGTGATGGCAGTATCGCCGCCGGAAATGGTGACACGGCTGCCGGACAGCTTGGTGCTTCCCACGGAATAGAGGGCGGCATCGCTGCAATCCAGCGTAAAGGTACCGCCGGAAAGCGCCAGGGATTTGCCGGCAGAAAGGCCCCGCGCGCTATCGCTCACGATCTGCTCCCGGTTGATGATGGGCTGTTCTTCGGTGGGCTGCTGCTGGGGCAGACCGCCCCACAGGCCCCATTTTTCGGCGGTCTCGCCATAACTGGCGTTGCCGCTGCCGCCGCCGGTGGTGATGTGGTACTCCCCTGCCGTGGCCGAAAGGCTCCCGGTCGCCGTGATGCCGTCCCTGGTTGCCGGGCAGGAGCTGCAGATCAGCGGCGGACAGCTTTCCATCGCCTGCGGCCGCACCGGCCTTTCGGCCAGTTCCGCCAAATCCGGGCCCCGCCGGTGATGAGCAGGTCGCCCTCCACGCTGATGGCGGCTTCCCGCACCTTGCTGCCGGAATAGAGATAGCTTTTGCCATCGGAGAGGGTATTCTCGGTGCCGTTCTCCAGCAGCAGCACCACGGTGCCGCCGCCATTGGAGTAGATGACCGGGCCCCGTTCACAGTGCATATCCACCCCGCACAGCACCAGCCGGGCCGTTTCCCCCGCCGGGATCTCCACGGTGAGCTGGGCATCCTGCAAAGTACCGCTGAGCAGGTAGGTGCCCCCCTGGGAGATGATGACCCGGGAAGCGGTGGCGGTGACATTGGGGGCATTGCTGATGACGGAATCGACATTGAACTGCAGGATATAATACGGCTCCTGCTGCCACTGGGAATGATCCGCCGTCATGGGTGCGGTCATGGATTCCAGCGATTCGTTTTCCTGCGGGGCATGGCCGCAGCCCGCCAGCAGCAATATTACCGGCAGCAGAAGCATCAGGCAGCGTTTCATCGGGGGCGTCCTCCCTTCTCTTTTTGGGGGCTTGGGGTTCACATGCTTATTCTGGCCCTATCATACCGCAAAATGAGAAAGAGTGCAAATCTCTTTGCGGGTGGGGCGCCTAAGGCGGTACGGGCCGCAGGCGGGCGGGGCGCAGCCCCGGCGATGCAAAGCATCGCCGCAGCGGACATTTGTCCGCTGGACCCATCCGCAGGATGGGTCGGGCTGCGCCCCGAGCCGGCCCCCTGCAGAAACCAAAATCACTGCAGGGCGGCAATATAGAGCTTGCGGGTATCGGCCAGGGCCGCGGCTATTTCCTCCTGCCGGCCCTCCGAGAGGGCACAGCGCAGCAGAAAGCCGGAAATACAGCCCTCTCCGACCATGGAAAGGTATTCCGGCTCCGGCATACGGGGGGCCAGGCCCTCCTCCACCGCGGCAGTGGTCAGGCAGTTCATGATCTCCCCGATCATGCGGCGGGTATCGGCACGCTCCTGCGGACCGCCGCAGATATCATACAGGGCAGCCTGCGGAAACCCCATGGAGGGCACCTGTGAAAAGAAAACGGAGCTGCACTCCAGCAGCTGGCGGGCGGTGATCTCGATGACCTTCCAGCGGGCTTCAAAGCCCTCGGCGTCGGAAATGGCGGCGTAGAGCTCCTGGAAGCCCTGGGCCCTGCTGTACTGCATGGCATCCCGCAGCAGCTCCTCCCGGGAGGGGAAATACTCGTACACAGTGCCTTTGCCGATGCCAGCGGCTTCGGCGATCTCAGAAACCTTCAGATCTCCCAGCGGACGGCCCTGCCGCAGCAGCTTTAATACCGCACGGAACACCGCGGCCTTTTTCTCCGGCAAGTTCATACCTCTTCTACCTCCTCGATGACAACTTTCTTGGGGTCTTTCTTTAGGAAAATATCGTAAATGGCGGGGACAATGAACAGAGTAAGCAGGGTGGCGTAGGCCAGGCCGCCGATGGTAACGATGGCCAAGGGCTGCAGCATATCGCCGCCGGCGCCCAGGCCCAGCGCCATGGTAGCCAGGCCGAAAATGGTGGTCATGGCAGTCATGAGGATGGGGCGGATGCGGTCGCGGCCGGTCTGTACCAGCGCTTCGGCGCGTTCCATCCCCTCCAGCCGCAGCCCGTTGGCGTAATCCACAAAGACGATGCCGTTATTCACAACGACACCCGCGAGCATAAGGAAGCCCAGCATGGCAATGACTGAGAGCTCCTTGCCGGTGATCCACAGGGCCAAAAGGCCGCCGGTGAAGGCCAACGGAATGGTGAACAGCACGATAAACGGCGAGAGCAGCGACTGGAACTGCGCCACCATGATGAGGTAGATGAAGGCGATGGCCAGGGCGATCATCAGGATGAGGTCGCTCATGGTGGATTGGATCATCTCATTTTCGCCCTCAATGGCATAGGAGCAGCCCTCCGGCGTCTCATAATCGGCCAGCAGCTTTTCCACCTCACGGCTCACCAGACCGATGTTGTAGCCATCGGCGATCTGGGCGGTGACGGTGACGGTACGGGCCTGATTTTCACGGTGGATGGCGGAAGCGGACGCGGCCTCGGTCACTGCGGCGATCTCGGAAAGGCGGACCTCGCATTCCTCCTGGTTTTTGGTACCGGTCAGGCGGAGCTCCTCCAGCGTTTCCCGGGTGGTGATACCGGCGCTATCGGGGACGACCACAACCGGCAGGTCACTGCCGTTTACGGTGATATTGGTGGCGGTGGTTTGGGAGAGAACGGCGGCGGCCACCTGCTGGTAGACCTGCGCGACCGTCAGGTTGTACTCGGCGGCTTTGGCTTTATCCACGGTGATGCGCACCTCGGTGCTGCTGTCCTCCTGCCCATCACTGACCGAAGCGACCCCTTCCACGGCGGAAAGGGTTTTGGCCAGGTCGGTGGCGGCGGCCCGCAGGGCATCCATATCATCGCCGGTGACGGCCAGCTGAATACCGCTGCCGCCGGTCATCATACTCATATCCATGGTGGAGCCGTTGGCGGAAACGGTGCAGTCCAGATCGGCGCAGGCTTCCTCGATTTTTTTGGCGATCTCCTGGCTGGAATCGCTGCGGTCATCACCCAGCAGCACATAGATGGACAGGCTGCTGCCGCCCATGCTCATCATGCTCTGGCCCTCCATGGCGCCGACGGTATCCACACCATCCACGGTAAGGATCCGCTCCAGGACGGTATCGCACATGGCCCATGTTTCGCTTTGGGTGGCGTCCTCCGGCATCTCGATGGAGACCGACACCTGTGGGCTATCCATTTCCGGCATAAAGGCGGTGCCCATGCTGACCGCCAGCACCGCGCTGGCAATAAGCAGTGCCACCGCGCCCAGCAGAACGGGAGCCTTGTGCCGCAGTACTTTCCGCAGAAGGTTTTCGTAGCCCGCTATCATGCGGTTCAGGAGACGGTTGGGCTTTTCCCCTGCGGTATCGCGGGTCAATATTTTGCCCGAAAGGGCGGGCACCAAGGTAAGGGCGACCAGCAGACTGGCACCCAGTGAATAGGCGATGGTCAGGCCCATATCGGCGAAGATCTGCCGGGTAAGGCCGCTGGTGAACAGGATGGGCACAAATACGCAGACAGTGGTAAGGGTGCTGGCGGTGATAGCCCCGGCAATCTGGCGGCAGCCGTGAACCGCCGCCGTGGCGGCATTGTAGCCCAGCTGGCGCAGACGGTAGATATTCTCGATGGCAACGATACTGTTATCCACCAGCATGCCGACGCCCAGAGCCAAGCCGGACAAAGAGATGATATTAAGGGTGACGCCGGTGAAGTGCATAAGCACCACCGCCAAAAGCAGACTGATGGGGATACTGAGCGCCACAATGATAGTGGGGCGGAAGTCCCGCAGGAACAGCATGAGGACAATGACAGCCAGCAGCGCGCCGAACAGCAGATTTTCCAGCACCGAGCTGATGACCAGATCGATGTACTGGCCCTGATCGCTGAGGGCGGTGAGGTGCAGGCCATCGTATTTTTCCTCCAGCTGGGCCATGGCGGCATAGAGATTATCGCAGGCACCGGAGGTGGAAGCGATGGAGGACTTTTGTACCGTGAGCAGCACACCGTCATTGCCGTTTATTTTGGCGTACAGCTCCTCGGCGTTATCCGCCAGGCGGACAGTGGCGATATCGGTCAGGCGAATCTCCCCCACATCGCCGACATCGTATTGGAAGAGCACCCAGTTCTGCAGCTCCTCCAGGCTGGTAAATTTATCGCCGACCTTGAGGGCATTCTGCCCCTCGGCGCTTTGGATATAGCCGGCGGGCATCGAGAAGTTCTGCGCCATGAGCAGCTGCGAAACGGCGGACTGGGTGAGAATGCCATCCAGCCCGGCGGCCTTGTAGGCGGCATCCCGCTGCTGGCGGAACTGCTCCTCGGCTTCATCCAGGGCCTGTTCGGCCTGCTGTAATTGCAGGGTGGCCAGAATGAGCTGCTGAGAAAGCTCCAGCTTACCGGTCTCCAGCTGGCTCTGCGCCTTATCCAGCTGCGAAAGGGCGGCGTCCAGCTCCTTTTGGCTGGACTGAGCGGTTTCCAGCTCCTTTTTTAGCTGCGGGATGCGGGGCGCCAGCGCATCGATGGCGGCGTTCAGCTCGGTAATGGTGCCGTAGTCATCCTGCACCTTATCGTGGCTTTCGATCCACTTCTTGCCCTCGGCCTCGCCCAGCACGAGCTTGATGGCGGCGGCGTTTTCCTCGATGGCTTTGGTGGTGTCGGCGATGGCCTTCTCGGCCTCCGCCTTCGCCTCGGTGGCCTGCCGGTAGGTTTCCAATCGGGCTTCGGCGCGGGTCACCTCCTCCTCGGCAGCCGAGAGCTTTTCCGCGGCGGCAACGGTTTGCGGGTCATTGCGGTTGATATAGGCGGTTTGCGCCGCCTGGATGGCGGCAAGCTCGGCTTCGGCGGTATTGAGCTGGGCCTGCAGCCCGGTATTATCGGGGTCCTTCTCCAGCTGTGCCTGGAGGTCGTCCACCTCCGCCTGCTTTTCCTGCTCCTGCCGCAGCAGGTCCTGCCAGCCGGGATCGCCCTTGAGACGCTCCGGTGCGCCGGCCAGCGCTTCATTGTAGGCGGTTTGCGCGGCTTCCTGCGCATCCTTGGCATTGGTCACATCCTGCTGCAGGGCGGCTTCACTGCTGCCGATCTCCTTGAGGGTGGCTTCGGCGGTCTCCAGCGAGGCCTGGGCGGCTTTCAGCTGGGCGCGCAGCTGGGTGCGGGTAAGCTGCAGAGATTGCAGCTCGGCATATTTTACAGCGGAAAGATGAGTACGGGCGTAATCTTCACTGGCATTGTAGCTATCGCGCAGATTTACCATGTTATCGTACTGGGCCAGCACGGCCTGAATGGCCTTGACCTCCGCCGAGGTGAGGGTGGAGCCGAGGGAGGCCTGATCCTTGGCATCGGCCAGCTGCTGGGCAGCGGCCACCAGCTGGGCATAGGCGGTGCCGCTTTGCTCCTCCAGCTTCTTTTTGGCGTCGTTGATCTGCCTGCGAGAATCCTTGAGCTGCTTTTCGGCATCGGCCAGAGAGCCATCAATGGCCGCCAGTACCTTATCATTCAACTCATCGATTTTGGCTTGATCCAGCTCCACACGGATCTGGCTTTCCACCAGACCGCTGCCGGAAACGGACGCGACGCCGTCTACCCGCTCCAGTGCCGGGATGACGGTGGAGGAGGTGAATTCCGAAAGCTCGTTTCGGGCCATATTATCGCTATCCACCGCCAATACCATGATGGGCAGCATATCGGGATTGATCTTCATGAGCACCGGGCTGCCGGCGGCCTCGGGCAGGGAGCCGGCGATCTGATCAAGGCTGGCGTTCATTTCGATCATGGCGGAATCCATGCCGGTGCCTTCCTCAAATTCCAGCACCACGATGCTGACATTTTCCTGCGAGATACTGGTGATATTCTTGACGCCGCTGGTGGTAGCCAGGGCGCTTTCCAGCGTTTTGGTCACGCTTTGCTCCACCTGCTCCGGACTGGCGCCGATGTAGGTGGTATAGGCGATGGCATAGGGCAGATCCATATTCGGCAGGAGGTCGGTGGTCATATTGATGAAGGACATGACACCGAGGATAAGCACCAGCATCACGCAGACGAATACGGTCATGGGCTTTTTGACACTGAGACGAGACAGCATAGAGGATTCTCCATTTCCGGGGGATAGATGTTCCGACCGACCGGTCGGTCGGGGATTTCTAATCTTATTTTAGCGCAAAACGGGACGAACGCAAGAGGAAAGATATTAACATTTCGTAAAGGTTATAGCATCGGCGCGGGAGAGTATGCTATAATAACCATGGACATTGCAGGAAGCCGGGTTCGGGCGGCCCCGCGCGGGAGCCGAAGGCTCCCGAAGGGCGCCCCCCGCAGGGGGGCGCCCCAGCCCGGCGGAGTCAGGCACGGGGCCGCCCAAATACCAGCCTGCACCCCCAAAGGAGGTAACCGCCATGTATCACATCCTGGTCGTGGATGACGAAGCCAAGATCCGCGAGATCATTAAAAAATACGCAGTATTCGAGGGCTACCGGGTCACCGAGGCCGCCAATGGCATGGAGGCCATCGATCTGTGCCGCACCGAGCCGTTCGATCTCATCATCATGGATGTGATGATGCCGGAGCTGGACGGCTTTTCCGCCTGCCGCGAAATCCGCAAATACAACCGCACGCCCATCATCATGCTTTCCGCCCGCGGCGAAGAATATGACCGCATCCACGGCTTCGAGCTGGGGATCGATGACTATGTGGTCAAGCCCTTTTCCCCCAAGGAGCTGATGATGCGGGTGGCCGCCATCATCAAGCGCAGCGGCGGCGAGGAAAACAACCGTTTTGTTTTTGAGGGGCTGACGGTGGATTTTACCGCGCGGCTGGTTTTCATTGACGAGCAGCGCATAGAGATGTCTCCCAAGGAGTACGACCTGTTTTTCTATATGGTGCGCAACCGCGGCGTGGCCCTGACCCGCGAGCGGCTGATCCACGATGTGTGGGGCTATGATTTTTACGGCGACGACCGCACGCTGGATACCCATGTAAAGCTGCTGCGCAAGAGCCTGGGCCGGTACAGCCGGTGCATTATCACGCTAAGAGGAGTTGGGTACCGCTTTGAAACTGTGGCAGAGCCGGAAAGCGACGCAGACGGAGACGCCAACTGAGTCCTCCCCTGCCCCGCAGCATAAGCAAAGCCGTTTTTCCCACCTGGGCATCCGCTGGAGACTGGTGGGCAGCTTTGCTATGTTCGTGGCGCTGCTGCTGATGCTGCTGTGGCTTTTGCAGATCGTCTTTTTGGAGAGCTTCTACAAATCCATCAAGACCAGCTCCATCAAAAATACCGCCGAGGAAGTAGCCGCCAGCATCAATGATGAGAACTTCTACACCGAGGTGAACCGCCTGACCCGCCAGGATCTCATCTGTGTCCACATCGTGCGGGAGGACGGCACCCCGGTACTGACCTCCGGCAACCAGCCCTCCTGCATCCTGCACATGCTGCTTACCGATCAGGCGGCGCTGCTGTTCCGGCAAGCGCAGGAAAACGGCGGCACCGTGCTGGAAAACTATCAGCTCCTGGAGCTTTCCCCCGCCATGCAGAGCAAAGCAACCGCCCAGGCCGCCTCCACCGAGCAGCTGCTGTACGGCATTCTGACCACGCGCGGAGAGGACGAAGACGCCGAGCCGGTCATGGTCATGGTGGATGCCACCATCACGCCCATCAATACCACGGTGGAAACACTGCGGGCCCAGCTGGTCATCATCACGGTCATCATGACGGCGTTTTCCATCCTGCTGGTGCTGCTGCTTTCCTCCATGATCTCCCGTCCCATCACCCGCATTACCAAAAGCGCCAAGCAGCTGGCCACCGGCGATTACGGCACGCAGTTTACCGGCGGCACCTACCGGGAGGTCACCGAGCTGGCCGACACCCTGAACTATGCCAGCCGGGAGCTGAGCAAGGTGGAACATCTGCGGCAGGAGTTCATCGCCAATGTGAGCCACGACCTGCGCACCCCGCTGACCATGATCACCGGCTATGCCGAGGTAATGCGCGATCTGCCGGGTGAAAATACCCCGGAAAATGTGCAGATCATCATAGATGAGGCCCGCCGGCTGACTGATTTGGTCAATGATTTGCTGAATCTTTCCCGGCTACAAAGCGGCGCGCAGACCCCCGAACCGGAGCCGCTCAATCTCACCAAGATGATCCGCGGCATTATGGGGCGGTACGCCAAGCTGGTGCTGCATGACGGCTACGCCATCACGCTGGAAGCGGACGGCGACGCCATGGTGATGGCCGACCGGCTGCGCATGACCCAAGTGCTGTATAATCTCATCAATAACGCCATCAACTATGCCGGGGCCGACCGGGCCGTACTGGTGCGCCAGACCATCGAGAATGGGACTGTGAAGGTGGAGGTCATCGACCACGGCGAAGGCATTCCGGCCGAAAGCCTGCCCTATGTGTGGGACCGCTACTACAAGGTGGATAAAAACCACCGCCGCTCCACCGTGGGGGCCGGGCTGGGACTTTCCATTGTAAAGGGCGTGCTGGAGGCCCACGGCGCCGAATACGGCGTAGCCAGCACCCTGGGCGAGGGCAGCGATTTCTGGTTCCGGCTGCCGCTGCTGCCGCCCGATGCCGCTTTAACCGCCGAAAGTGAAGAAAATCATTCCGATTTTTCCTGATTTCTTCACACAGCCATCACATTGGCCGTATATGATAAAGGTGTGGAATAAATAAGGGCGCACAGCCCGGCCGAAGGTTTTTCTTTCTCCTCCTTATCTTCATCCTTCTTTATACTTTTTCGTTTTGTCCTCATTTTCTTTTCCCTTCGGCTCATTCCCCAAGCTCCTGCGCCGGCTGCAAACGGCCGCAGGAAACAGTTTTACCAGGAGCTCCCGCACTGTAACAGGTGCGGGAGCTTTTTTGTGTTCTTTAATATTTTATGAATTCACCGTGAACTGCGTTGACTATATAGGGGCAAAATGGTATGCTGACTGTATTAGCTCCAGTAGTACAGTTTGCTGCAAAGTTTTTTTGCATTTTTTGTTTTTGGATGCAATAAAATCCATCAAACTGTACACTTATTTTAGTGAAATATGATTTTTCTGCGAGAGGGGGAAAAAATGTGCAATACATGGTGGAGACCAAAAATCTCCGCAAGGTGTACCGGACCGGCGATGAAAAGGTAGTCGCTCTGGATAATATCGACCTGACCATCGAGCAGGGGCAGGTGTGCTGTATACTGGGTACCTCCGGCAGTGGTAAATCCACCCTGCTGAACCAGCTGGCCGGGCTGGAAAAGCCCACCCGCGGCACGGTAAAGATCAAGGGCGCGACCATCTCCAAAATGAGTGAAAAGGAGCTGGCGGTGTTCCGGCAGAAGCACATCGGCTTTGTGTTCCAGTCCTACAATCTCATTCAGGGGATGACCGCTGTGGAAAATGTGGCCATGCCGCTGATGTTCCGCCGGGTGTCCCGCAAAAAGCGTGAGGAAGCCGCCCGTGAAATGCTAAAGCAGGTGGGACTGGGCGAGCGCATGGACCACCGTCCCAATGAAATGAGCGGCGGCCAGCAGCAGCGCGTGGGCATTGCCCGCGCCTTTGTTACCAATCCTGAGGTGGTATTTGCCGATGAACCCACCGGCAACCTGGATACCAAAACGACCAAAGAGGTCATGGAGATGTTCCTGCGGTTTGCCCGGGAAAAGGGCACCACGATTATACTGGTGACACATGACCGCAGCCTGGCAGAATACTGCGACCGCATCGTGACCATCTCGGATGGACGCATCATTTCCAATGAGGACCACCGCCATGCCAAGGCGATCCAAGACCCTCCTGCCGCCCCTGCCGAGGAGCTGCCGGAGAAACTACATTTTACCGATAACACACTGGCCGCCGGCCAAGGAGGAGTATGACCGTGAAAAAGATGAGCAAGATCCTGACATTCATTCTGGTGCTGGCCATGGTGCTGGGCACCGTAGCGATGGCGGCTGAAGGTGACTCCACCGGAACGCCTACGGCAACTACTACTTATACCATTACTGCGGGAACATTGACCAATGGCAGTATTTCTTTGACCCTTGTCGGCAGCGATGGAAATGATACTTCTCTCGGCAACATCACTGCGACCGGTGGTAAAATCGAAAATATCGCCAAAGACTCCAAGGTTAAGGTCGTCTTTGTACCCAACCCCGGCTATGAGTTCCTGCGTGCTTCTGACAACACCGGAAAAGCCATTAAGGACGGCGATGTGCTGACCATCACCGATAATCTCACCATTACGCCGGAATTCGCCCCCAAGGCCAGTCTGGGCAGCGCCGCAGCTGTGAACAGCTACACACTGCAGGCCATCTGCCCCAGTGCGTACTACTGGCAGCAGTACCACAAGACCACCGGCGGTGGGGACACCAAGTACACCCGCTATCCCGGCAAGCTGAACGGCACCCAGTCCCCCAGCACCGAGATTGCCAAGGGCTACTATGTTGACCTGACCCTGTATGTCAATGATACCGACTATGTCACCTTTATCGGACAGGAAGGCAATGACAACAACAAGTTTTCCGTTACCACCCCCGGCGACAGCAGCTTCCTTGCGGGGAACACCACCCCCTCCGCCAATGCGGAGATCGCCGCATGGGAGGGTAAGGGCTACACCGTTAAGCTGACCGGCGTGTACTATGTGGGCGGCAATGATAACACCCTCAAGCTGATCGTGACGCAGGGCAACTACAATGCCATCCTTTCCTGCAAGATCGACAATGCGACCATCGTGCCGGAAAAGGAAAACGACAAAAAGCCGGATGAGGAGACCACCGCGGCCCAGCCCTATGTCATCATCAGCAGCTACAGCTACGGCAAGGGCGACCTGGTGGCCGGTGAGACCCGCAACATCACCATGACCTTCCGCAATACCAGCAAGACCATGGCGGTGGAAAACATGATGGTGACCATGACCCTGCCCGATGCCATGATGCTGACCAGCAGCTCCAATTCCTTCTACATCGAATCGCTGGCAGCCGAGGGCACCATCACCAAGACCGTGAATGTGACCGTGAAGCCCACTGCGGCGGCCCAGTCCCATTCCATGACCGTTGATTTTACCTATGACTACCTGGATAACGGCGTGCGCCGCAATGCCAAGACCACCGAGACCATCAGCATGCCGGTGCTGCAGGTGGACCGCTTTACCGTGACCGGCATCGACCTGCCCCAACAGATCTTCATTGGCGAGGAAAATAACCTCTCCGTCAACTTCGTCAATAAGAGCCGTACCGATATCTACAATCTTTCCGCCAAGCTGAACTGCGAGGGGCTTTCCAATAACGGCGAGGAGCAGTATCTGGGCAATCTTGCCTCCGGCACCACCTCCAGCGCCGATTTCTACATCACCGGGAATGAAAAGGGCGAGCTGGTGGGTGAGGTCATCATCACCTACGAGGATACCAACATGAACCAGCGCACCGTTTCGGTGCCCTTTACCACGCAGGTGACCAGCTACGAGGATGTATGGGGTCCCAGCAATCCCAGCGTCGACCCCGGTATGGATCCCGGCACTGACCCCGGCATGGAAGAGCCTGCAGGTTTCCCGTGGTTCTGGGTCATCGGCGGTGTGGTGGTAGTGGCTGCCGGCGTATTCGTGTACCTGAAGCTGCGTAAAAATAAAAAGGAGAGCGTAGAAGAAGATGAGGATATCTGACCTTCTGAGCGTCTGCCTGCGAAACCTGACCCGCCGCCGGGTGCGTACCGCCCTGACCGTTATCGGCGTTGTCATCGGCGTGTGCGCCATCATCTTGATGGTCTCACTCGGCATCGGTGCGCGGGAATCCATGATGCAGATGCTGCAAGAGTGGGGCGATCTTACCATCATCAATGTCTACAATTACGGCGGAGGCGAGACCAAGCTGGACGATAAAGCCCTCTCCAAAATACAGGCGATGGATCATGTGCAGATCGCGACCCCGTTTTACAGCAGCCGGGTCAGCTTCCGGCTGAAATCCCGCAACGGGCGCTATGCGGCCTATACCAATATCATCGGCATCTACCCCGAGGCGTTTGACGCTCTCGGCTATAAATTGAGCGACGGCACCTCCTTCGCAGACAGCAAAAAGGATTACAGCATGGTGGCGGGCGCCAATGTGGCGTATTCCTTCCGGGATACCAAGAAAAAGCGGAATAACTATGTGGATCGCAACCAGACCGACGCCATGGGCAACCCCAAAAAGCCCTTTGTGGATATCATGAAGGATAAGCTGGTTTTGTACAGCGAAAGCTACGACAACAACGGCAACCCGAAAAAGGGCCTGGAGGTCACCCCCAATGTGACCGGCGTGATGGTGGAGGACTGGAACAAGGGTTGGGAGACCAGTGAGTGCCTCCTGATGGACATCAACCAGCTGAAGGCACTGGAGCAGAAATACTACAAGATCAGCGGCGAAAAGGCTCCAGACACCACCAACTATGATGAGGTACGGGTCAAGTGCGTAGACGCTGCCTCGGTTGCCGCAGTGCAGCAGTCCATCACCGATATGGGCTTCCAGTGCTCCTCGATGGAGGACACCCGCAAATACTTTGATGAGCAGCTTACCATGATCCAGACGATGCTGGGCGGTCTGGCGGCTATCTCTCTGTTTGTCGCTGCCATCGGCATCGCCAACACCATGGTCATGTCCATCTATGAGCGCACCAAGGAGATCGGCGTCATGAAGGTGCTGGGCGCCGAGCTGGGCGCCATTCGTGCCATGTTCCTCACCGAATCCGCTATGATCGGCCTGATCGGCGGCGTGGTGGGCGTTGGGCTCAGCTTCCTGATCAGCTATCTGTTAAACAATGTGCCGATCGTAGCAAACCTTCTGGCATCGCTGGGGCTCAGCTTCGGCAACGGCGGGGCGGTTTCCATCATTCCGTGGTGGCTGGTGCTGGTGGCAATGGTCTTTTCGATGATGGTCGGCGTTGTTTTCGGTTTTATCCCTGCCAACCGCGCTGTTAAGATCTCCGCTTTGGAGGCCATTCGGCACGACTAAAAAAACTACATTTTCGCATAGGAAAAAGCTCCTCCGGGGGCTTTTTTCTTTTCCCTGCCCGTGTTATACTGGGTGCAGA
>OQVS01001659.1_pt1 | contig 14962 bp, 17 predicted proteins | sample 1691601 | NCBI WGS metagenome assembly OQVS01 (sample SAMN03418268, study PRJEB22391) | human gut metagenome | biome: human-gut; feature: organic feature; material: feces | host: Homo sapiens | place: Tanzania | collected 2013-01
GGTCTTGATCCAGCCCATGACGCCGTTTTCCAGGCCGCACACGCCGAACACGCAGCCGGTCAGCGTGGCAGGCTCTGATCCGGTGTGCCAGAAAACCACCAGATCGGCCACCGTGTACGCCACCAGGAAAACCGCTTCCAGAACCAGGATCCTGTCCATGGTTCCCATTTTCTTTTTAGGCGGCTTCCGTTCCTGCCGCAGCGTCCGCAGACGCTTCCGCAGGTGCTTATACGCCAGCCGGGCCACGAAATAGCCCAGGAGGGCACCGGCAGCCCACGCCGCCGCGGCCACAATAAAGATTTTCACGGCTTCCTCCCATTACAAAAAATCGTCCGTTTCCACGCACTTGCGGTAAACGTCCAGGATCCGCTCCGTGGTCACTTTGGTTTTGTTGTTCTTGAAATCCTTGTGATCCTTGCAATAGATTTCGTAGGCGTCAATATCGGCCAGGATCTGCTCAAAATGTTCCTGACTGTGCCGGGTGCCGTGTTTTACTTCGTCCCCGAACCGTAGGATCCGGTAACGGCAGTTTATGGCCTCCTGCTCTCCGTCCGCTTTCCTCATGGCCTGTACCTCGGTTTCCAGCCTGTCCACCTTGGCGATCACTTCGCTGTTGATCTTCCGCCCCAGCCAGGCCAGAAACTTGGAAACCGGGTTGATCTTCACCGGGGTAATTTCGATAAACACGGACACCAGCGCCACCACGGTGGCGCCGCCAGTCAGCGCCTGGCCTACGCTCACGGTGGACAGCGTTTCAATTAGTTTTTGCACGGATCCACCTCCCCCATGGCGGTATCGTAGTCCCGCCGAACCGCCGCCATTTCCTCCTCATACCGGAGGGCGTCGCGCTGTCCCAGCTGCACCACCATGGCCTTGGTGATTTCGTTCTGGCGGTCAATGATCTGGCAGAGGTCCGCCACCAGCTTCATATAATCCATGGCAGCGTCACCTCCTCGCACCGATCAACCCGGCGACGTGTTCCAGGTCTGCCATGTCCGCCTCAAAAAAGGCATGGCCCCACAGCCAGAAATCCGCATGATCCGGGTGGCGTAATTTCTGCGCCTCCGGGTCGCTCCACAGGAGATCCCAGCGCATTTGATGGCCGGCGTCTTTCCGCTCCAGCTTGGCCGTGATGGCGCCGATCAGGGCGCCGCGGGCTTTCCCGTTTCCGTCGTCATTTCGTGCAAAATAGCGGTGTGCGCTCTCGCTGGTGACCGCGCACAATGGGCGGCCATTATGTACCAGAAACCCGTCCACAGCGTCCACAGGCGTACCATACCGGAGGTTTACGGGGCCGTTGATACTCACAAACCGCGCTCTTTTTCTTACGATGTAGGCAGCGCCCACGGCTTACACCTCCGTCCACCCGTACACGCCAGGCTCCCACACGTTGCTGTCCACAGTGCTGGTCCAATGCTTGCCATTGTGCGACACCTTGGCGTCCTTGCTGTATGCGTCATGTGCGCCAACCGGCTGGGACCATTCCGGCCATTCCTCCGCCGGATCGGAAACCGGCGTCCAAAGGCTTGCGGTTTTGTCCGGTGTCCAGTCCGCTTGTGACGTATGGGCCTGAACGCATTTATACAGCTTCCCGTCCGTATATCTGCGGATCTGGCCCACGGTATAGGCCACCGGCACTGCCCAGGGGCTGAACAGATCCGCGTGTTCCGCCGCCGTTGTGGCGTCCACGCTCCCGGCCTCCGCCATTGTGACGAACACGATCCCCGTAGCGTCTGCCGCCTTGGCGATCTCCACTCCCGCGTCCGTTTCTTCCAGCATGACCGTGATTTCTGCCCCCGCCATGTCAGGGCGTCCCAGGAGGTGGTAAACGGTGCCGTTGTGCGCGATCCCCGTGGCCTCCGCCTCCGGGCACAGCACGAAACAGCCGTTTTCCGCCTGCTTGATGTAGTTGGGGGCCTCGGTCATGGCCACGGTCGCCCCGTCTTTTGTGATCTTGAACATGGTTTACACCTCCGTTTTGAAAATCGTATAAAATAGCCGCCGCAGTTTCAGCACCCTGCCGTGATCGTTGAAGTTCTCATAGTAGGAAATCGGTGTTTGCAGCCATTGGGCCACCTGCTCCACCGTCATTTCACCGCTGGCCACACGCGTCTGGAAAAGCCGCAGTTTCCGCCGTGCCCGCTTCATGCCGTCCCGGCAGCCGTGGATCTTCACGGCGCCGGTGTCCGTCACCTGAAACTTTGCTTTGCAGAACCGGAACGGTCTGGAGAACGGAACCACTTTTGACTTTCCGGCGTTGACCTGCAGGCCCATGGCCTCCGCGTGGCCGATCACGTCCGCCGCGGTCACCTCCGCCGCCTGCTTCGACGGCAGAATGGTGTAATAGTCGTCCATGTAATGGGCAGCGCCATGGATCGAAAGCTGGGCTTTGATCCGGTTGTCCAGGGAGGACGGCAGCGCCACCATTTCCTGCTGGCTTGGCTCCACGCCCAGCGGCATACCCACGCCGCCCGGCACAGCTGCCACCACCAGATCGGCCAACTGCCGCAGGTCCGGGTTTAGGATCATGCCCCGGTGCCGCTCATACAGCAGCGCGTGGGGCGCGTCCGGGAAAAAGTGGTGAAAATCCATCAGGAACAGGGCACCCTCCAGGCCATGCTTGCGGTAATGGTCCCGCAGGTGCTTGGCCAGGCGTCTGTAATGGAAATGCAGGCCGCCGCCTTTCTGGCTGGCTTTGTTGTCGTAGATCATACTGGGCACATACAGCGGCACCAGCACCTTTTTGGTCAGAACCTTATAAACCTGCCGATCCTCAATGTGCGGCGCGTCTATTGGTCGAACCTTGCCCCGTTCTTTCAGGGTGAAATGGGCGGTTTTGCCTGGCTTCCACGTTCCATTCAGGATCTTGCGCCGACGCTTGGCGGTGCCGGAAAACAGGTGCATTTCAAACCGCTGTGTGCTGGCTTTCCACCTCACGCCGTTGCAGCATTTCCGGCCATAGAAAAACATAGCGCGGTAACTGAAAACTTCCTCAATCGGCCCCAGGGCGTCGCTGCGGGCCTTTCGCTTTGCCTGCCGCCTTGTCTGGCGGCGTCTGTAACGCGCCTCGCGGCGCTGTTCGCTTGTCATAGAAAAGTATTCGCCCTCCGTACAGTTGTGGTGTTGGTGTGCGTCTAAACTGCTTCGATCCAGCGCATGAAACGGGGTTAGCACAATACCCCCGCCATGCAAGCAGCGTCCGCGCGGGATCATCAGCGGGCAGTTTCAGGCTTTCGCCAGGGAAGTATCTTTCCTTTTACATGGGTCCGGTTCACGTTCGTTACTGCATTTGACCCAGTTATGCAAAATCAGGGGGCCAGCGCCCAGGAATTGTTGGCGTTGTTATTGTTGGCGCTGCCGTCGGTGTTGACAAGGCAGAAATTGTTGTTGTTGCTCGAATTGACGGAACGGCACCACGCATTGGCCGCCGTCAGAGGGAAAAGCCGCCCTGCCTCCCGGCGCGTTTTCAAAGATACACCCATAAAAATGACTTATTTCCGCTTTCTGTCGCTCTCCAGGATATTCCGCAGCAGGGTGTCCTCCCGGTCTATCAGTTCGCCCAGGCTCTGCGCCATGCGGTCCAGCTTGTCCATGGCCTCCTTGGGCGGGACCGTCTTTCCGCTGGGCGCCGTAAAGCACCCTTGCGGGTTCTGGTACATAACCAGATAGGCGTGGGTCAGGCGCACGTCCAGCGCAGAGAGGGAGGCCAGCGCCTCCAGCAAATGCGCCTTGCGCTGGGCTTTGCGCTGTTCGTCCGACGGGTATATTTTGTTGGCCTTTTCGGTGTGGTCCATGACCTCACCGGCCAGCTGCGCGGTGCCCTCTGCAATCAGCCGGGAATAACGGGCGGAAAGCCGCGTCAAAAAGCCCACCGTTTCCACATAAATCTGGTTTGCGGTGTTCACATACTCCGCTTTGCTCACGGTCCGCTTTTCTTTCAGAACTGACATTCTTTCACCTCACGGGTTTTTCTCTGTCCGGGTTTCCCGCCCACTTCCGTGGGCGGGATTTTGCCGGATATGCTGCGGCGATTAGACAAAAAAGCAGGGGGCCAGCGCCCAGGAATTGCCGGCGTTGCCAATGATGGCGCTGCCGTCGGTGTTGACAAGGCAGAAACTGCCGCTGTAGCCCGAATAGACGGAACGGCACCACGCATAGGCCGCCGTGCCGGTGGCGTTGTGCTTATAATGCACCTTGCTGTTTCCAGCCTTGTAATAGTCATACTGGGCCTGGTAATTCTTCTCCGCGCTGTTGGCGTAGGTTCTGGCCCCGTGGTATTCAAACTCCGAAAGCAGCGGCAGCAGATCCGTGGTGCTGGTGACATAGCTGGCGGTGTCACTTCCGCCGCCGGTGTTGTCGCTGTACTTGGTGGCCGGCTTCATAACCGCCCGGAGATCCGCCGGCAGGGCTGCCAGCAGGGTGTTGGCCGCGGGGCTGGTGGCGCTGGTGCTGTTGCTGCCCAGCACGGTCTTTCTCATGTGGCTGTTATTCCACCCGCCGCTGTTCGTGTATGACGTGTTCATGGTAAAGGCGCCGGTGGTGCTGGTATAGTTGCCGTAATTGCCGTCTACCAGGCCCACCAGGGTGCCGTTGATCTTGCCGATCTGGAAATGGATCCGGTTGTTTCCCTCACGGCTGGCGTTGTGGTTGAAACCCAGGATAAACACGGAAATGGCCAGATTTGAGATCGTCGTGGCGCCCACCTTGCCGTTGATCGTGATCCCCTTGGCGTCGCCCACGCTCCAGTAATTGGACCCCTTTCCGGCGTCGGACACGGCGCGGATCGTTGCCCAGCTGTTGGAGGCCAGCGTGTTGGAAATGCTGGTGACCGTTACCGGGGTGGTGGTCGTCTTGGTCACGCCGCCCTCGGAATAGCTGACAGTGACCGCCGTGGTGTTGGCTGCCATGGTGGTGGGGCTGCAGGTGTAGCCGGTGACGGTCTTTTTACTGCCGTCCGCCATGGTAGCGGTGACCACCATTCCCGCGCTGTTGAACGTTTCGCCGGTGAAATAGGAGGTTTTCGTGGGTGCGTGGGTCACCGCGATACTGGAAAGGTAGTTGCTCACGGTAATGGCCTGGGTGCAGGTCTTACTCACGCCGCCCTCTGCGTAGGTAATCGTGATTGTGGTATTGGACAGCCCCAGGGCGCCGGTGGGTGAATAGGTCCAGCCGGTCACCACACGGGTGGCGTTGTCCGAATATTTGGCGGTAATCACCATTCCGGCGCTGCTGAACTTCTCCCCGTACTTGTAGGCGGTTTTCGTGGGTGCCGTCGTCACGGAAATGCTGGACAGGGTGCGGATCGTGATTGCCTGGGTGCAGGTCTTTGTGACGCCGTTTTCCGTGTAGGAGATCGTCACCGCCGTGTCCGTCTTGGAAAGGGCGCCGCTGGGGGTGTACGTCCAGCCCGTCACGGTCTTTTTGGTGCCGTTGGACATGGTGGCCTCAATCACCATTCCGGTGGCGTCGAAACTCTCACCGATGTAATACGCGGTTTTGGTGGGGGCGGTTTTCACGGAAATGCTGGACAGTTCCAGGACCGTGACCGCCTGGGTGGTCGTGACCGTCACGCCCGCCCGCTGGTATGTGATCGTCACCGCCGTGGTGCTGGCCGACATAACGGTGGGGCTGAACGTGCAGCCGTCGGTTACGTTCTCCGTGGTGCCGTCGGCATAGGTGGCGGTGACCACCAGGCCGGTGGGGTCGAATGTTTCCCCCACGTTGTAGGCGGTTTTCGTGGGTGCGTGGGTGACTGCCACGCTGGAGGTAATCACCAGATCCACGTTGTACTGCATGGCGCCGGTGACCTCCACCACGGCGCTGGCCGTGTGGCCGTTCAGGGTGGCGGTTACCTCCCAGGTGCCGGTGTTCTCCGGCAGGGAGAACTTGGTGGAACCCACACCGTTCAGGGTGGTTTCTCCGTCCGTGCAAACCACCGCCGCGCCGGCGCAGGTCGTCACGTTGATACTGGCAGACTGGACGCCCAGGGCCTCCTTTAGCTTTTTCAGCGTGACCTTACGATTTTGCCCGTCAGCACCGGAGAAAAACGGAACCGTGTCCGTCAGGGCCATGGCGTTGCTTTCCGTCAGCACTTGGGTGGGCTGCTGGTAGTCCACGCCCGGCGTGGCCTTGGTCACGGTGGGGTTTCCCTTTGCGTCCTGGTCGCCTTTCAAAATGCCCTTGGTGTTGATCGTGTCCTGCTTCTTCTCCAGTTCCTTGTTGATCTTCTCAAACAGGGCATTATGGGCGTTCGCGTCCTTGTTGTGTGCCTCCAGGTCCGCCTCCGACACCAGCACCTGCGAACTGGACAGGGTGCAGGACACCGTGGAGGCGTCGCCCACGATAATGGGCACGGTAATGTTTTTTTCCACCGTTTCCACCGACGCCACGGGGATAAAGTCCGCCGTGTCATAGGCGTTTTGGTAGCAGTAAAGAATGTCGTGGCTGCGGTCATTGGGGTAATTGGGATCCGCCGCAAACACGCCGATCTCGCGCCAGTAAAAACCCTCCTCCAGTTCTGCGTTGGAGAAATGGCCGGACACGTCGGCGTACTGCTCCGCGTTGTTTTTCACCGCGGCGTCAATGGTCACCACGGCGCTGACAAGGGCCGTCATAGCGGAGATCGGGCCGCTGATTGTGCCGTTGCCCAGCTGAATGGTTGTGAATTTGATCCCCTCACCGGCCATATTCCTGTAATACAGGTTTTTGCCGGCGTCTGTCAGTTTCGGGGCCTGAAACATGGCTGATAACCTCCTGTTACATAGTCGCCCTTTGCAGGGTGATAAAATCGCCCGTGTGGATCCAATGGCCCACGAATACCTCCGCCGGAGGTGTGGACAGATCCAACACGATTTCGTCCAGCCAGGCAGAAAGGCGCTTTACGGTGCCCAGCACCCGCTTGAACTCCTCCACGTCGTCCGACGTAATGGCCGGGTTTGTGGTGTATGCCTTGAAGTGATAGGGTTTCCCGCCGTATTCCCACCACTCGCTGATATGACCGGCCTGGAAAATGGTTTCAATGATCCGGTTCACCGCTGCCGGGGTGCCCATCTGCGCGTAAAACAGCAGGCTTTCCGCGATCAGGGTTCGCTTGACCTTAATGGAAAAGTTTTCGTCATAGGACGGGGTACGCAGTTCCACGGCCAGCAGATCCAGCACCTTTTCCGGCACAGCATAGATCGCCGCATAGGTGCGGGCGCCGTCGGCATAGGCCAGCAGCTTCTCCACCTGCCTGCCCACGGCGTAGGCAAGCGCCTGGATCTCCGTCTGCTCTGCCAGGTTCTCCGGCATAATGTCCGTGAAGCGGCTGCCGGAAAGTTTAATCATCTTCCAGCCCTCCATACGTCACGGTGGCCGATCCGGTCAATGCTGCCACCTTGGTGGCGGCCACCGCCGCGAACGTCGGCGCGGTCACGGTGACGCGCTTGGCGCCTGCCTCCATGACCATGGCGGCCAGCTGCGACGGGTTCACGTCGCGGCCTATGGTGCGCTGCCAGGTTTTATATTCCTCCACGGCCTGGGCCACCGCCGCCTGGATTGCCACCGCTCTGGCGCTGTCGCTGCGGTTGATGTAATACGTCAGGTTAATGCTGTATGTGACCTCCTCCGGGGCTTTCACGGTCAGCTTGTCCGTCATGGGGCGGATCGTCTTGCCGGAGAGGTACGCCTGCAGGCCGGAGATCATGGCCGCGCCCGGTGTAGAACCGTCCGCCATGATGAAAACAATATCCACCTGGCCCGCTTCGTGGTCACTGGTGGCCACCACGTCACCAATGGCGGCGTTGTACTTCTTGGCGTGGTACAGGTATCCGTCCTCCGGGCCTGCCGTAGAATAGGCACCAGGGGCCAGGTAAACCCGCTCCGCCAGGCTTTCGTCGTTCTCCACGTCTGCGCCGCCCTCCGTGGTGTTCTGGTTCGCGGCGCTGGTAATGTAGGGCACGGGATCCACGATGGTGGACACCTCACCGGGCGCCAGGCCGTTGCCCGCGTCGCCGGTGGCGGTACACTCCGCCAGCACGTCCACCGTCAGGCTGCCCGCCGGGATCTCTGCGTACTCCATCGTGCTGAAATAAATGGAACCGCTGGAGGAAACCCTGGTGCCCGCCGGGATCGGCGTGGCCAGCGTCCTGGTGGCCGACGCGGTAAAGCGGATCGTGGTCGTGGCCGCCTTGGCCGGTTCTCTGGTAACGCCTTTCAGCAGCGCCAGATTGTCCAGGAACTCCGAATAGGAGTATTTCAAAAGGCTTTGCTTGCCCGCTCGGTCAACGTACTGCATGGCTTGGTAAATCTGCGCCGCCGCCGAATACAGGATCATGCGGTGGACAGAGGCGCGGCCCAGGGACACCTTGCTGCCAGTCGCCTGGAGCATAAACGCCTCAAAGTCTGCCACCATATCCCCGCGCACGTCGTCAATGGTCTTGTTGTCGATGAAAGACACGTCCGGGGTGTTCTGAATTGCGGAAATATCAGGCACTTGTTATCACCACCTTGGGAAAAAGTTTGCCGGTGTTGCCGCCGGTCCAGGTCACTTCCTGCACCCGCACCTCCGGTATGAATTTGGACACCTTTTCGGTGACCTCCGCCGTGTAAAGGCTCTTTGCGGCCTCTGGCGGCATATCCACAAAATCCATGTTCAGGCCGAAAGCCCGATCCAGCGGCATGGTGCCCTCCCGTGTGGACAGCAGGAGGGCCAGCTGCCGATCCAGTTCTGCCAGCCAGTCCGCCGTGAACGTATATTCCAGTTGGAAATTGAAAAGGTCGTTTTCGTTCATGCGTATTCCTCCAGCGAAATGGTCAGGGTAGCCTTGGCCAGTTCTCCGCGGCTGTAAACCTTGTCCCAGGCTTCACTCGATCCTGTGACGCGGAACGGACGGCGGCCCACCAGTCTGCCGCCGATCACCAGGTACTCCGCCGAACCTCTTTCCACCATGCGCTCCACCATATCCAGGATCCGCCGCGGCTTCACGCCCAGGGCAGCGGACAGGTGAATGGTCAGGCTTATGGTCTGGAGGCCAGGCCCTAAAAACTCCGCTTTCGGCTTCACGCCTAAAACTTCGTGTTCGGTCCAGCGCCCGGAAACCTCGCGGCTCATGCTCTCAAAGGTCAAAACCCTGTTGTCGCTCACCTCAAAAATGATTTTGCGCCCCAGCGTTCCGATCATGTGTAAATCGCCTCCTTACGATGGCCCGGAGGTTCCGCCGCCCATGCTGTCCGTGTGGGTGTGGTTGTCCAGGGAAACCCCGCCGGCGGTCACGTCGCCGCTGACGGTCACGGTTCCGTCAATCACCAGCTTGGCGGCCTTGATGGTCATGGTGCCGTCCTTATAGCGGATCATGGCCTCACCCGGCGAACGGGCCAGGTCTTTGCGGTAAAGCCCTTTGGAACCCTCCGGGGGCTTGTTCTTCTCGCTCCACGGTCGGCCCAGGACCACGCCCGCCTCCGTGCCGTTGGAGAGGTGAAGCACCATAACCATGTCGTCCACCTCCGGCATGAAATACTCCGATGAAATCAGGGGAATGGGGGCGGTCACGGCGTCGTCCTTTTCGTGGTACACCACGCGGACCGTGCCCGCGGCGTAATCAATGGCTGAAATCTTACCCAGCCGGATATTGTTTTCCATGCGTTCCTCCTCGCGTCATTCCTCCACCAGCGACATTTCCAGGTCCATGGTGTAGCCGCCGGATCCGCTGACGTTGTGGGTAATGGTGTCAATGTAATACTTGCCGGACAGCTTCCCCAGGCCCACCACCTGGACGCATTGGGAGGCCACCAGAGAGGCGTTTCCCACAATGGTGGCGGAAAGTTTGGTTTTTCCGTGGTTGGCCTTTGCCACCGCCGCCTTGATCTTCCGTTCCGCGTCGGCCTTGCTGTCGGCCTTGCCGCTCTGCTTTAGGATCCGGCTGCCCTTGCCCACGGTCACCTTGATTTCCTTTTCCGTGGCCGGGCTGGTGTATGTGAACTCTCCGCCGGTGTAGGTGCCGGCCTGATCCTGCTGCCATGACCAGGATTTCATATTGGACGGGGACAGCACCGCCGCCGCGCCCTTTTTCTTGTATGCCTCCCGGTCATACACCACGATCTTTTGGGCGTAGACTTTCATGGCCAGCCCGTAGGTGTTGCACAGGTTCATGTAAAATTCACAGTCGGTTTGTTCCGATTGCTCCACGCTCTTGATCGTGAACGGGTCGCCCTCCACGTCCCAGGCCAGCGCGATCCCGGCGCGGCCTGCGATCTCGGTTCCGATCTCTTTTATGGTCACGTTTTCCCAGGTCTTTGTCCGCTGGGTGGTGGTGAAACTGCTGTCCAGCGGCGTGGAGATCGCGGAAATGCTCCCGGAAACCGGCCAGCCGGAAAAGCTGAAACTGTCCACGATAAAGAAACCGCACGGCAGGATCCGGTTGTCCCCGGAATACTGGCAGTTCAGCGCCCGGATCGTCGCGGCCAGGGTGTCACCGGCGACGGGGATCCACGCCCCCGTCCACCGGCGATCCCGGTCTTGCAGCGTAATGTCCAGGCTGTCCGCCTCTCCGCTGGCCGGATCCGTGTATGAAATATCCGTCACGAAACCGGAAATTTCCGCCGTGGCTGCGGTTCCGTTGTAAATCAGGTCTACATACGCCCGCCGTGTATTCATACCTTGCTCCTCCAGATCGGCAGGTCATTGGCCGCGGTCTGCTCCGGCGGGGCCGGGGTCTGGAGGACCACCCCGGCGTCAAACACGAACGTGTCCAGCAGCGGGAAATTGTTTTCCATCAGCCAGCCGGTGTATTCTTCGTCGCCGTACACCTCATAGGCGATTTTGTCCCATACGTCCCCCTGCTTGGTGGTGTAGGTGCTTTCCATGGTGTGGTCCTCCTCTTATGCCGGGCTGAATTGCTTGCGCTTCTCCTCGGCTTTCATCTGCCTATACAGTTTCTTGAACTCCGCGAAACTGATCCGCCCGGCCTCCTCGGCCTCCTCGCGGCTCGGCGTCCCGCCGTAGAAATTGAATACCGGGGAGAAAACGACGGTTTCACCGCCGCCGCCCGTTCCGCCGCCCGGTGTCGGCTTCGGCTTCGTCCATTCGTCCAGGAGGGCCGCCAGCTTGGACAGCGGCAGCACCGCCTCCGGCTCTCCGCCCTCACCGATCTGCGCCAGCGTGGGCGCCGTGGCAATACCACCGGCAGCCAGGGCGGGGATCGTCGGAATGTTAAAGCCCAGGGTTTTCCCGCCGACGCCCGGAACCCAGTCCGGGATCGTCACGGAAATGCTGTTGATCTTCTCCAGCACCCAGTTGATTGCGGAAATAACCCCGTTTATGGGGGCTTTCGCCAGGTTCACGATCATGCCAAACACGTTTCCGAAAATGGCCACGATATTGTCCCAGGCGGCGCTCCAGTTGCCTGCAAATACGTTCTGCACAAAGTCAATGATATTGGCAAAAATGGCCTTGACGTTTTCCCAGGCCGCCGAAACACTTTCCCACCACCCGCTCAAATAAGCGGACAGCAGGGGGAAATTAGACTGGAACGCAGAAACCAGGTTCGCCACGGCCTCGGAAACGCCGGTCTTGATGTTTCCCCATACCTCGGAGATCTTCGCGCCCAGTTCCACGGCCTTGGCCTTGATCTTGTCCCAGTTCTTATAAATCAGGATCCCCGCCGCCACAGCCAGGCCGATGGCGGCCACAACTGCCAGCACGGGAAGATTTAGCGCCGTCATGGCGCCCGCCAGGGTAAAGGTGCCCGTGGCGCTTGCTGCGGTGACCACTTTATACACGGCCATAACTGCGTTGTAGGCGGTGATCGCCACTTTATACGCCTTGTAGGCCGCCACAGCGGTGGCAATACCCGCCGCCAGCGCCAGGATCAGGGTGCGGTGTTCCGAAATCCATTTCACCGCAGTTTCCGCCGCCGGAATGATGGTTCCGGTCATGTAGCTGCCGATCTTCTCCAGCGCCTCCGAAACCACCGGCAGGGCCGCCTCCGCGAACTCCCGCACATACGGCAGAATGTTGGTGCCCAGCTGCGTCAAGAAATTGGCGCCCAGGTTTTTAATCATCTTAATGTCGTATTTCAGGGTGTTGGTCTGCCGCTCAAAGGCGGTATTTGCCGCGCCGGTGGCTTCGTACATTTCCGCCGTCTTGCTGGTCAGGTTTTCGGCCTGGTTGCCTGCCATAGCCAGCACCGCGGTTTGTGCCTCCACAGAGGAGAACAGGCCAGCAAACGCCAGTTCGTTGCCTCCCACAGCGTCCTTTAGGGCGTCCAGAGATCCCTGCAGGCCCTTGCTTTCAAGCAGCGCCTGGCCGCTTTCATAACCCATGTTTTTAAGGGCGGCCTGCATATTCTTGGACGGGGAGAGGAACGCCTGCATTGTGGCTTTCATCTGCGTAACCACTTCCGCCGTGGAACCTGTAACGCCGGTCAGCGTGGCCATGGCGCCCCATAGCTGTTCTTGCTCCAGCCCCAGGGTACTGGCCAGGGGAATGACCTTGCCCATGCCTGCGGCCAGTTCCGGGAAAGAGGTCTGGCCCAGTCTTACGGTGGCAAATGCCAGATCCGCCGCCTGCTGCACCGCCTCCGCGGAGGTATCGCCGTAACCCTTTGTTACGGCAGAAAGTAGGTTGATACTGTCCGTCGTGGTCGCGTTTCCCGCCGCCGCGGATTTTGCCGCGGTTTCCAGAATGGCCGCGGCGTCTGCGCTGTCACCGAAAGCGGAAACCACCTGATACATTCCGTCCGTCAGGTCAGCCGTGGCCACGCCCGTGCGGTTGGAGATTTCCAGAACCTGATCCCCAATTTCCGCCGTTCGCGCGGCCACCTCTGCCTCCGTGCCGGTCAGCAGCGTGGAAACGTTGGCCAGCTGGGCCTCATACTCCGCCGCAGATTTCACCGCAGCGGTTCCCAGGGTCGCCACAGCGGTGGCGGCTGCTACCATGGCACCGGCAGCGATCTTTCCCGCGGTCTTTGCCGTTTTCCCCAGCGCAGCCAGGTTCTTGTCTGCGGTGCTGCAGGCGGTTTTCAGGGAACCGTCCACCTTGCCGCCGATTTTCAGCATTAACTCATACGTTTTATTTTTGCCGGCCATGTTTTGCCACCTCCTCCGCGTACTGCGTCACCGTGTCCGCCAGTTCGTTCAAGTCCGAAACGGACAGGGCCAGAAGATAATCCAGCCCTGTCCGCAGTTGTATGGACAACCCGACGCAGGCCCTGTTTATGACGGCGGGCGTTAGTTGTCCCCAGCCCCGCCGTAAAGAAAACCCACGACAATGCCTTTCAGCTTGATTGCCTCCTTTGCGGGGAGGCGCTCGAAAAACTCCAGCGGCAGGTGGGCGACGCGGGCCGCCATGAACTGGGCGTATTCCAGCGTCATTTCCACGGTTGCGGGGTTCGCCGCCGGGTTCTTCTTCGTCACGAAACGGCCCACGGCCTGCAGGTCTGCCGCCGTGGTGTCCTCCAGGCCGGACAAGTCCACCTCTGTGTACGTCTGTCTCTCAAAGGTGAAAGGCTTGTCCAGCTTCATAACCAGGGCGTTTTCCTCCGCCGCGGTGTTTTCGTCGTTCTCCGCCAGCAGGGCGGTGTCCATTCTCTTTTCGTCGCTCATGTCAGCACATCTCCTTGATCTTGGCCAGAACGTCCACGCCGTTGACCTTGTAAACCTCGTTCAGCTTGTCCAGTTCCACCACGGTTTTGCTGTCCACCTCAATGAGAATGTAAAGAATAGTCAGCGCGATCTTAGTGTCCATTGAACTGCCTGCCTTGACCTTGCCGGTGGTCAGCTTTCCGCCGCGGCCACGAACCACCACGCGCATGGGTCTGAACTCAATATCGCCCTCGGTGTTGGTGGTCTGCTGGGCGCCGCGGATCTCCAGCTGCACGGCCTTGGTCATGTCCATCATGTCGGCGGTTTCCTTGTCCAGCAGACGGAACGGGATTTCCAGTTCCTGATTGCCGAAATAGCCCACGGTGGGGTCGTCGATCTCACCCAGGATCCCTGCGCCGGTCACGGTTTCGCTGGACGGCTCAAAGTCCGGCAGCGTCATTTCATCACCGACACCCAGCAGGCGGTTTCCCTTGTTGTAGACGTTGTAACGATTGATCTTAGTGGGGATCGTGTTCATCTTTATTCACCTCCGATTGCACTTTTCAGGGCGGCCACGTCATATTCGCGGACATTCTCGATATATTCCGCAGGAATGTACGGGGCCAGGTAGGTGTGTGTGGTCAGGTGTCCGTCCAGCAGGTTGGTAACGGGGTTTTCGTCGCTGCGGAACTCCACGCGGTAACCGGCGCAGTAATCGCGGGCAACGTAGCCGTTGCCGATAATGTTTTGGCTGTCCACAATAGACTGGATCAGGCGCTTATTGCCCGGCTTGTCAACTTTCTGGAAATAAGTCCGAATGAAATTATTTCCGTCCCAGTCAAAGAAACGGCGCACGGCCCACCAGCGATCTTTCGGATCCGTGGTGGAGGGATAGGCCGCGGTGTTGTTGCCCCAGGACTTGAACCCGTCGGCATTAACCGCGGTAATGACGCCGTTGGCGTTCAGCACGTCGTTGGCCTGCTGCTGATCCAGCGCCACCGTGGTGCCGTCTTTCAGAACCGTGGCGGTGATCCGCAGGTCCTTATTGGACGGGCTTTCATAGGGCACATCTGCGTTGTTGGCGTCCGTGTAGGCCGTCATGGCGGCGAACATGGCGGAGAAATAATATTTCTTCTCACCCACGGCCACCATGGGCCACAGGGCCGCACCGCCGGTGCTCTTTTCCAGATAGGCCTGCTCCACGGCCCGAACCGCCATGGGGATGGTCAGCAGCGACTGGATGGCCGCGCCGTTCAATACCGTCAATTCTGTCATGGTCTGTTCCTCCTTATTACAATGTGTCGGCAAAGGCGGCCAAGGCCGCCATGGATCAATTTCTGTGATTTGTGAAAGCGGAGGAATTTCACCCTATTGAGCAATGCAGCCTGGGAAGGATCTATTA
>OQVS01001661.1_pt1 | contig 14953 bp, 11 predicted proteins | sample 1691601 | NCBI WGS metagenome assembly OQVS01 (sample SAMN03418268, study PRJEB22391) | human gut metagenome | biome: human-gut; feature: organic feature; material: feces | host: Homo sapiens | place: Tanzania | collected 2013-01
AAACTGGCATGGTAAAAAAAACTTATTCTGGCTCTTTTAAGCAAGCCACTTTTTCTATACACTGAATCCTAACATATCCCACCGAAGAAATGGGAATTATGGAAAAGAAACCAAAAGAGGAGATCATCATTATGGAAAAGAAAAAATCATACGGCGTATTGATCGCAGGAGCCATTCTCCTGATCCTGGGAATCGTCCTGGCAGTCATTACCCACAATAACAGTTATCAAGAGTCCGTTGCTTATGGCAGCCAGTTGAGTGATGTCAAGGCACAGTTAGAAGAAGTAGAAGCTTCTATCGAGGCAGTCACCGGCGGCACAGCAGACGGTGATCTGGATGCCCTGAATGCGCAGAAGGATGAATTGTCCGTTCAGAAGTCCACTCTGTCCGACCAGAAGCTGTCCGCAGAGCGTCCTTACTCCTACAGCCTGGTTCTGGTATTCTTCGCTATCCTGCTGACTGTTAAGGGATTGTACAATGCTATTGCAGGCGTAATTCCCACACAGAAGGCAGATGTGAAGAAGCTGGCGCAGGCAGGTCTGTTGGCAGCTCTGTGCTATATCGGATTTGCTTTCTTCAAGATTGACATTCCCGTAGGTCCCGAGAAGACCGCATTCCATCTGGGTAATGTGTTCTGTGTACTGGCAGCTTTATTGCTTGGCGGATACTGGGGCGGACTTGCCGGTGCCATCGGCATGACCATCGCCGATCTGACCACCGCTTATGTGACCAGTGCTCCCAAGACCTTCTTATTAAAGCTGTGCATCGGTCTGATCGTGGGTCTGGTAGCTCACAAGATCTTCCACTTAAGCAAAGAGCATTCCGCAAAATACGTGACCGGCGTAACGATCCTTGCTTCTGCCTGCGGTATGGCATTTAACGTGGTAGCGGATCCATTGGTTGGTTACTTCTATAAAATGTATCTGCTGGGTGTGCCTCAGGATATCTCCAAGGCTCTTGCCAAGATCAGCACCGTAACTACCGGTGTCAACGCCATTGTTGCTGTGATCTGTGCTTCCGTATTCTATCTGGCACTTCGTCCGGCACTGAAGAAAGCAGGATTATTCCATGACATCTAATTTCAATACTTCTGATAGAAATGCACAAAAAGGCGGGGATTTCGTTCCCCGCCTTGCTATGATCAACGATATTGCCGGTTTCGGGCGCTGCTCCACCACCGTGTCCCTGCCCGTGATCTGCGTAATGAAGGTACAGGTATGCCCTGTGCCTACTTCTGTTTTATCGAACCATTTGGGATTTCCTCTCTGCCATTTTGATGACTATACCTCTCATATGCGAGATTATATAAAAGTGTGGAACGAACTGGGACTTACCTTCGATGGGTTATACTGCGGATTCTTAGGAAATGAAGAGCAGATCGACATTGTACGGGAATTCGTGGAAATGTTCCGGCCGCCCCTGTTTTTGCTGGATCCAGTCATGGGAGACCACGGCAGAGCCTACTCCTCCATCACGGAGACGCATGTTCTGAAGATGAAGGAGCTGCTGCCTCTGGCAGATATTATCACGCCGAATATCACGGAAGCCTGTCTGCTGACCGGGACTCCCTGGAAGGATGGGGAATGGACGATGCAGGAGCTGTCCGGATTGTGTGAGCGGCTGGCTCTTGATGGTTCCGTCGGTGCCTCCATCGTTATCACCGGCATCCGCCAGGGGGATTCTCTGGTCAATTTCCTGTGGGACGACGGTGTCTATACCACTGTAGCCAGCCCCATTGCCGGAGCCTCCCGCCCCGGCACCGGAGACATCTTCGCCTCCATCCTCGCTGCCGATGCCGTCCGTGGGGAGACCTTATTATCCTCCGTGCAGAAGGCTGCGAACTTCGTAGGGCTGTGCATCGCCGGAAGTGAAAAGGCAGGAACGCCCGTGCAGGAGGGCGTGGTGTTTGAGAAGTATCTGGCGGCGCTGTTGTAAGAAGTATTAAAAATCAATGATTCGATTGACTTTTCACTTCATCTCTTTTATATTTTATACTAGAAAAGGAATTGTGGTTGTTCTCAAATGAGATCCCGTATAGCGAATGCTTAAGCGGTGTGCTACGATTCTTTTTTTATATTATACTAGCTATCCTCCATCTGGAAAGGGGCATTAAAATTGAGTAATTTGGCACATACTGATTCTATGATAAATGAAATCAGAGAATTGTTATTAAATGCACGTCAACGCGTGGCGGTACAGGTAAATACGGAATTGCTGTCTACCTACTGGAATGTAGGAAAGATCATTGTTGAGCATGAGCAGGAAAGCAAAGATCGGGCAGATTACGGAAAGCAAACTTTAAAACAGCTATCAAAAGATTTAACAAAAGAGTTTGGAAAAGGATTTTCTGTTTCCAATCTATACAATATGCGCCTGTTCTATATGCACCATCAAAAATTCCAGACAGTGTCTGGAAAATTGTCGTGGTCGCATTATTGTGAGTTGTTGACGATTTCAGACCCGGACAAACGCAGTTTTTATGAAAAGGAAACCATCAACTCCGGGTGGTCGATCCGAGAACTAAAGCGGCAGATTTCCACTTCTCTCTATGAACGGTTATTGCTGTCAGAAGGAAAGACGAACAAAGAAACGGTGCTTGCCCTTGCGGAAAAAGGCATTGAAATGTCTGCTCCAAGTGACATTATCAAAGACCCCTATGTGTTTGAATTTCTAGGTGTGCCGGAAAACAAGCCCATGCTGGAAAGCGACCTTGAAAAAGCACTGGTCGCACAGATTGAAAAATTCCTGTTGGAATTAGGGCGCGGTTTCATGTTCGTCGGGACGCAGCAACGCATTACGTTGAACAATACTCACTACTATGTGGATATGGTTTTCTATAATAAAATTCTCCGGGCGTATGTACTGATTGAATTAAAGACAACCAAGCTCACACCGGAAGCTGCCGGACAGCTTAATATGTATCTGAACTATTATGCTGCAGAAGTAAATGATGAACATGATAATCCACCCATCGGTATTATCCTTTGTACAGACAAAGACAGTATAGCTGCTGAATATGCTCTCGGCGGTCTATCCAACAATATCTTTGCTTCACGTTATGTTTCTTATATTCCAAATAAGGAGCAGCTCATCGCACAGGTAGAAGCTGTTTTGGATGAATGGCACAAACCGGAAAAAGAATAACAAAAGAATTAATATTTTATTGAAACTCCACCACAACGCTGCCCATGGCACATTCCAGCTCCATATTTTTAGAAGCGTTGTTGTTGATCTGTTTCTCCTGTGCCAGACCGTTGTAACTGTCATCACCGACTTTCAGTTCACCCATACCGCAGCTTAAGTCGTAGTTGAAATCTGTCTGCGCTCCTGCCAGTGTCAGTTTCAGTTCTCCCATGGAGCACTCTCCGTCCAATCGTTCGGTCACATCTCCGGTCAGCCGGACAGAACCCATTCCTACGGACACCTCTGCCATGCGGCTGTTCAGTTCTTCTACTGTCATCTGACCGGCACCACAGTCTAACTCTGCCTGATCAGCATCCAGTTTCTCAAACGTCATCTTTCCAGCACCCACATTGGCTTCCAGCTCCCCCGTCTGCAATTCCTCTACACTGAGGCTTCCGGCTCCCAGCTCCAGAGAGGTATTTTCAAAATAATATTCCTCCGGTACATACAGGCAGATGGAACCGCCCAGATTACCCTCACTGTTGCTGCTTGCTTTTGAGGTTCCGCGGATCTCTATCGTACCGCCTTCCACATATCCCTGGAACTTCCGCATTCCGTCGGCTTCTACCCGGAAACAATTGTCCTCCGACACCTGAATCTTCATGACACAGCCACCGGCCTGCACCTGTAGATCCGTGATGCCCTGGCTGTCATCCCCCAGGACATACATCTCTATCTTTCCCGACTTTACTTCATAATCTGAGTCATAATCCACATTGTCCTCCAGATCATAGTGCACATCGCCTATATTTTCCCGGATCTGCTCCGTCACACCGTCACACCAGTCATCTACCTCTTCTCCGGAGATTCTTACCAGGGTAACCGCTGACAGGATCTCCCCCGGCGAAAAATGCGTGGAGCCATTCCCCAGGCTTCCGCTCACTCCCAGGATCAGTCCCAATAATATCAATATCAACGCTGTGATGGCACAGCCCTTCATAAATTTTCTCATGCTTCTTTTTTACCTCTTTTCTGGAATAATCCTCCGATCCAACAACAGATCGCCGGTGTGGCGATTCCCGCCATGGCCACGGTCAGCATCAGGAACAGAAGTCCGACACCTCCGCAGATCAGTCCGGCACCGATCAGGCACATTCCCACAAAGGGATGCGTAAACATACTGATGATCCCTACTGCCACCAATGCGATCAGAACCAGTATCAGTGCTGCTGCCGTTGCCCCGAAACCAATGATCAGTCCGAACCATGTGGCGATCAGCCCTGCTGCCACACCGATACCGGCGGAAGCTGCTCCCAGGATCACCGGGGATGCCAAAATACATAAAATTACGATCAACACGATCATACCGGTGGACATCCCTTCTTTTTTCTGTGGAGATACCGCCTGTGCCTGTGCAGTTTGCAACACATCATTCTGCCGGTTACGCTGTTCTCCGTTACTATTTTCTGTCTGAGAATCTGCCGGATAAGTGATCACTGCCCGGCTGTCGGCGCCTGCTCTCTGGTAACTATTCTCTCCATAACCGTTCCCCAAAATGTCTTTTTTGATATTTTCCGCTACCTTCGCCGGATTTCCCAGGGCCTCAATGACATTCTGTTCGTTCTCAGATCCCGCATCATTAAAGTATTCATTATAGTATTGTAGCGCCTCTTCCCGCTCCGTGGCGGAAATATTTTGCAGCAGGCTCTCCAGCTGCCTCATATACTCCGTTCTGTTCATTCTACTCATTCTCCCATCTGCGCATGTTTACGCTTCTGACCTGCCAATCGGTCTTCCCTCAAACAGTCCTGTGATCTTTTCACTGTAGCTTCGCCATTCACTTTCATATAAGTGAAGCTGTGCCCAGCCCCTGCTGGTGACCTTGTAATAGCGTCTCGTCCTGCCGCTGCATTCTCTGTCATAGACCTCCAGACATTCGTCCTTCTGTAATCTCCGAAGCACGGGATACAGGGTGGATTCCGACAGTTCGATCACCTGCCGGACCTCCTGGGTGATCTTGTAGCCATAGGTTCCTTCCGGTTCCCGGGCGACCACCGCCAGCACGATAGCATCCAGCAGAGCTGCTCCTGTATTAAAAAGCATCCTATCGCTCCTCTCTGAAATTTGCGGCTATCCGGCTTTCCTTACAATATTATATGCCGTATAGTATTGCTCTGTGGCTATACTATACGGCATATAATGTCATGCGTCAATATAGAGAAACCGTAAGAAATTCTAAAGACTTTCCAAAGATTCTACAATGGCTTTACCATCATAACCGGGGATGCTCCGTTAGTTTTCCATCCGCCAGAAATATGCACTGTACGCAGGCAGAAGACTGCCGCCGCCAAAGTCATGTTTTTCGCCGGTGATCAGATCCACTGCCGTGCCACAGCCGGCATCAAAATGCGCCATGAAGTCCTCTCCGTCTGCATTGATAGCCACCATGACTCTCTCATGCTCCGACTTTCTCTCGAAAATGCACTGCTTATTGGTCAGCAGTACGGAACGGAAGGCTCCGTAATTCAGCGCCTCGGAATGCTTCTTGGCTTCCGCCAGTCTGCTGATCCAGTCACACAGGCCGTTCCACTCCGGCTTGTCAAAGCAGGGACGCAGTGCAGGGTCGCCATCTTCTTTTCTGGCTTTGAAGCCCCATTCGCTTCCATAGTAGACACAGGGAATCCCCGGCATACCGAATGCCATGGCATAGATCAGCGGCAGATGCTTCTCATTACTCAAAATACTTGCCACTCGGGTCACATCGTGGTTATCCACGAAAGACAACAGGTGCTTTCCCTTATATAATGTCCAGTTCTCCGGTCCGAACTGTCGCAGCAGGGAATGCACGATCTCGAACATATTCATGCTGTTGAAGCTGCTGTAAAGTCCCTTATAGCACTCGTAGTTTGTCGCAGAATGTAACATCTGATCATTCATCAGGCGGTTATAATCTCCGTGAAGCATCTCCCCTAATAAGAAGAAATCCTGCTTGTAGGCACCGGTCACTTCCCGCAGTCTTCTGACAAAGTTCTCATCCAGGCTGTACGCCACATCCAGACGCAGACCGTCAATGCCGAACTCATCGATCCAGCCCTTGACACTGTCCAGCAGATAGTTCACTACATCCGGGTTCTGCAAGTTCAGCTTGACCAGATCAAAGCAGCCTTCCCAGCCCTCATACCACAGCCCGTCGTTGTAGTTGGAATTGCCGCCGAAATCGATACGGTAGAACCAGTTCACATAAGGAGAGTTCTCGCGGTTTTTAATCACATCCTGAAACTGTGCAAAGCCTCTGCCCACATGATTGAACACACCGTCCAACACAACCCGGATTCCCGCCGCATGCAGTGCGTCACATACTTCCTTAAAATCTCCATTGGTTCCCAGCCTTACATCAATTTTGCGATAATCCCTGGTATTGTAACCATGGGTATCCGATTCAAATACCGGAGAGAAATACACAGCATTCACTCCCAGCTTCTGCATATGGGGGATCCACTCCTCCACACGCTTGATCTCATGTCTCTGTATTCCATCATTTTCAAAAGGAACTCCGCAGAATCCCATTGGATAGATCTGATAAAAAACACTTTCATAAGCCCACATATTAGTCACCATTCCTTTCTGCCTTAATTTCAGGTTGTCTTAATTTCATACTTTGGACTCATAATATTATGATGCCAGGGTCAAAAGGTCTAAGCCCACATGAGCTTGCTCATAGGTGGGTGAAAGACCTTAGGACCCGCCCCGATATGAGCATAAAAGTGGGATGATAATCCCACGATATGCGAATATTGGGGCGGATTGTGGGAGTGCGTAGCACGAAGCAATCCGTAGGCATCAAAGTCGGGGGCTTTTGACCCCGACATCATATTATCATTGACTGGTTCAGTACTACTTTTACGATTTGTCCACATCCGTTCTTTTGCTATTATACATCATTTTTGATCCATCTGTCGTTTTTTTTGTGAAAAATCTCAAATAATCCACAAAATCCACCGACTTATCCACATATACACATGTGTCATATGTGGTTATGTGGATTGTCATATTGGATATCAACTCGGATATCACATTGAAAATTATCCCCGCTGCCATAACCAGGCATCCCAGAATCGTTCCACCTTTTTTGCCACCGTAGCCACGGTCACAGGCTGCACCTGCTCCCACTCTCTGGGGAACAATCTGCGATAGGAATACTGTTGGAACCGCTCATCCAACAGGACGATGATGCCCACATCCTCGGCCGTCCGGATCACACGGCCTGCGGCCTGCAATACTTTATTCATTCCCGGATAACGATAGGAATAATCGAAGCCGTTTTCCCCGTTATCATCAAAATAGCCCTTCAGGATCTCCCGTTCACAGCCTACCTGTGGCAGGCCGGTTCCCACGACAATGACACCGATCAGGCTGTCTTTCTTCAGATCGATGCCCTCTCCGAAGATGCCGCCCAGCACACAGAAGCCGATCAGCGTCTGCTCCTCTTCCTCCTCGATCTCCATACCGATGAGGCTTTGCAGGTCGCAGTCCTCGTTGCCACGGAATCGATTCAGGAAGTATTCCCGTTCTTCCTCATTCATGGACTCCTGTTGAATCAGACATTCCTCTTCTTCCGTCATAAAATACTGCTCATAGATCTCGTAAATATGATTCATAAAAGAATAGGACGGGAAAAATACCATGTAATTCCCATGTCGGTTCTTCACGACTTCGTGAATGTAACGGGCTATATTGTAATATTCCTCCTGAGATCTTCTGGTGAATTTACTGGTCACATCCCTGGCGATCAATATGGTACGCTTCTCCGGATCAAATACCGAGTGGGCATATACTTCATAATCTTCCTTTTCGCCGCCCAACAGATTCTTGTAATACTGAATGGGCAGAAAGGTAGCGGAAAACAGGATCGTACTGCGTCCTCTGAGCATGCATTCCTTCAGGTTTTCTCTGGGATTGACGCAGAACAGCTTCAGTTCAAAGCTGCCGTCCTCGCACAGTCTGGTATATTTCACGTAATTTTCGTCCTGTCTCTCATAAATATCCAGAAAATGACTGAGCTTGAAATAAAAATCCAACAGATTCTCCCGTACCTCCAGACTGACTTTCTCCTGCTCCTCCAGGTAATCACTGATCAGGGCATGCAGTCTGGTCAGGGGCTGTACCAACATGTCAATGTCATCCACCAGCCGATAACCATCACAATCCCGCTTCATAGACAACAACTGTGCGTTACACTTCTCCAACAGCTGGCTGATCCGCTCCGCATACCCTTCCCGTACAAAAATGCTCTTTCCGTCAGCCTTTCTTCCCTTGTGACCTTTCACATAGAGAGAATCCGTACCATCTGTTTCTCCCAGAGAAATTTTCTGTGGCAACTGTTTTGACATATCTGTCATTTCTAATGTCATCTGCCCGGAAATCTCGTTTTTTTCACGCTTTTTGAGGGCTGCCTCTTCCATTTCTGACATGATTGTCTGTTTGATTTCCTTCTTAAGTTCCAGCAGATCTTCCTTCCGAAGCGGTGCACTGTACATCTCTCTGCCCCGCTCTAAGAGATTATGTGCCTCATCGATCAGAAATACGTAATTGCCCTGACTGCCATCTGCGAAGAAACGCTTCAGATACACATGGGGATCAAAGAGGTAATTGTAATCTCCGATGATTCCATCGGCGAAGAGACTCAGATCCAGTCCGAACTCAAAGGGACATACCTGATATTTCAAGGCGTATTCTTCTATCTTACCTCGCGTAAAGCTTTCCTCATGGGTCAGCAGATCATAGATTGCATCGTTCACCCGGTCAAAATGACCTTTGGCATAGGGGCACTGCTCCGGATTGCATTCGGTATGTCCCTGAAAACAGATCTTTTCCTTGGCTGTCAGGATAATACTCTTAAACCGCAATCCCTTTTCCCGAAGCAGCGAGAAAGTATCCTCCGCCACCGTCCGGGTGATGGTCTTGGCGGTGAGATAGAAAAGCTTGTCCCCCATATCCTTTCCCATGGCCTTTACCGTGGGAAAAATGGTGGAGATGGTCTTGCCGACTCCCGTGGGCGCTTCAATAAACAATTTTCTCTTATGATAAATGGTCTGGTACACATAGCTGACCAGTTCCTTCTGTCCGTCACGGTACTCAAAGGGAAATGGTAGTCCGGCAATGGACTTCTGCCGCAGTTCTCTCCACTGCCAGGTATAATCCGCCCATTTGCGGTAATCGCTGAGCAAAGTCTGAAACCAGACCTCCAGCGCAGCAAATTCAAAATCCTCATAAAAATAGCGGATATCTTCCGATTCTATATTACAGTAGGTCAGCCGCACCCGGATATAAGGCAATTCCTTTTGCAGGCTGTACATATAAGCATAACACTTGGCCTGGGCAATATGTAAAGGCAGAGGGGCTTTCAACTTCGACAGATCTCTGTAGGTCCCCTTGATCTCATCGATGGTTGTCTCCCCGTTCTGCTCGATGATGCCGTCGGCTCTTCCCTCCACGATAATGACATAGTCCTCCGTGGGATGGGTATATTTCAGTGCCACCTCGGCCTGGTACTCCGCTCCCATGCGTCGCTGGATCATACGATGGATCCTGCTGCCCTCCTGCATGGCATTCTCCGGAGAGCCCTGCCGCCTGTCATCGATGTCGCCACTGCGCAGGATAAACTCCACCAGATTACGTACCGATATTCTGACTTCGCCTGCCATGTGACTTCACCTCCCTCAAACAAGTCCCTACGATGCCCAGATGCCTACGAATTGCTCCGCAGCAAGCTGCTCCCGCAATTCTGCAAACATTCGGAATCCGTTGATTTGCTATGCAAATCACTACTTCCTCATGTTTGGCGGCTTCCAAGTTCAAAAGCCTTATCATGCAAGCATGAACGGCTTTTTGAACTTTGAACCCTGGCATCATATAATAAAACTACCCAGGTAAATAGTACTCTATCTTACCTGGGTAGTCAAATGACATTCTGTTATTGCGGAATACTGACCTGTCAATGCATTAGCATGCAATCGCATACTGTCTTAACAGCTCTTCGAATTTATCATTGTAGCCGTCATAAGATACGGTCAGCGGCTTCGTGAAATCCAATCCATACACTCCAAGGAATGATTTGGCATCGATTACGTATCTGTTATAGCATATATCAATATCAAAATCACACTTTGAAGCTACATCAACAAAATGCTTCACGTCTTCAGGTGTCAAACGGATCGTCTTTAACATTTCTTGTTCCTTCCTTTCAATAGTAAGTTCAATCGTAAGTTAAAAAATACACCGGGTACTTTCCCCTCATATCTGAAATCATTACTATTATAGCCAACCATCCTCAAATGTAAAGCGGTTTTTTTCTTCCAAAAAACGCACATTTTAGGCATTTTTACCACTCTTTTATCATTTTGACAACAGTTGGTCTCCATCCGGAAAACCTTTTCGGCGATTTGTATATCTGTTACTTTATCACGATAAAATCCAAATCTCAATTTGGCGAAATCTATCGAAATTCCACCATATATTCTTGGAACCTGAGGGGCAGCATATTTCGTTGTAATTCCCTGTTTTCCCGCTCCTTTATAGCTATTGTATGACAGAAGGATCGGAAAAGTTCCCGGTAATGCAGCTCTGCCGTGGACAGCTTCTCCGTCTCAGACTGTACTCTCTCCCATGCATCCTTCCCCTGCAGCGTATACCATGGGCTCCCGGCGGGATGGATTCCGAACAGGTACCGCCCGGCATCAAACAGCAGGAAATCTTCCATAGGAAAACGGTCTGCAAAATGCACCATCAGGAAGGTCAGAATATTATTCTTCGGTGCAATTTTCGAATAAAGGATCGTATTCTCCAGTTCCTCGAACCGCACGAACCCCTTCAGATGATGATACTCATTTCCCGCTGCTCTGGCCAGACTAAAAGTCTGATTCACATACGTGTCTGCCATGGCATCCAGTAAATGCCCCGGCATCGTGTTCTCTGAAAGCCCCCTTGCAATGGTGCGGTATACTGCCTGGGCTTTCTCCGGCTTCGGGGAGGACAATGCCAGACACAGCCTCTCATAGTCATCCTCGCCGAACCGGCGCTTTAATGTCCGGATCACCTTCACCGTCTTCTCCGGATCCGGCACTACTTCCACAGACTCCGAGAACAGCAGATTCTCGTCTATGGTGGTGACCATGGTATCCCGGACGGGAGCATGGTCTTCATAAGTATTGTAAATGGCGGTGAAAATTCCTTCCAGTGAATCCTCACAATGATATATTTTCATAGAATAAGCTGCACCTCCTGCTGTTCCTGTTCTCCTCTCCGCCACCCCTGTAGGTTTGTCATTTCATAATTTGCATTGCCTTGCTTCTGAAGACTACATTCTCCTGCCTGCAAGAGTTCTCCGTTTCCTCAGACATCTTCTCAAATTTACCTGTCAATACAAATCGACAGGCAGCTTTTCTTTGTAACCTCTACGTTACAGTTCCCCTACCGCTGCAGGCAGCACTTCCTCCTGCCGTACCCCGTTCGGGAACATCCCATCATCAAATAAAGTCATCTGCCGGTAACTCATACCATCACTGCCGAACCGGATCCGCTCCTTCGGATCCGTCAGATTCCGCACGATATAGTCCTCCTCCAACTTCGTGGGATACATCATCCTGCCGCCGCAGGTGATAAAATAAACTGCCCGCTTCATGACCACTCCCAGCTTCTTCAGATCCTGAAAGGTCAGCTTCGTGCTCCTTCTGGCGTTCACAATCCGTCTGGCACTCTTCACACCGATCCCCGGCACCCGCAGCAGCATCCCATAAGGTGCTCTGTTGATCTCCACAGGGAAGCATTCCAGGTGCCGCACCGCCCAATCCTCCTTGGGATCCAGCATCACATTAAAAAACGGTCTCCGCTCGTCCAACAGTTCCTCTGCCTGAAACCCATAAAACCGCAAAAGCCAGTCCGCCTGATACAGACGGTGTTCCCGCAGAAGCGGCGGTCCCCCGGGAAGCGCCGGCAGGCTCTTGTCCTCATTGACCTTTACAAAGGCGGAATAAAATACCCTCTTTAGCTCAAACTTCTGATACAGGCTCTCCGCCACGTTTAAGATCTGATAATCCGTCTCCGGCGTTGCCCCGATGATCATCTGGGTGGACTGCCCGCCACTCACGAAAGTGGGACTCTTGCGGTACAGGATCAATTCCTCCTTATTCGCATGGATGCCGTTCTGGATCTGCCGCATGGGCGTGAGAATATTTTTCCGGTGCTTATTCGGTGCCAGCGTCCGCAGCCCTTCCGCTGTGGGCAATTCCAGGTTCACACTCATACGGTCTGCCAGATACCCCATCCGCTCCACCAGCTCCGGATCCGCTCCCGGGATCGCCTTCACGTGGACATAGCCGTTAAAATGGTACTTTGTCCGCAGCAGCCATATGGTCCGGTACAGCAGTTCCATGGTAAAGGTAGGATCCTGTATAATACCGGAACTCAAAAACAACCCTTCGATATAATTCCGGCGATAAAACTCCATGGTCAGCGTACAGATCTCCTCCGGGGTAAAGGTGGCTCTGGGGACATCGTTGGACTTCCGGTTCAGACAATATTTACAATCAAAAATACATTCATTAGTCATCAGTATCTTCAACAAAGAAATACATCGGCCGTCGGAAGAAAAGCTGTGACAGATCCCTGCCTTCGCACAGTTCCCCATGTGCTTCCCGTCGCCCTTACGTTCCACACCACTGGAAGTACAGGCCACATCATATTTTGCTGCATCCGTCAGAATCTCCAGCTTCTGCATGAGAGACAATTCCCCGCTTTGTATGAGATATTCCATGTCATCACCGCCTTTTACCGAAAATTTCCAAAATCAGAACGTTTGTTCTTGTTTGTATTTAATTTAGCACATATGTTCGGTTTTTGCAAGTGGTTATTTTTTCCGAAAAAAGGCTTGCAAAATCATGCATTTCGCAGTTAAATAATATAGGAGTATTTTGTAACACAAGCCGCCCGGCGGCAGAATGAGAGGTCAGTATGTCAGATATTGTCATACCTAAAAATTATAAGTCTCAGCTGAACCTGTACGAGACACAGGTTGCCATTAAGACAGTGAAAGACTTTTTCCAGGGACTGTTAGCAGAACGTCTGCACCTGCTGCGTGTATCTGCTCCCTTATTTGTAGATCCCGCATCCGGACTGAACGATAATCTGAACGGTGTGGAGCGTCCCGTGAATTTCCATATCGCAGCACAGGGAGACCGTGAGGCAGAGATCGTACAGTCTCTGGCAAAATGGAAGCGTTATGCCCTGCAGAAATACGGTTTCCAGCCCGGTGAGGGACTCTACACCGATATGAGTGCCATCCGCCAGGATGAAGAATCCGACAACATCCACTCCATCTACGTGGATCAGTGGGACTGGGAGAAGATCATTACAAAGGAGGAGCGGAATCTTGAGACTCTGAAGGAGACCGTCCGCACCGTATACAAGGTTCTTCGCAAGACCGAGAAGTATATGTCCATCCATTACGATTACATCGAGGAGATTCTTCCTCATGACATCTTCTTCGTGACCACCAGTGAGCTGGAGGAAATGTTCCCGGATTACTCTCCGAAGGAGCGGGAATACTACATTGCCAAGGCTAAGGGTGCTGTCTGCATCATGCAGATCGGCGAAACCTTAGAGAACGGCAAGCCTCATGACGGTCGTGCACCGGACTACGATGACTGGTCTCTGAATGCGGATATCGTGGTATATTATCCGGTTCTGGATATCGCTCTGGAGCTGTCCAGCATGGGTATCCGTGTAGATAAGAAAGCTCTGTTAGACCAGTTACAGAAGGCAGGCTGCCCCGAGCGTGCAGAACTTCCTTATCACAAGGCAGTCATTAACGGTGAGCTTCCTCTTACCATCGGCGGTGGTATCGGTCAGTCCCGTATCTGCATGTTCTTCCTGCGCAAAGCTCACATTGGTGAAGTCCAGTGCTCTCTGTGGTCCGATGAAGTGATGGAGACTGCAAAAGAGAACGGTTTACAGTTGTTATAACATCATAGCACTCAAAAATCCCCGGAATTTTTCATCCTCCGGGGATTTTTCTGCACACGGCTGACCCTGCACAACTGCATGACCTATTCATAAATCACAAATTTCTCATTTTCAAAAGTCTTCTCATACCCATAATCTTCCATGAATTTTCCGATCAGCAAAAGCTTGGGATTATCCACGATCCATCCCTGTTCTTTTTCCGTAGGCTCCATGCGCATCAGCGCTGCCTCTCCGTCTTCCAGATACACGGCATATTTCTTCTCCAACAATACCACCGGACGATACGTTGCATCCTCATCCATCCGCTCCTGCATCTTCTGCATATCCTGTTCCAGCTGTCCGATCTGGTAGGAATCCAGATCCGGCCAGGGATTGAATGCCGCAGGCATCTGCAGATAATAGGACAATGCCGGGATCTGTCCGTAGATGAGCGCATCGTTTCCGGCAAGTCCCCGGGTATTCACATACTCTGAGATCTCCTGCATCCATCCCGCTCGTTCCTCGCTCATCCACACGCCTTTTAATGTCTCATTATTCGTCACCTGCGCATCAATGTCCTGGATGCCGGTACCTTCGGCAAATACAAAGCTTCTGCCGAACAGTCCCACCTGGACAAAGAACAACAGGAAGAAACCTCCGAAAAGACATTTTGCCGGGATTGCGGATATCGTGATCCGCTTCCACCGGAAGCTGCCGGCATATTTGCAGAACCGATAAAACTGCCAGTACATATAAGGCAATGCCAGGAACAGATTATTCATGCTGGGATAAAGCTTATTGTTACTTCCAAGAGAAGTGATCAGCACGATCA
>OQVS01001666.1_pt1 | contig 14929 bp, 8 predicted proteins | sample 1691601 | NCBI WGS metagenome assembly OQVS01 (sample SAMN03418268, study PRJEB22391) | human gut metagenome | biome: human-gut; feature: organic feature; material: feces | host: Homo sapiens | place: Tanzania | collected 2013-01
GTTATTACGACTGGGCAGTTACAAGCCCACTACCTTTAGGTGGTGGGTAGTTGACAGAACATTATTAGGTGATGGTCTCGCAACTTCCTTTGCGGGATTATTTGGTGGTCCTGCTTAACACCACCTATGGTGAAAACACCGGGGTTTTGGCGTTATCTCGCGTTTATGACCCTAAAGTTATCCGTATTGCCGCCGTCTTAGCGATAATCTTATCATTTATTCCTAAATTCTCCGCCGTGATTTCTACCATGCCTACAGCCATCATTGGTGGTATTTCATTTATTTTGTACGGCATGATTTCCGCTATAGGCGTTAGAAATATCGTCGATAATCAGGTTGATTTATCAAAGTCTCGTAATTTGATTATTGCAGCCGTAATCTTTGTTTGTGGCTTAGGATTTAAAGATGGCCTAACCTTTAATGTCGGCGAAACCTCTATTACCTTAACTTCTTTAGCCATTGCCGCTATCGCCGGCATTGCGCTAAATGCAATTTTACCAGGCAACAAATACACCTTCGAAATGGCCATCAGAGGCACCGAAGTCCCCAAAAATTAAACTTATAAAGTTAAACTCTAAATGTAGCTCTTAGGAGTAAAGCTTAGAGTTTAGCTCTCAACAATTAAGCTTTAAATTCAGTCTAAAATATAGGAACCAAAGCATGGATTTTTCAAAAGAAAAGAATATTACAATTTTTAAGCACCCACTCATCAAACATAAGATCTCTTTGTTACGAGACAAAGATACAAACACCAACAAATTTAGGACCTTAGTTGAAGAAATCGCTATGCTTGAAGCTTTTGAAGCTTTCCAGGATTTAGAACTAGAGGATGTTAAAATCGAAACCCCAATTGAAACTTGCATGACTCCGATGTTAGCCGGCTTAAAGCTTGCTATTATTCCGGTACTAAGAGCAGGTCTTGGCATGGTCCCAGGTATTCAAGCTTTAGTGCCTTCAGCTAGAATCGGTCACATCGGGATGTATCGCGATGAAACCACCCATGAACCCGTGACCTACTTTTGTAAGTTACCTCAAAACATCGCTGAAAGAACCTGCGTTATAGTAGACCCAATGCTCGCCACAGGTGGTTCTGCAGTTGATGCCGTTAATATGCTTAAAGAAAAAGGCGCAGTAAAGATTAAGTTCGTCTGCATTATTGCAGCTCCAGAAGGCCTTGAACGTTTAGCCAAAACTCACCCAGACGTTCAGATCTACGTTGGCCAGTTAGATAGATGCTTAAACAAGGATGCTTACATCTGCCCAGGTCTTGGTGATGCTGGTGACAGAATTTTTGGGACTAAGTAAAGAGCCAAATAAGATAAGTTAAGACTTAGGGACTAAACACAAGCTATCGCTTTAAAAGCACGTTGTCACTTTGGAGTTTAGTGTTTTGAGTAGTTATCCATAAATGAATAAAGGCTAGCTCAAAATTTAAGACTAGCCTTTAAATCCTACCAACAACCAAAATTTTGGTTTAGCGAGCCCATATACAAATACCAACCCAACATTCAAAAACCAACATCTAAAGCCCCAAATCCAAAATTCAACTTCCGGTTCTAGCCTTTCGCCCTTCCATCAAGTGACAAACTTTTTCTAGGCTAATGGGGGTGGTAATTGATAAATCTTTGAGCTTTAGTAATTGGTAATTATTACTTCTTTGCCTTCGCGCTTAGACGCATCACGGTTAATAGCTCTTTTTACGGCCACAGGTTCAATATTAAAGCCTTGGTACAATTCGTACACCACTTGAACATTATGGTTGCTAAGCATCAACTTAACTCCTTTTTTATCGAGGGTTTTAAAGAGCTCTGCTAATCTATAATGCTCCTCAAAACTAAACCCATCCTTAGTGTAATCGGTAAAGTTAGCCGTAAGGCTTGCAGGAACATATGGTGAATCAAAATAGACAAAATCCCCGGCCTGAGCTTCGCTACACGCCTGCGCAAAATCTCCTTGCATGATGGTAACGTCATAATCATTAAGGTAGGTGGCAATGTTGCGTAGATTGTGTTCATTCATCGACACAATATCCGTTTTATTGTTAAACGGTACGTTAAACAAGCCTTTGGAATTAACTCGATACAACCCATTGAAGCAATGTTTATTCACCCAAATAGTTAAAGCGGCACAGGTAGCATCTAATTCGTGATTGATGATTTTATCGTTATATTGCTTACGAACCTCTAGGTAGAGCTCTTTATCGCACGTTTGCGCATCCATTTCTTGGATTTTTTGAATCACTTCGTCAGGATTTTGCTTTAACTGGCAATAGACGTTTATCAGCTGTTCATTGATATCGTTAATGACCGCCTGTTTTGGATTAAGCGCCAAGAGTAAAGCACCACCACCTACGAAAGGCTCAAAGTAACGCCCATATTGAGTTGGCATTTTGGCGATGAGTTTTGGTAAAAGCTGTCTTTTACCGCCGGCCCATTTAACGAACGGAGATGTTTGTAGAGTACTCATATGCTTAAATTTAATAATCCAGCCCCAAGCCAAGGTAGCCTTGGGCCAAGCTTATAAAACGTTTAGTTGTAATGTTTTGTTACCTAGTTTTACGGCTATGCTTTGCTATCGATTTTGCCATGATTTTTACCATCGAATTTTGGCGACCAACTTTGCATTATCAATTATGTCGGCGACCATTGGTATTTTTAAAGCATGTTTAAGCCACTCATTAAAATTAGTTTTAAAATTAGTTTTGAAATTGGTTTTAAAATTGCTTTAAAAATGTTTTAAGGCTCTTTCAAAGAACCTTGTAAACCTTTTATGGACTTTACTAAAAGGTTTTCAAGAATTATTGGGAAAATATTTTTGCATTCCTTGTAAATCCCTGAAACAATCCGTTAAACAAAGCTTTTTACTGGCTGAAAAACAATGAGATTCTACCAAAATAGGTGCCTTTTGACTACTTTCTTTTAGTCGAGATCCTTTTAACCAAACCTATTTTAACCAAGCTTCTTTTAGCCAAACTTGTTTTAATCTGGTTCCTCTTAACCAAGCTCATTTTAGCGTGTCCCCTGTTAGCCCGGTATTTTATGGTAACTTCTTGTGTCAAGCTTTTAAAGCCTCCTCCTAAAGTAAAACCAAGTTCCCAAACTTTTATTGGTCTCATTTCACACTAAAGCCATATCACTAAAATTCTACTAGTCTCACTCTAAGCTCGAACCTATTTCCCAACAACGCTCATTATTTTTCTTATGCCTCTAGCTTTAAAAATGGCAAACGCCCTTTATACACGGTTGCCGCCCCAATACGCGCGATGTATTCCAAATCAGGTAAGTTGATAAAGGAGGAAGCGCCAATTAGAGGCACTTTTTCTTCTGAGGCTGATTCACTACGGGAAGTACTAACCTTAAGGAGATGTTCTGAATCTTGCGCACTTTGTGCGCTTTCTGTCCTAAAACGCACGCGCACTTCAGGCAAAGTTTCTGCGCAATATTTACAAGTTTCTGGGTCAATGATGCGCAGGGAAATCAAATTATTCATATTCCCTAATACTTGTCTCGCTTTAGCTGGACTTCCTAACCGCGCTTCAAAATCAGGCACCGTTTGCGTCGCCACAAAAAGTCTAAAGCCGGCGCCACGGCCTTTATTTAAAAGTTGAACTAATTGCTCATTCGCAATTTCGGCAGCCTCATCCACAAAAATGTTAACCGGAGTCATCACTCCTTGATGGTAATTATATCTATTACCCGCCGTTGCCGCTAAATCCGCTAAAAATAACGAACCTAAAGCTCCAGCTGCCATAGGATCAGTTAAGGCATCAAGCCCGATATAAAGAACTTTTCTTTGGTCGATCACGCGTTCAAAATCCCAAAACCGCGTATTAAAATCAGGTTCTTTAGGTGGCGTCAGCAAATCACCTAACGAACCACTCGTAAGAGTATCTAGAAGTGGCATCAAAGTCGCAATCATCTTGCCATAGTGCGTACTATCGTGGCGGCATAAAGCGTATAAGGCCTCAAGCTCAGGACACACTGGAGTATATTTACGGTAAAACGTGTTATAGGTAGCTAGTAGTCTACCAGGAACTTTTGAGGTGGATTTTAATAAAGCCGCCAGCTCCTCCCGCGCTTTAGCTGGGGTTTTGGCTTCTAAATAAGAACGAAATGCCTGAAAACCAAGCTCCATTACGCGGCCATCAGCGTAATAGCGTAAAAGTTTTAAAGTTGGGCGTTTACCGATTAAGAAGAGCCCTCCGATAATGACGTTTAAAGTAAGCTGCGCAAAACTTCTAAACGGATCATTGCCACCTTTTGCGGTGGGCACTAGCTGGGCTAAACGCCCGGCAAGCTCCGTCGTACGCGTAAAGTTAAAAATCGGATTTAAGCCCACACTTTCTTCCGGAAAACCCGGATGAAAAAACAAAAAATCATTAGGATTTTGCTCGGAGGCTATGGTTTGAGCATGTTCCTTTAAAGCGCGGTCGCCTTTAGGATCTAAAATTATTACCGCTTCCCCTCTTAATACCGCCTGCGCAATTAACACATCAAATAAGCGGGTTTTACCGGCCCCCGTGGTGCCGGCGATTAAAGTATGGCCATTTAAAAATTCAAGGGGAATGTATAGGTCTTGATTGGGCGCTAACTCTTGCATAAAGAGTTGCCCTCGTTTGTTTGGATCCGCCATTGGTTTGGCGATGTCACCATGGCTTTCTAACAAGGCGTGAAGTTTTTCAGTATGCTCCTTTTCCCAGATAAAACCGATCCCTAAATAAACTGCATTTGAGCGGGTATATTGTTTTAATTGCGCGAGGTTTAATTCAAAACCAGACTTTTGCCCCCGAAGTAGTCTTTTACGTAAAAACGCAGCCCGGGCTTCCTCCGTCCTAATTGCGCTTAGCATCATGGCCGGCCCTAAAAAGAAAAAAGTTTCCCGCGTTTGCCACGCACAGGGAATTAAAAGAAGCGTCGTGCTTAAAGGAAGCACGGATCTTAAAGTGTGAAGCCATAGAGTTTTATCTAAATGCATAACCGCTTAAAGCCTCCTAGCCAAGATACTAGTAAATCCTAAAACTAATTACCTAAAAGCCCAACTGTAACTTAAATTTTAGTTAACCCTTAGTGGTCATCCGATATGACTTGGCAGTAAAAATTTCTAATTTGGACTTTATAGCTATTGTGGCTAATGAATTTTGTGCGCACATGCCACAAGTAGGCTTTTTAGGACAAAAGGCGTTAAAAAACACTTCTGAAGACTCTTTATGCTTAAATATCTATCGCCCCAAAAATGTTGATCCGAACTCTAAGCTTCCAGTTTATGTTTGGATTTTTGGGGGCGCTTACGTCGTAGGTGATGGTGCGCTACCTTATTACGATGGTACTTCCTTTGCTAAAAACGGTGTTATTCTCGTAACTCTTAATTACCGGTTACACGCTTTAGGGTTTTATGCCTCTACAACCACCTTAAATAAATATGGCACCACTGGTAACTGGGGCCATCTTGATATGATTGAAGCTTTAAGATGGGTGCAAAGCCATATTGAAAGTTTTGGTGGCGATGCTCAAAACGTCACTATCGGCGGGGAATCTGCCGGCAGCTTTGCCGCCTCAGCTTTAATGCTTTCTCCGTTAGCTAACGGCCTCTTTAACCGCGCCATCCTTGAAAGTGGTACCATCCTTAGTTATCCGTTTGTAAGTTTTGATAGCATGGAAAATGAACAAACCGCTTTTAAAAATAGCGCCCGCTTAGAAAGACACTTTCATGTTCATGATAACGAAGCGGGATTAGAGGTTTTAAGACACCAAGACCCAACCACCTTAGCATCACTTGTGCCTTATGACTACAGCTTCCTCCATAATAGCTACTCCTTCTTAAAACCTTACTTTGATGGAAAAGTCATCCCTAAAGAACCTTATCGCGCCTTAAAAAAAGGACGCTTTAAAAAAGTTGATCTCTTAGTTGGCTACAATACCAATGAAGGCACCGCCTTTACTGATCCTAAGATCACAAAAGAAAAGTTCCTCTCGGCTTTGGAAGTTAATTTTGGGACTCGCCGCGCTAACGCCATCGCCAAACTCTATCCTATCGATGAACACCACAGCGCCTATATGCGGGCGAGCGAATTCATTGGGGACATGATGTTTAATTTAGGGATGAAAGTATTTCTTGATAATACCTCCGCCCCAAATACAGTTTTTGCCTACCTCTTTGACTATCTACCTTTAAAAGATAAAAAGTCACGCTTAGGTGTTGCGCACGCAAGTGAACTACCATATACGTTTAACAACTTCCTAACGCCACTTTCCGAAGAAGCCTCTCGCGTAGCAAACGAAACACACGGCCACTTTATTTGTTTTATTAAAGTTGGGAGTCCAAACTGCAATTTAAATCAAGCCAACAAGCCTTCTAATCTTACTTGGCCTATCTACGATTCAAGCCACAAACAAATTATGCGCTTTGGAAAACTCCCTACAATTGAGGAATTTAAACTCTATGACCGCTTAGACCAGCTTGAAACAATCTTATTAGGTGATCAAGGACCAAGATAAAGTAACTCTACTTTTTTTGGAGGACTAAGATTTACGTTTTGGTTTGAGGTGAAGTTCCTAGCTTCACGCCTAAGCTTAAGTTTTTGGTTTGTTTGGTGCAAACACTTGAATTTTAAGCTTTTACAATTGGGTTTTTACGCGGACGCCCACGTCCGCGCTTAACAGGTGGCGTCGCCACTTGTAGAGCCTCTTCTCCTTCCGCTAAAGTTTTATCCTCGCTTCTGTCTAAAGCTTTTGCTTGCACTTTGGTGGCTTTAGACGCAGAGCTTTTTACTTTCGGTAAGCTTTCCTCATTTTCGGGGTTTAGAGCAAGAATTTTAGTTGTAGTATTAGCCTTAGCTACGGTTTCTTTAGCTGACGTTTTTGTGCTTTTACGTGGTTTAACCGCAGGCGCTCCGTCCTCTAACGCCGAAGAAGAATCTATTTCTTTAACCGTTTTAGCTTTAGGCCTACGGCCTCGTTTTTTAGGGGAGGCTAAAGTTTTAACGCTTTTTAAATCAAGAGCATCCGCGTTTAAATCTTGAGTAAAACTTTCGCCTAACAGAGTATTAGCTAAAGATTCATCTAAACTCATGCTTGAGTCTAATAAGGTCCCGTTTTCAAGTTCAGTCTCTTTTTGAGCGTCATTATTCGTTTCATTTTCCATGGAGGCGCTAATTTTAGTAAGGTGTCTAGGCGTTGGTTTTAGCGCAAAAATACCCGTCGGCTCAACCTTAACCTTACTTCTGCGACGCGGTTTTTCCGTAAAAAGAGCTTTTCGGTTTTGGGCTAAATTAGAAGTTCCTAACTCTTTAATCCCACCCATATGACACGGCAAAGCAAAAAACTCCTGAGGCCATGAGCTTTTAGGGTTCGAGTTCGAAGCTTCCTTTAAGTCTTCCGCGCCTAGGTTTGCAGCTTGGCTTCCTTGATTTAAGGCTTCAAGGTCCAAAAAAAGGCTGGTAAAGGCATCGATAAATAAAGCTTTTTCTGCGTTTTCATTTTTGGGGCCTGAATTCTTAAATGTAGATTTTGCTTGCTCGCTTTGGTTAGGTTGATTTTTATTAGCTTGATTTAGTTTAAGTTGATTTTCGTTAAGTTGATTTGGCTTGAGTTGATTTACTCCTTGGGGCTTAATCTTAGAGCTTGGCTTTAGAAAAGTCTTATCCGTACTCATTAGGGATGCGTTTAAAGTAATATCTTGAGGTTTGGGCTTACTATTTATGACCAAATCATCATGCATACTTTGCGCTTCTTTTAAGGTTTCTTGGGCATTTTTTTCATTCAAGGATCTCGGCACATAAGCGCCCGCTTCCTTTTTAGGCATATCTATTGTGTGAAGCTTTACGAAAGCTAATTTTGGCGCCTCTAGAGCCTCCAGGTTATAAGCACCACCCCCACCAAAAGTAACGCCATAATGACTAAAAGTCCCATAACTACATGTGTTATGACCATAATTTCCTTCCTTATTTATTGCTTGCCCTAAAAAATTGACCGCAACCTTAGCGGCTGGTTTTGAGTGGTTAAAATCATAAGTTGGCGTGATTACGTGGGTTATAGTTTGACTTGATAAATCGGCCTTAGCCCACGCTCCCCCGTTCCAAGGTGTGCTCACACCAGGTGGACTAACACAAGGCGCGCTCATACAAGGGGCGCCAACATTAGACGTTTGAGTGAAAGCTTGATTTTGGCCCCCAAAAGCATACGACGCCTTAACACTATTAAATGCCACCGGGTTTAATTGGTCTCCCCACGCTTTAACTTGAGGCGTAGGCGCCGTTACTTCGCGCTCATTGGTCTTTTGCCCAACGTCAGCTATGACTGCCATGGAAGTTAAAAGATGCGCAGCAGCTTCTTCTACACTACTTTTTAAGTCAAGGCCCCCGTTGGCTTTATCGTTTGCAAGCTCGTTAATATCGTTTGAAGGAGCGCAAATATCGTTTGCAGTACCTTTTGAAAGGTCATTCGAAATATCATTGGTCGTGGTATGTGAGATGACATTTGGTCCGCCATAAAATTTGTCATTTGGTTCGTCATATGGGCCGTTATTTGTTGTAGTTTGAACTTGAGTCTCTTCTTGTGCCTGAGCTGAAGTTTTATCTTTAGTCTCTGCTTGTGCCTGAGTTTGGGCTTGAGTCGATTCCTTCCCTTGCTCTTCCCTAGTAGTTTGACTTTCGGGCACAGAGTTTGGGGCAAACGCCCCTTCTAAGAAGATGCCTTCCCCCGCTAAAAGCTTAAGACACGCAGCAATCGTGATACCGCCAACTTCATCTTCATCCTCTGTCAAAGAAGCGCTTGGTGGGGGCAGTTCCTGCTCGCTTTGGGGAGACGCTATTGAGGCACTTGTATTTAAGCTAGTTTGTGGTTCTTGAGCACTTGCTAGGTTTCTTTGGGCTCGCGTTTTAGGCTCAGATGGCGTTACATTTACGAACTCTTCCGAAAAAAATGAGTTCGGATTAGCGTGGCTTGGGGAAACCTCTTTTGCAAGTGCCTCCGTTGGAGCTTCATTAGGAATGCCATTAGCATTTACGCTTCCCTTTAAATTTGCGCGAGCGCCGTCGTTACTTAAAACACCTGCGGGGATGGAATTTGGGTCGGGCAGACGTAACTTACTTTTACCATAAAGAATAGTAAAGGCACGGTAGATTTCAGGGTGCACTAAAGGTAATGGCGCCGGACGCACGGCGTCGCCTAAAAAATACTCCGGTCGTTCAATGAGGCAACCATGTTTTAAATATAAGGTATTACCTATCGTTGCTATAAACGAGGACACCACAATCTTGACCCCGGGATTACGGTAAGCGCCAATCCCGCGATTTATCAATGCTTCCATAAAAGCTGTTTTATCTCTAAAAGAAGGCGCTAGACCGGCTTTAATTAGAGGTCTTAACAGCTCAAGATACACATGGGTGTTAAGGGAGAGATAAACTTCTTGCCCCACAATAAATAAAATCCCTTCTGGAGAATTAATGAGTTCCGGAAACCTACGAAGCCTATCTTGAATAATTAAGATAAAACGCTCTAACGCCCCAGGTAATCTTCCAGGTACCAAGCTCCCAAATCTGCGACTACCAAGGTCCGCTAGTACGCTACCGATATCAGCTTTTTTTATTAGGTTATAAAGGCGCCCCTTTTCTTGGCCGGTTAAAGCGGTAAAGAGTTCACAAACGCCGGCCGTATCTTTAAGAATCAAGTGCATGAAGTTTTCAGGGATAATGCGGCAAGCCATGATTTGCGCTAAAGTCTCATGCGATTTACCGCGCCCGGCGCGATAATGAAAGCCGTATTTTGGGGCTTGGTAGTGCTGTAAAAATTCTGATAGTGAACACGCCACCGGATTCCACACCATGCGCCCTGGCGTAAGTTCATCCCCAAAGTTATAAATCGCTTTGGGCTGCACCGATCCCCAAAACGCTTCCTCTTCACTCGTGTTTGCCCTAAAGCTCTCACTTGACGAGGTAGCTCCTGCGGTTCCCTTAGCTTTAAAAGCTCCTGGCTCTTGTGACTTTTCCCAAGCCTTAGCCAGGTCTTTACTGTAAGCCGAGGAAGCTTCGGGTGAGGTTTCAAACCTAGTCACTTGATTAAACTCGTTGTTTTTTGGGGACCCGGGATCTACGGTTTCATTTACGCTTGACTCAAAACTTGACTCAAAGCATGAATTCGCGCTTTGATTTAAGCGAGTATTTAAGGCTTCATTTGGCTTTAGGTTTGGGGCTAACGCTTGAGTTTTCTGGGCGTTTGCACCTAAATTTTCCGCCATGTTTAATGCGTGAACACGGCTATTTGGGGCTAAATTATTGGCTACATGTAAGTTATGTGCCTGATTTGACCTTGTTTCTTCGTTTAACCTATTATCGGGGTTTAACTTGTTTTTAGAGGCTAACTTCTTTTCTTGGTTTGATTTACCTAGGTTTAAAACATCATCACTCTTAGTGGAACCTACAGTTTTATCGCTATAAGTTGGCGCTTCATACGCAATACTTACCGTAAGGTCCGTGAGTACCTTACCGGCATCATGGAGAAGTCCGCCGGCAAAGGCGAGCAATAAAAAGGAGCGTAGATTTTCTCGGCGTTCTTTAGGGGTTAATCTAATATCAGCCGTTAAATCCATGGCGTATTGCAACGCTAACAAAGCTGTTTCGAGGCTATGACGCATTAAGCCTGATGGTTCGTAATGGTGATAACATTCCGAAGCTGGTAAATCACCTATGTAGTCTGCAAAGCTTTTGATAAAAGGCCAAATCACATCAGTCGCTTCAGCTTCTTCTAAGGGCAATAATTCTAAAATGCGCACGATGATTAAACGATGCTCTTGTAGAATTTGCGCACTCGTTCGAACTTTTACTACTCCCGCGCAATCGTAAAAGCTAAAGGAAGGTTGCTTTTTTAAAGCTTCGTCCGCCTCGGTTGCCTGGGGCTTAGTTGATTTTTTAGCGTTATTTAAAGCGCAAGTAGTATTTTCTTCAAACAGCTCTTCCTTAAAAATCTGCGCCATTTTTTTTAACGACCTAATAGTGCGGCCGCAAGTTCTAGCGATTGCGCCTACTACCTGGTATTTAAGACCAGGTCTTGGTTTTATCTGCGTATTTGAGGAAGAATGCTTTTGCAAAACCGCCAATGTTCCTTATGCCTTAAAGACTTTAGGTTCAACCTAGGTTGTAAGGTTCTTCCCTTAAGTCTTTTAATTATTAGAAACTCAAGTCTTAGAGTTCGTGGCTCTAAATGTTTTTTACTATGAACTCTTTTGCTATGAGTTTTTACTATGAATTTTTACTAAAGTTCTTTTACAAGGAGTCCTTTTTACTAAAAGTTACTTCGCCTTAGAACTCTTTTAGTAAAAATCTTTTAAAAGCCTTATTTCTAAACATTTTAATTAAGGACAAACAACAGGCCCTAAAGCCTGCTGTTTGTTAATTTTCAAGCTTTAATTAAGCCCGAAATACCGGAATATCAGTTCCAATAGTATCCTTTGCTAGTCTATGCACATAAGTCGATTCATCTTCACTAAGACGAGCCGCAAACGCATGTTCTAACGCCGTATCTACCGCACTATCAATCCGATTAGCATACACACAAATAAGCTTCGCCCAGCGCACCAAAGAACGGGTACTAAACGGAATACTAATATGTATGCGAGTCTGCTTTATTGAAAAGCAGGAATTACGCACTTCTTGCGCCACAAGTACTAAACGATGAGCAAATTCCGGATTAAGCTCAGGCACCGCCTTAACAAGCATCGCGCGTTCGCAAAGCTCATCAAGGTAACCACAGCTTATAAACCGAAATCTATCCAAAAACGCAGAATTCAACACCTGAGTCCCAGCATAGTTGCCTAAAGGCCCTATCCCAGTAATACCACGAGTGTTAGCTGTAACCACGAACCGGAAATTCTTGTGGGGTTCCACAATCTCGCCGTCATTTTGGACTATCGTTAAGTAACGACCTTCAAGTACGTCGTTAAGACCGGCTAATTCGCCGGGATCTGCAAGGTCAACTTCATTTAAAACAAGAACGTATCCATATTTCATGGCGCACGCGAGCGGTCCATGCACAAAAAATACTTCATCTTTTAAAATCGTTGGGTGCCCGATAAGGTCATTAAGCTCAAATCTACCATTCAATGTTAATTGAATGCAGGGCAACTTAAGACGCGCACAGGCTTGCAGTACTGCAGAAGTCTTACCACAGCCAGAAGGACCGTAAAGGTAAAGAGCATCGCCAGTAGGATCATCAAGAAAGTCAATAATACCTTCTAAAATTGAAGCATCAAACACATAGCTTGATTCAACCTTAGGGATTAAGTGATCACATGAGAGATACTTACCAACACTAATTTTACGGGTCCCAGGATAGGCCCCATCAAAAGTGCGGTTTAAGCTCACCGTGCGAGTACCTTCAGGGAAGGCGTCACCTAATACGTTTTTACTTTCGAGTTCCTCAATTGAACGCATGATTATTTCTCCTTATGCGTCAGTGGCACTTTTAGTTCATCTAAAAGAGCCTAATGCACACCAAAGTGTGCCAACGCCGCCTCAAAAATTTGAGCAGCAGACTAATCATCCTAAAAGGATGTTCCAGCGTACCTAAGTGGTACATACCTGCTAAAAAAGAGCAGGACTAAAATTTTTCAGGCACCCCTGAAAAATATTACTGAAAATGCCTAGCTACGCTTTTAGGGGAGCTACGCATAAGAAGATTTAAATTGTTTAAGCCGGCGCTAATTTATAGAGCTTAGGTTACCAAGAGTAAAAAGCAAAGTATTTATCAGCCGCCTACTTAAAGCCTAAGTTTGTTTTAAGTTTCAAAGCTTAAATTTACCTAAACCGCTTAAAGCTTAAGGTTAAACAAACTCTAAAATTAGTTGGAATTAAGATCTTCCATTTTTAGCTTGAGCGCGCCTTTACGCATATTAAGCGCTCAATTCACACTGTGGTTTAGGTTGAACTTAAGGGAAGTATGCGCCAAAAATGCTAAAACCCCCTTAAGGCGCATGATAAAAAATGGCAGTTGTGCCAAATACACAACTGCCATAAAAGCCATATGCCACATATCACATGCCACAAAAAAAGCCACATGCCATAAAAGAGGTCCGGCTTAAAGTTTAGAGACTATTCTAAAGCGGTGCTTTCAAGATAAGTGTTTACCTGACTTGCCCGAAGTAATAGTTCATATAATTCTAAAATGTCTTTATTAGTGCCATAGCTTTGGGTCAACTCCTGCGCTTCACGTTCAATGCTTTCGTGGCTCGTTTTAATTTGTTCACGGGCTATTTGGGCATAGGCATGCCCCGAAAGCTTTAAGGAAGCTTCAGCTTGAGTTAAGTATGATAACGCCATGCTTTTAACCATCGTGAGCGCTAGAATGCGCGCTTGCACCTCAACTAAAGACACTGTGCCCCCGACATTTAAGGAAGCAAGAGTTCGAATACGCGCAAAAGCCCCCGGAGGTAAGGCATTAATAAACGTTATTTCTTCCGCACTAAAGGCTCCATTGTTTTGCCCGAGTTTCCCCACAATACCTTGCGTGCCATCTAAAGATGGCCCTAATAGCGTCTCTTCTATCTTAAAGGCAAGTCCCTTTAAAGGGACTTGTGCTACCGACAGATTAAGACACCCTTGTTCATCTAAAGTATCGCAGTGATAACTTCTAACCGCGCCCCCTTCAACTAGATCTCTTAAAGTCACAAGTCCCCCAGGAGCTGACGCTTTTAAACTTCCGTCTTTACTCGTAATAATGGTCCCCACCATACTCATTACCGCCTCGGTCAGCGCGGGGTCGCGCTTAAAGAATTCGTTTTTTAAGAGCATCTGCCACATGACATTACCGGCAAGTTCTTGGGTATATTCAGGGCTTGCTTCGGTTGCTTTAGCGTAAACATTTTTGGGTGCGGGATCGGTACTTAACTCAAAAAGATCACCCATCCCCTTAAATTGACCAATCAGCGAAGCATCGTTTAGACCTTTACGGTCAAAGGCCCCTAAAGTATCATTAACGACCCCTTGCGCTAATTGGCAGCTATTCCCAAAATACGTATTTAACGCCATAACCTTACGCTGTAGCGTTTCCATATGCTGAAAACACTTCTCACACATCGAGCTTAAGGCAATAGAAAAAGCATAACCCCTCGCGTTTTGCGCTACTTGACGCAAAAAATTCACAAATTCATCTTTATTTATATAGGAAAACGAACCCCCATAAAGGTCAATCCCGCCGCAGCCGGCCTCAATTCTTGGCGCCGTCATCGTAATGGGGTTTAAGTCCCTAATGTAATTACGCTGGACAATGCTTCCGCCGGAAATCACCCCACGGCGCTCCGTCATATAAGCTTTAGGTCGCGTCGTGTTATGAAGATCATTAAACATTTTATCAAGCTCCCCTTCAAGATCAGCTTGCGCCGAGGTTGACAAGAAAAATACCGCCCAAAACCATAACACTTTGTCAGTAAGTTTTAGCGCATTATAAGAATGTTTAAATACCTTAAAAGAAGGTCTAAACCCCATAAGAGGAGGTCTAAACATCTTAAACGGGGGCTTACGTGTTTTATCTAGGCATTTAAGGGTAACCATTTGATTAAACGTCTCAATTTTCTTAAAGCCTTGCCAAATACGCATAACTTACCCTCCAAATATTTTTAGCTTAGAATTAAATAATGCCAAGCAGCTTTAAAGCATGGCAAATACGCCAAGCCTAACTCCTAAAAACACAAGCCCCCTGTACCTAAACTATGGCTAGTGGCAGTTTTAATTTGTAGGTAACTTGGGAATTAGAATTTGTAGGTAACTTAGGGAATTTAATTTTATGGGTAACTTGGGGAATTTAAATTTGCCTGCGTTTGGAATTAACGAACGCCTAATCAGCATGGAGATTCTGATTGTTGTGGTTATTCAAATGGGATACATGAGTTATAAATTGCGGCGTAAAACCCACACGCTTGCGTGTGGGATGAAAGTCGCTTT
>OQVS01001667.1_pt1 | contig 14927 bp, 10 predicted proteins | sample 1691601 | NCBI WGS metagenome assembly OQVS01 (sample SAMN03418268, study PRJEB22391) | human gut metagenome | biome: human-gut; feature: organic feature; material: feces | host: Homo sapiens | place: Tanzania | collected 2013-01
GGAACATCGCAGCCCAGTGTGTCATTCCAGGCAGCAAGGGCGAGTATGGCGAACCGGCTGTTAGTCTCCCGGCTCCCAAATACAACATCTACCGCACAACCACACCTGTTGACCCGTCAAAGACGAAGGTCATAAAGGAGGGTGTGACCGGCTTTACGGTCAGCGACGACACATGGGGCACCCTTGCTCCCAACGCTTACACCTACACCGTTCAGGCGGTCTACCCCGCGGGCGAAGCAAGCGTAACATCGGCTGAGGCGCTGTCTAACACCGTTGAGCGCCAGACCGACGTCGACGCCAGCATAGAGGCCATCACCTCGCCCGCACGCACCGCTGCCATGCAGAGCGACGTCACGGTGAAGGTGATGATCAAGAACTATGGCGAGAAGCCGCTCACAACCGTGCCAGTGCAGGTGGCGCTCTCTGACGAGCAGACGCTCGCAGCAACCTATAACGGCAACATAAACAAGGGCGAGAGCGTAGAATTTACGGTGGGCGACGTGACGCTGAAGCCTGAGACGGCTTACACCATAACGGCAACAACCAACGTGGAGGGCGACACCTATGCCGACAACAACAGCACCGCGCTCCAACTGTTCAACTACACCGATGCCGACCTCCGCGGCTTCCGCTGGGATCCATACGACTATCTTGGCGTCATGACCATTCCGACCAACGCTCCCGAGACGGCTGTATATAAGAAAGAGGTGATGCCTAACGGCTACCGCATAGCTACAGGCGAATATTACAAGGGCTCCTATTATGCTTTCACAGGCGACGGCACATCGTTCTTACCGCGCGAGTTTGTGGTTCTCGACACCCTGACATGGGAGCCGACATTCTCTACATCGCTCAACAACCTGGTCTTCGACGTGACCTACAGCTACGCCGACCACACCATGTATGGTCTCGTCATAGACAAGGAGCAGCAGGTGCTCGCATCGATAGACCTCGCCACGGGAGCACAGAAGCTGCTGGCACCTACCGACCGCAAGCTCTCTACGCTCGCTGCCGATAACAAGGGCACGCTCTTCGCCATCGCCAACGACGGATGCCTCTACACCCTCGACAAGAAGATGGGCACAACGACGCTCGTGGGATCTACCTCGATAACCGACATTGCGCTCTACCACTCCATGACCTTCGACCACAAGACGGGCCGTCTGTTTTGGGCTCACAACGGCGACTTGTCGTCGGGCGAACTGCTGGAGCTTGACCCCGCCACGGGCAAGTCGACCTTCTTAGGAAAGGTGACCTACAAGGATTATCCTTCTCACACCGTGGGTCTCTACATTCCTTACGATGAGGGCACAACGGGCATAACATCCACTCTTGCCGACGGCACCGACAACAAGCTCACCGTCCGCGGCAACACGGTGTCGGCTCCTGCCGCCACGCTCTTCACCGTAACCGACGTGGCTGGTCGCACCGTTCTCTCTGCCCACGCCTCAACCATTAGTCTCGCCGCCCTGCCTCACGGCCTCTACATCGTCAAGGCTGAGGGATGCGACGCTTTAAAGGTAAAAAGGTAAAAGACGTTTTAAAGGTAAAAAAGTAAAAAGGTAAAAAAGTAAAAAAAGGCTGAAGCCGCATTAGAATTATTAAGCTCCATAGGGTTTCTGAACCTTATGGGGCTTTTTTTGAAAAGACATTTTAAAGGTAAAAAGGTAAAAAAGGCTGACGCCGATTTAAGGGAAAAGTGAAAAACGAAAAGTGAAGAATCTCTATTTTTGCCTATGCTTTAGGAAAAGCTTATTTCATTTTGCCTATGCTTTAGGCAATTTTTACCCTATTGTTGCCTATGTTTTAGGAAAAATTTTTCTCATTTTTGCCTATGTTTTAGGAAAAAAGCTGTATCTTTGCAACACGAACCAACGACATAACCGTTATGATACACAGGCTATTAATCGACAATTTGACCGAGTGGAGCAAACGCGAGAACAGGAAGCCTCTTGTTCTACGCGGAGCACGACAGGTTGGCAAGACCACGCTCATTGACCAATTCAGCAAGCAATATGACAGCTACATTAAGCTCAACCTGGAGCAAAATAATGATGCAAAGGCATTCGCCATCTCCGACAATGTGGCTGAAATTTTCCAATATATCTGTTTGCAGAAGAAGATAACGGTAGACAGGAACAAACGCACACTGCTCTTCATCGATGAGATACAGAACGAACCGAAGGCCGTCGGACTGCTACGCTATTTCTACGAGGAGATGCCGTGGCTACACATCGTGGCTGCCGGGTCAAGATTGCAAACGCTCATAAAGCAACGCATCTCGTTTCCCGTGGGGCGTGTAGAGTATATGTCGCTTCGTCCGTGCTCGTTCCTCGAGTTCTTGAACGCTACATCCAACGAGCCATTGGCTGAGATGGTGCGCCAACAGAACGTTTCGCCCGTCTACCACGACATGCTCATGAGTCTGTTCAACCGCTACACGCTTGTGGGCGGAATGCCGGAGGCGCTGATGGAATATGCCTCCAACAATGACATAACAACCCTTTCGCCCATTTACCGTTCGTTGCTTAACGGCTACAATGAAGATGTTGAAAAATATGCCAGGAACGCCAACCAGGTGAACACCATACGCCATCTGCTCACACACGGATGGGCTGAAGCAGGACAAACAATAACGTTCAACCGCTTCGGGGGCAGCAACTACACAAGCAAGGAGGTGCACGAAGCTCTTGAGGTTCTGCAAAATGCGTTTTTGCTCAACCTCGACTATCCCGTAACGGCAGTAAAGGTCCCTGCCATACCTGCCACAACGCGACAGCCCAAGCTGATATGGCTCGACTCGGGCATAATGAATTTCTCGGTTGGCATACAGACAGAATATCTACAGAACAGCTCTCTGCTCGATGTGTGGAAAGGCCATGCTGCCGAACAGATTGTGGCTCAAGAGCTGCGCATCGTCCTTGACCGCAACTACCGCAACGAGCAGTTTTTCTGGGTTAGAGACAAGAAGGGGTCTACGGCTGAGGTCGATTTCGTGTGGCAGCACCATGCGACAATCGTACCCATAGAGGTGAAGTCGGGAACCAATGCTCATCTTCGCTCGCTACATTCGTTTATGGACACCGCCGAATCTGCCGACATCGCCGTAAGGGTATGGCCAGGCAAATACAGCATAGACGACGTGACGACACCCAACGGCAAAACGTTCCGTCTGATAAACCTCCCGTTCTATTATGTAGGGATGATTGATAAGATTTTGGACAAAGCGACCGATTGAAGGGAGAACAAGTCAACAGCTTAGACAGACAACGGCAGCAACGTTGTTAATAAACAAAACGCTTTTTTACAAAATTTCATAACATATTACTCGTTCTTTTTGAAAAAAAAGTTACTTTTGCAAAGAAATAAGGCAAAAAAAACGCACAAATGTCATTTCAGAAAAAAATAACATTGCCTGTCGTTTTAACACCAGAAGCAAAAAAACAAGTAGCCGTTTTAACAAAAAAGCAAATGAAACGTAATAGATTTTTCTTAATAAGCCTTCTCTTTGCATCGTCCATAACAGTCCACGCACAAGACAACGCTCCAAAAGATTCGCTCACCATGGAAAGCATGATGCACAATCTTCCTGAAGTGATGGTAAAAGGCTCGCGCCCCATTGTCAAGGTAGAGCGCGGCATGCTGACATACAATATGCCGTTGCTCATAAAACAGTTGCCTGCCGACAACGCTTACGAGGCATTGACACACATACCTGGCATCAGCGATGCCACAGGCAAGATATCGTTCTCTGGCAACGAGGTGACGCTGATTGTCAACGGACAAGCCACAACGTTGACACAGGAGCAGCTGACAGAGCGTCTTAAGTCAATGCCTGCCGCACAGCTGGCAAAAGCCGAAGTCATGTTGTCTGCCCCCGCCCGTTATCATGTGCGTGGCATGGCTATAAACATCGTCACGAAAGACTATGCCGGCACCAATCAGCTGTCTGGACAGGCAATTGGCGGCATGCGGCAAAACAAATACGCCAATGAGTTTGGTAATTTATATCTTTCCTTGCAAAGAGGCAAGTTTGGACTTGACGCACAATATAAATATGTAAACGGCAATTCCTACGGTGAGTCTTCACGCATAGCCAATCATCCACTTGGCAACAATCGTATACACTATAATGATGAAACCGGGCAGAAGTCGTTTGGCATTACACACGACTACCGACTGGGGATGAATTACACCTTTAGCAAGAACCATCGTCTTGACGTAGCCTATACGGGACAATGGGACAAGACGTGCTCAAACAGCCACACTACAGGATCGAGCATCAGCGGAATGCATCATGACAGCCACGAGTATCTGCACAATGTGGATGTCAACTACTCGCTTCCTTTCGGACTCACCCTTAACGGTTCATACACCCACTATCGCACACCTCAGCAGCAAGTTCTCGACGGAACGATGATTGTGGATGAAAACACAACAGCGACGGAACGCAACATGACAAGCGGCAGCAAGCAGACCATCAACAAATGGATGTTCACGGCAGACCAAACCCACTCGCTGGCACACGGCTGGGGATTGTCCTATGGCGTGAAAGGGCAGTTTGCAAGCAACAAGAGCTATCAGACCACCGTCAACAAGGATGGAAGCGTCCTGCCTGACGGTACAAGCAGCGTCGACATAAACGAGCGTATATGGAACCTGTATGCTGGGTTCAGCAAGCAGATAAGCGAGGCTGTCAGCGTTGAAGCATCCGTTGCCGCCGAGCAATACCACTCGCCGATATGGGACAAATGGCGCGTCTATCCTACGCTCAACGCTTTATGGAACATCAACGACAACCATCTGCTCAACCTCTCGTTCAGTTCCAACTCCGAGTTTCCGAGCTATTGGTCAACCATGAGCAACGTGTTCTACTCATCCACCTACACCGAGATTCATGGCAATCCTGATCTGAAGCCCTTCTCTTATTATAATGTCAACCTGATGTGGCAGATAAAGCGACGTTACACGCTCATGGCTTTCGCAAGTCTGAAGCCCGATTATTCCGTGCAGCTACCCTACCAGACCACCGACCGCATGGCGATGATAATGAAGGAAACCAATTTCAACTATTCAAACAGCTTCGGGCTGCAAGCCTCTGCCATCTTCAATGCAGGCCAATGGCTCAACGGCAACGTGTTTGTCATGGGAACCTACAAGCACGACAAGAGCGACCATTTCTTTGACCTGCCTTTCGACCGCAAGAAGCTGTCTGTCGTCCTTGGAGGCACCGCATCCGTAAAACTCTGTAGCACGCAGGATCTCCGTCTCATCCTTAATCCGTTCTATCAGACAAAGGCTATACAAGGAGTCTACGATATCAGTCCAATCTTCAGAATGGATGCCAAGCTGCAATGGTCGTCGCACGACGGAAGATGGGGTGTGCGACTCAACGGCAGAAACATCTTCAACAACCAATACGACACCCGCTCCGTGCAGGGCAACCAAGACTACCGCATGAAGATCAACTACAACTGGGCATCGCTCACCCTCGGTGTCATTTATAAGTTTGGCGGCTACAAGGAAAAGGATGTAAAGGCTGTAGACACCTCACGCATGGGACATTAAAAAAATAAAAACATGAGATTACGACAACTTTTAAGCAAGAAACCTGTCGTAATCTCACTTTTTTTTCGAGATTGCGACAGGTTTTAATAAAAATTTGCGGTATCCAATAAATTAAGAACACGCGCAAAACGCGGAAAAATCAATGTTTACTTTTCATTAAAATAATACCCAAGGCTGGTTAAAAAGATAAAACGCTAAAGCAACACCCCTCGCTTGTTATGAACAACAGGGCACAGAAACCACATTCTGCTTTTTTGCATCAGTAGAACCGTGGCTCTGTGCCCTGTTTTTATATAACAAACATTGAACGAAAGACGATTAATTGCGCCAACTGCCACAACGAAAACGCGCCAACTGCCACAACGAAAACGCGCCAACTGCCACAACAAAAACGCGCCAACTGCCACAACAGGTAACAAAAATAACAAGGTTTAACTAATTTATTTGCTTGATATTCAGATATTTGATAAACGATCTGAAAACTTTCGGGCTGTTTTTCGAAACCTTGTGTGTGCGCGACCTGAGAGTATATGCCGATGCGTTGGGGGGTGCTGTCTATCATTTCCGCGACAAGACAGGGCTGGAATGTGACGCTGTGGTTCATCTGCGCAATGGCAAGTACGGATTGATAGAGGTGAAGCTTGGCGGTGACAAACTGATAGAGGAAGGTGCAGAAAACCTGGTGAGGCTGGAAAATAAGATTGATGTTGACAAGATGAAATCGCCGTCTTTCAAAATGGTTCTGACAGGTGTCGGAAAATATGCCTACCAGCGCCCACAAGACGGGGTGTATGTAGTGCCGATAGGATGCTTGAAAGATTAGTTGAAAACCACGTTAATAACCTGTGGAAAACTTTTCCGTTATCCACACATTTCACAGCTCGCCTTTTGAGCACCACGAGAGCTGTGGATATTCAACACAAAATTAACATGTTATGAAACATTTTTCAACGAAAACATTCTTTAAAAAGATATAAACTTATTAACTTTGCACACATCTACAACATCTGTGGATAAGCACATAACTCTGCTGTAGCTCAACCATAAAACATTAATGGCACATGTTAATAGCACCAACACCTAATGTTTACATCCAAATATGCAAATTTTTAGGCCTTGAGTTATGAACCTTTCAACACGACATCATCATATTCATATATTTTATTTTTAAAAAGAATATAAATAATAAGAATATAATGAAGCGTGGATAACTTACTCGAAAGGAAGAGTGAAAAGTGAAGAGTGAAGAATTCGATAGCCCTCGCTAATCATTCCCCTCTCCCGCTCGACCGTTGGTCGCTTGCCAGAGCAAGAACGGGGAGGGATAAGCCGCAAAGCGGCGAGGGGGAGGAGCTTTGTGGAAAGGTCTTAAGTTTTTTTTATTTAGATTATGAAACAACAATGGATAGAAAAAGGGTTTGTCGACGAGCCGGTTGACAAGACCCTGGACCTGAAGAAGGAGATAAGACGACTGTGTGAGGAGAAGGACGCCATCGTTCTGGCTCACTATTACACCGTGGGTGACGTGCAAGACGTGGCCGACTTCATTGGCGACTCATTGGCCTTGGCGCGTAAGGCTGCACAGACAGATGCAAAGATCATCCTCATGTGTGGCGTGCATTTCATGGCGGAGACATGCAAGATCCTCTCGCCCGACAAGCTGGTGCTCGCACCCGACCTCAGGGCTGGATGCTCGCTCGCCGACTCGTGCCGCGCCGAGGACCTGCGCAAGTATAAGGAGGAGCACCCGGGCTACAAGGTGGTGAGCTACGTCAACACCACTGCCGAGGTGAAGGCGCTCACCGATGTTGTGGTGACATCGGGCAACGCAAAGAAGATCGTCGACACCTTCCCCAAGGACGAGAAGATAATCTTTGGTCCCGACTATAACCTAGGCTCTTACATAAACAGCGTGACGGGCCGCAACATGCTCCTGTGGAACGGCGGATGCCATGTCCACTCGCGCTTCTCTGTTGAAGAGATCGTGCGCATGAAGCGCGAGAACCCCAAGGCCGTGGTCCTCGCCCATCCCGAGTGTAAGGCTCCCGTCCTGGCTGTGGCCGATGTGGTAGGCTCCACCGCCGTGCTCCTGAAATATGCCACCGAGCACCCCGAAGGCACCTACATCGTGGCAACAGAGGCAGGCATCTTGCACGAGATGCAGCGTGCATGTCCCGACACCCTCTTCCTCCCCGTGCCTCCCGAGGTGAGCGAAGGCTCTATCGGCTGCTCATGCAACGAGTGCGAGTTTATGAAGATGAACACCCTTGAGAAGATGTATAACACGCTTCTCCACGAGTGGCCCGCCGTTGATGTGCCTGCCGACATCGCACGCGATGCCGTGAAGCCCATCGAGCGTATGCTCGAGCTGTCGTAAAAGACAACGCTGTTTTTGGGGAAAGACAACGTTGTTTTGAAAAGCTAAAGCTGCTTTGAAAAGCTGAAGCTGTTTTATCCCACGGTTTAGGCTGTCGTGGTAAGACAACGCCAAAAGACAATGTTGAAACAAAAAAATATTGTTTTTCAAAATTGTCTCTATTGTCTCTATTGTCTTTAAAACAACGCAAGAAAGCAGGTTGTGTTCATCACCGTTCCCTCATGCCATTCTTGCTGCGAAGGTCTTAAAGACAATAGAGACAATAGAGACAATTTTTTTATTGTTGAAAAGCTTCAAATTTTGTTGTTCAAAGCCCTCTTTCTGTTGTTGAAAAGCCGCGCTATGTTAACATTACCCTTTGCGACAGGTCAAAGCGAGGAGTTGCCTCTTACTTCACCGTCACAAGATAATAGTTCTTCTTTCCGCGCTGCACGAGCAGATACTTGCCGTCGATGAGGTCGTCGGCGGTCACAGTCTGGTCGAAGGCAGCGAGCTTCTCCTTGTTGAGCGACACGCCACCGCCCTGAACGAGCTTGCGCATCTCACCCTTTGAGGCGAACACCTTGCAGTCGTCGGCTGTGAACATGTCAACCGCGGGCTGTCCGAGCTTGTCGGCACCGATGGTGAAGTGGGGCACGCCGGCAAACACGTCAAGCAGCGTAGCCTCGTCGAGCTTCTGCAGGTTCTCCTTTGTTGCCTTTCCGAAGAGAATGTTTGAAGCCTCCTGAGCTGTCTGGAGATCCTCCTTCGAGTGAACCATGACGGTCACCTCCTCAGCCAGACGCTTCTGGAGCGCACGGCGTCCCGGATCCTGCTGATGCTCAGCCACCAGCGCGTCGATGGTTTCCTTGTCGAGGTCTGTGAAGATCTTGATGTAGCGCTCAGCCTCCACGTCGCTCACGTTAAGCCAGAACTGGTAGAAGGCGTAGGGAGTGGTGCGGTTGCGGTCAAGCCACACGTTGCCGCTCTCTGTCTTTCCAAACTTCTTGCCGTCGCTCTTTGTGATGAGCGGACAGGTGAGACAGTAAGCCTCGGCCTCGTTGCCCAGTGTGCGGCGAATCAGTTCGGTACCCGTGGTCATGTTACCCCACTGGTCGTTGCCTCCGAGCTGCAGACGCACGCCATATTTCTGATATTGATAGAGGAAGTCGTAGCCCTGCAGGAGCTGATAGGTGAACTCGGTGAACGACAGTCCGTCGCGTGATGTGCCGTTCAGTCGCTGCTGCACGCTCTCCTTGGCCATCATATAGTTGACGGTGATGTGCTTGCCCACCTCGCGTGCGAAGTCGAGGAAGGTGAAATCTTTCATCCAGTCATAGTTGTTGACCAGCTCGGCCTTGTTAGGCTCTGTGCCGTCAAAGTCGAGAAATTTCGACACCTGCTTTTTTATGGCCTCCTGGTTGTGGTAGAGCGTCTCTGTGTCGAGGAGGTTACGCTCCTGGCTCTTGCCTGAAGGGTCACCGATCATGCCCGTAGCTCCACCCACGAGCAGGTAAGGCTTGTGTCCGCAGCGCTGCAGGTGACGTAGCATCATTATGCCACAGAGGTGGCCAATGTGCAGAGAGTCGGCAGTGGGGTCGGTGCCAAGATACGCAGACACCATGTGGGTGTTGAGATATTCCTCAGTGCCCGGCATAATCTGCGCGAGCATGCCGCGCCAGCGCAGTTCTTCTACGAAATTCTTCATCTTTCTTATGTTTTTTCTTATGTTTGATTTTTTTATTGTTTATAGAGTTAGCGGCTGTTTACCTTCTCCTTCTCTTTTTCCTTCTCCCTCACCCCGTAAATCGTCCTTTCCTGTTGTCTCGTTCCGCCATTTTCCCTTTGGCGGCACAGGGTCGTAGCCGCTGCCTCCCCACGGGTTACAGCGCAAGATGCGCCAAAGGGTCAGCAGCAATCCTTTTATGGGGCCGTGTTTCAGGAGAGCCTGCCTGCCATACTCGGAGCAGGTGGGTGTGAAACGGCATGAGGGTGGGGTGTAGGGCGTTATGAAATGTTGATAAAACAAGATGGGCAGCACCAGGAGCCACGCCAGCGCCTTCATGACAAGGCCGTACAGCACCTTTGCAGCCCTCGCGACAAGGTTTGCAGCCCTTGAGAAGACCCTTGAGAAGGCCGTTGCCACAGCCACAAGACGTTTTTTCTCACTCATGTTTGCTTTGTTCAGAACGTTCGTGAGCCTGTTCCTTGCCGCTGATGCGTTCCTCCAGACGTGAGAGGAGGTTCTGCATTTTCCGTGCAATGCGGTCCGTAGGGTGCAGATTGGTGTCGATGCAGATGAACGCCATGACCACCTTCTTGTCGTGCTGTCGAGCTGTCATGGCCTCGATGACCCCATGCTTGAGGTGTCGGTAAGCCTCCCTGACCTGTCGTTTCACGCGGTTACGCTTCACGGCCCGTTTGAAGCAGCGTTTAGGCACACTGACGAGCATCTGCGCTGCCGGCTCCCCTTCCTGTCGGTCGGTCATCATGTAGACCATTCTGATAGGGAATGCCGACATGGCACGGCTCTGCCCGCCACCGAAGAGTTGCTCCACGGTGTTTCTGCTGCACACACGTTCGCTCTTTGTGAGCGTGTCGTGTCGCTGCTGCTGTCCACAGTTTGCCGTTTCAGGCTCCACAGCCTTCAACCTATCTTCTTGTCCACTCATCGTTATATCGTTATCTGCTTCCTTGCCTATAAAACCAATAAAGCCTATAAAGCTTATAAAGTTTATACAGCTTATATAGCTGACGTAGCTTATCCCGCTGATATATCTTATCTCGCTTATCTGTCACGAATGCCTTAGCCTCAGAACATCCCACAGCTCTCAACCTTAGCTCACCTCAAAAAGCTCCTCTAAAAAGCTCGATCTTTGGTCGCTTGCCAGAGCAAGACGGTGATGGGAGAGTCCTTTTATCTCCAACCAGCCTTGGGTATTCACTCCCCTCCATAAGGGGAGGGGTGAGCCGCCGAAGGCGGCGAGGGGGAGGGGCTACTTATTATTCTTCGCCAAATAAGCCTTCAGCGCTCCCGTCATCGACGGATGTTCCTTTGTAGGAGCCTCGAGGTCCAGGCGCAGACCCTCAGCCTCCACAGCCTTGGCTGTTGCCGGTCCGAAGGTGGCAATGCGCACGTCTCCCTGTGTGAAGCTCGGGAAATTTTTAGTGAACGCCTTGATGCCTGTCGGCGAGAAGAACACAAGCATGTCACAGTCGAAAGCCTTTGCTTCCTCCTCGGTGAAGTCGTTGCTCACGGTGCGATACATCACACACTCCTTGTGGTTGAGCTTCTTCGAGTCGAGCAGTTTAGCCACGATGTCGTTATGCACACTGCTCAGCGGCACGAGATATTTCTCGTTCTTGTGCTTCACCATCGTTGGAATGAGGTCGTCAATCTTGCCGGTGTTGCCGAAGAACACCTTGCGCTTGCGATACTGCACATATTTCTGGATGTAGAGCGCAATTGTCTCTGTGACGCAGAAATATTTCATGTCCTCAGGTATGTTTATGCGCAGCTCCTTGGCCAGCTTGAAATAATTGTCGATAGCATGTCGTGATGTGAACACCACGGCAGTGAAGTCGAGCAGACTGATTTTCTGCTGACGAAATTCCTTAGAGCTAAGTCCCTCGACCTTGATGAAAGGTCGGAACACCAGTTCCACGCCATATTCCTTCGCGATGTCGAAATAAGGAGATTTCTCACTTGTCGGCTCTGGCTGTGAAATCAAAATCTTCTTTATCATTTGTGTCTTAAAAATTAACCTTCAAATAGTTGCACGTCATGGTCAATGCGCCCCAGAGGACGCCCAACGGAATGAGTTCAAGGGTGCAAAAGTACAAAAAATTTTGCACAATTCCGCCCCTCGTGCTGAAAAAGATGTTGTAAGCCTTGTAAAAGGCCAGAATCTTCATTACTCCTACAATGGCAGCGGCACACAAGAGCGCCGTCTCCACCACCATGCCGAAATAGGCTTGCAGCATGACCACAGGGTAGAGGAGCAGCCCCTCGAGCACCAGCGTGAAGAGCCACGACTTCATCCACGCCCCGTTGCGCTTAGTGTCGAAGAACACCCATCCCGCCATCTGGTAGAGCAGCATCTTGCCGACGAAATAGCCCAGGATCTCAAGGGCAAAGATGCCGATGACGAGATACTGGTCAATGATGAACGTCTGCGCCACGAAGCGGTTGACATAGAAGAAGAACACCAGGCCCATGAGCAGACAGCCTTGCAGGGCGAGCGTGAGCTGGAACCTTATCTCCTGTGCCGTCTCGGTGATGTCGCTCAGCAGCCCCGTGGGGCGTCTGAAGAAGTTTTTGGCCTGGCGCATCAGGAAGTCGCGCGACTTGGTGAACGCCACCACGCCCAAGATGAAGCACAGCAACAGCAGCACGGTTATGATGTTGTCCCTGGCTGTGCTGTAAGGCACAGGGTCGCCTGCCACCCCCAGACGTCCTCCGAACAGGTCGGGGTGGAAAAACGGTTTGCCCGTGAAAAAGCTCTCACGGTAATATTTAGGCAGACTGACGTCGCGGAAGCTTCGTCCCACGGGCCATCCTGGCAGGTGCAGCGTGTCGGGCTGCGTGCTCCACGTTATCTCTGACGGCTTGATGTGCGCCTGCACCATCGAGTCTTGCTGCTCTGGTGTGGCGTTGGCAGGAAGCCACGACAGCACCTCCTTGACGGTGGGTTGCCATGTGCGGGGCTGGGCCTGCTGAAGCTCCACCTCGCCGTTCTCCTGAAGCACTATGGTGTCGTTCTGCTGTGTCATGCTACCTTAAATTCCAAACTCTTTCTTGATGTCGTCCACGCGGTCGAGCTTCTCCCATGTGAACAGCTCCACACGCATGGTCTTTGTGGGGTGATAGTGAGACGTGAAGGTCTTCTCCACCACCTCCCACTGGCGTCCCATGTGTCCATAGGCCGCTGTCTCAAGATAGATGGGCTGGCGCAGCTTCAGCGTCTGCTCGATCTTCTTCGGACGGAGGTCGAAGAGCTTGCCTATCTTCTTGGCAATCTCGCCGTCGGTCATGTTGACCTTTGAGCGGCCGTAGGTGTTGACGTAGATGCTCACGGGCTCAGCCACACCGATGGCGTAGCTCAGCTGCACCAGCATCTCGTCGGCAACGCCCGCTGCCACCATGTTCTTGGCGATGTGGCGTGCGGCATAAGCTGCCGAGCGGTCCACCTTCGAGGGGTCCTTGCCCGAGAAGGCACCGCCGCCGTGGGCGCCCTTGCCGCCGTAGGTGTCGACGATGATCTTGCGGCCGGTCAGACCGGTGTCGCCGTGAGGGCCGCCGATCACAAACTTGCCCGTGGGGTTAACGAAATATTTGATGTCGTCGCCGAAGAGCGCGAGCACCTTGCGGCTGTGTATATGCTCCTTCACGCGCGGCATGAGGATGTTGATGACGTCGTAGCGTATCTGTGCGAGCATCTGCTCGTCGTCGGCCATGAACTCGTCGTGCTGGGTGCTCACCACGATGGTGTCGATGCGCTCGGGCACACCCTCGTCGCTGTACTGTACGGTCACCTGACTCTTCGAGTCGGGACGCAGATAGGTCATCACCTTGCCCTCGCGGCGAATGTCGGCGAGCGTGCGCATGATGAGCTGTGCCAGGTCGAGCGACACCGGCATGTAGTTTTCTGTCTCGTTGGTGGCGTAACCGAACATCATACCCTGATCGCCGGCACCCTGCTCGTCTTCCTCCTCACGGCTGACGCCGCGGTTGATGTCGCCGCTCTGCTCGTGGATGGCGGTGAGGATGCCGCATGAGTCGGCGTCAAACTGATACTCGCTCTTCGTGTAGCCAATCTTCTTGATGGTGCGGCGGGCGATGGTCTGCAGGTCGATGTAGGCCTCTGAGCGCACCTCGCCCATGATCACCACCTGGCCTGTGGTTACGAAACTCTCGATGGCGCAGTGTGCTCCCTCGTCGTAAGCGAGAAACTGGTCGAGCAGTGCGTCACTGATCTGATCGGCCACCTTGTCGGGATGGCCCTCTGAAACTGATTCTGATGAAAATAGATAACTCATTTTTCCAATTTTGTTTTTTTGTGACTGTAGCCTCGTTCACGCCTGCCCTCCGCCCCACCTGTATGTTTGTGGCATCGTGCCGGCATGTGCGGCTATGAAAAGTATAAATTAAAAGTGGAAAAACGCCAATTGACCGTCGAAAATCTGTCTTGAGTGATTTCGCAGTTTTAGCATTTTTTAGTGTGGTTGCAAGCAGCCAAATTCTTCCACATTATCTCATTTATAAATATTCTTTTTTTCATGTTTAGCATGCCTCGACATGCGAAAACCGGTTATTTTTTAAGACCATCTTTTAAAATCGGCTGCAAAGGTACAGCTTTTTTCCGTAACACACAAAGAGTTAGGGTTAAAACAAGCTAAACAGCGCGTTTATTTCATCGCCCACACCGTCTTCTCGCCAATGATCAGCCGATGGCCAGACAAAGACAAGCCAACACTAACGAATTCTTCTCTCTTCATTCTTTATTCTTCCCTCTTCCATTTTCCCTTTCCCCTTAAATAGCCTTGGCAATAGGATTTTTCACTTTTCGTTTTTCACTTTACCCTTCTCAAAGCGCCAGCCTTTTTTTACCTTTTTACCCTTTTACCTTTTTACCTTTAAACTAACATTTTGCTACTTTTTTCGCCTTTTTGCTTAACTCAATTATTAACGGATGTTAATTTTTCAAGATTTTGTCATTAAGCCCATTTGAGGCTGTCAAAGAGGCTTAATGAGCGCCTCATATGGGCTTAATGAGGAGCTCAAAGAGGCCCTTTCAAAGTGTCAGTAAAGCATGGTTAAAACTGACAAAACGATAAACGCGATTTTGCATGAAAATGGGGCTTTTCAACAACAAAATTAGGGTTTTTCAACAACAAAAAAAATGTCTTGTCAAAACAAAAAATTGTCTCTATTGTCTCTATTGTCTTTAAAACCTTCGCAGCAAGAATGGCATGAGGGAGTGGTGATGAACACAACCTGCTT
>OQVS01001670.1_pt1 | contig 14920 bp, 11 predicted proteins | sample 1691601 | NCBI WGS metagenome assembly OQVS01 (sample SAMN03418268, study PRJEB22391) | human gut metagenome | biome: human-gut; feature: organic feature; material: feces | host: Homo sapiens | place: Tanzania | collected 2013-01
TTTCAAGATTTTGCGCATCCTATATACAATCAGGTTAGTACAAATGAATTTGTTTCAGGTTTATCAATCTTAGATGCTTTATTTAATTGTGGTATAGATGGTGTTAAGCATATGTTAATGAAAAATTAGGCGGTAAGAATACGATGAATATTTTGTACATAAATCATTATGCTGGTGGCCCTGAATATGGTATGGCATTCAGGCCACATTACTTGGCTAAGGAATGGAAGAAGATGGGTCATAATGTTACTATTGTTGGCGCTTCATATTCGCATTTGAGAAAAAAACAACCATCATGTGCAGAAGAATATGTTGATGGTATACGATATCTATGGATTGGTACTCCAGAATATCATGGTAATGGTTTAGGTAGGGTAAAAAATATGGCCTTATTTGTATGGGGACTTTATACAAATAAAGATAAAATTATATTGAAATTTGTCCCTGATATAGTAATTACGTCATCAACCTATCCTTTGGATAATTTACCTGCTTATAGAATTGCCAAGGAATGTAATGCAAAATTTGTATTTGAGGCACATGATTTGTGGCCACTTTCTCCCATGGTGTTAGGAAAAATGTCTAAGTATCACCCTTTCATTATGGTGATGCAGTATGCAGAGAACTTTGCTTATAGGCATGCTGATAAGGTTGTTTCTATTTTGCCATGTGCAGAACCTCATATGTTAGCTCATGGATTGAAAGAAGGAAAATTTATACATATACCTAATGGTATTGATATATCGGAATGGAAACAAAGTAGTTCAATACCAGAAATGCACAAAGATTGTTTTGATAAGTTGAAAAAGAAATTTATTATTGGCTATGCAGGTGGTATAACACATAACGATGCATTAATTTATCTTATAAATGCAGCTAGGGAATTAAAAAAATATAATGTAGCTGTTGTAATTGTTGGTAAAGGAGAAGCGAAGTTAGATTTAGAGAATTATACTAAAAACAATAATATTGATAATGTGTTTTTTTTGCCAGCTGTTGATAAAAGTGCTGTGCCTAATATATTGTCTTATATGAATGCATTGTATATAGGATGGCAGAAAAACCCATTATATCGTTTTGGAATCAGTCCAAATAAAATATATGATTATATGATGTCTGGTAAACCAATACTTCATTCTGTAGAAGCAGCTAATGATTTAGTACAAGAAGCTCATTGCGGAGTATCAGTGAAATCAGAAGATATTAATGATATTGTTAATGGAATAAAGCAGTTGATGAATATGTCAGAGAATGCTCGTATAAAACTAGGTCAAAATGGAAAAAAATACGTTGTAGACAATTTTGACTATAGAATTCTTGCACGTAAATTTATAGAAGAGATAATGTGATGTGTGGGGGCGGGAATGTATAAGATTTTTTTCAAAAGATTTATAGATATATTGGTTTCAGGTATGGGATTGGTTTTTATATCTCCATTGTTGCTAATATTAGCAGCACTAGTAGCAATTCGTTTGGGACGTCCTGTGGTTTTCTCTCAAGTCAGACCTGGTAAACAAGGAAAATTATTTAAACTTTATAAGTTTAGAACTATGACAGACGCAAGGGATGATAGCGGGCAGCTACTACCAGATGATATGAGAATGACAGATTTTGGCAGAAAACTGAGAAAAACTTCATTAGACGAATTGCCAGAATTGTTCAATATTCTAAAGGGAGATATGAGTTTGGTAGGACCTAGACCATTTTTGGTATCAGATATTGTTTTTTATACAGACAGAGAAATGCATAGAAAATCAGTGTTGCCTGGTTTGACAGGTTTAGCACAAATATCTGGTAGAAATAATCTTACATGGGAAGAAAAATTTCAATACGATTTTCAATATGTGGATAATATAAGTTTTTGGCAGGATATGAGAATTTTGTATAGAACATTTTTCAAGGTTGCTGAACAGTCGGATATTGCTACAGATGGTATGGAAACAGCAGAACGCTATGGTGTCTATTTATTGCGAAAAGGAAAAATATCTAAAGAAGAATATGAAAATGGAATGCAGAAAGCAAATCAAATAGTGAAAGATTTTGATAATATTAGATGATAGTAAAAGTGAAAATTGGTGAAAGATATGACCAGATTTCGGGAGCTGCGGCTGCAGCGTGGGTTGTCCCAGGAGCAGCTTTGCAGGCAATATAATGAAAAATATAATAGAAAATATACTACTGCGGCTATGTCGTTGATAGAGCATGACAAGCGCTCCCCTGAGCTGGGGGCATTGTTGGATTTTGCGGATTTTTATGGTGTGTCCTTGGATTATCTTTTGGGCAGAGATTTGGCTGGGGAGGCTGCTTATGAGTTTTCTGTGGATAGCAAGACACGTAGCTGGCAGCTTTCGGAACAGCTAAGAAATATTATCCTTGGGCTGTATAGCATGAAGGGAGAGCTGCCACAAGAGAGACAGCAGGTAATGGATGAGCTAAAAAGGCTGGAAGGCATGAGTGAGGATGAGGAGAATCTGGAGATGTTGCGCAGCCTGCTGAAGCAGTCTATTATTCTGGCCCGCCGGGTGGAGAAAAAACGCAAGGCATGGTATAAATATTAATAGATAGAAAAAACCAGTAAAATTAGAAATTGCATCTAATTTTACTGGGTTTTGTTTTTATATCCAAAGTGTGTAAAGACTCTGCATATTGAATAAAAACTTGAAAATGATATAATATATGTATGAAGTTCAGTGTTAGGAGGGGTGATTATGAAGAAGTATCGTGTTGCAGAGGTTTTTCGCCCTAATACTATGCCGTCATATACGTATATAAATAGACAGGAAAAACGTGGCACTACCTATGAAACAAAGCTTAAGCGGGCATTGCAAAAGGTGGGAAGCTTGATTGCTATTTCAGGCGGTTCTAAAACTGGCAAAACTGTTCTGTATCGTAAGGTAGTGCCAGAGGAAAGATTAGTGGAGCTTAGCGGTGCACAGATAAACTCAGTGGAGGATTTTTGGCAGCAAATAGCAGAAAATTTGCGTATTCCAGACGAGCTTTCTATGGCGTATTCTACCCAAGAAAACAAAACTGGTAAGGCTGCTATAGGAGGCAAAACATCATTCTTTTCTATGCTGGCAGGCTCTTTGATTGGGGAATTTAGTAAAGTCGCTAGTCAGGGAGAAAATGTTACTCAGAAGGTTATGCGAAATAACACCCTGGTGTTGAAAGCTTTAATAGCAGGAGAGTTTGTCTTAGTAATAGATGATTTCCATTACATAAATCCAGAAACTCAGCTTTATTTGTCAAGAATATTAAAAGCAGAGCTGTTCAATGGTTTGAAAGTTATACTTTTAACCTTGCCTCATCGTGCTGATGATGCTATCAAAAGAAATCCGGATCTTATAGGTCGTACTGTTTTTATAAACCTCAAACCTTGGACTAGTGATGAATTAGAGCAGATTGCCAGCACTGGATTTGAATTACTGCAAATAGATGTGCCTAATGATCAGATAGCACATATTGTGCAGGAAAGTGCCTTGTCTCCTCAGTTGATGCAGGAAAATTGCTACAATCTGGCTATGCGCATACTAGAGGATGGAGAGACAATCTCTATGGATACATTGCATAACGCTTTTGGTGACACTGTAGAGGCATATCAGCATTATCGAGAAAATGTTCAGCGTATGTGGGAAGGTCCCGCTAAGGGTAGAAGTAGGCGTAAGCAATATATCTTAAGAGATGGTAAGCATTGTGATACCTATGGGTTGTTTTTGCTTAGTATTAGTGTAGATCCGCCTGTATTAAAGGTGACTGCCGCAGAAATACATCAACGTATGCAAACCATCTTGCAGGATAAAGAGGATGCTCCTAATGGTATGAATCTAGCCAATGTAGTCAAACACACGGAAAGCATTATCAAAGCTTCTGTACCAGCTTTAGATACATTGGAGTGGCAAAATAGTACACTATATATTCTTGACCCATTTTTGCTGTTTTACCTTCGCTGGGATGATGAGTGGAAACAAGAAGCTATTTGTTGATACAGCAGTTGAAATGGATATACGATAATTTTCATAGCAAAAAGCCAGTCGGGGAAGTCGACTGGCTTTTGCTCTTATAGGGATTGTTAGTTGTCTAAAAATAGACATATTAGGGATTGGTTAGATACATCAAATTTAGGAAAGATGGGACAGAACCCAATCTACATCCTTAGTGGTTTTGAGTTCTTCAAGAACCTTTTCGTCCTCCAGCATGGTGCAAATATTGGCTAGAATCTCAAGATGCTCGTCGCCTACACCTGCAATACCGAAGATTAGCTGGGCTTTTTCGCTGCCAAAGTACACACCCTGTGGGTACTGGAGGCAGACAATGCCGCTTTTCTTGACAGTGCCCTTGGCCTGGCTGGTGCCGTGAGGAATGGCAACACCCATGCCCATATAGGTGGATACCAGCTTTTCCCGCTCCAGCATGGCTGGAATATAGGATTCATCTACATAGCCTAGCTTTACCAGCAGTTCACCAGCCTTGGTAATAGCTTCTTCCTTAGTTTCTGGCAACTGTCCCAGTACAATTCCTTCTTTGACAATAATAGAATTGTTTTCATTATGAGATACTTCCTCTGCTACGGTAGGCTGTACTTCCATGACAGGGGCATCACCAGTGGTTAGCTGTACATAGAGAGCATCAAGGGCAGGATCTGCCAGAAAATTGCCAATAGTTACCAACTGAGCCTGAGGGGCAGACTTTTTGGCTCTATCTGCCAAGGTAGTTTGTACTACAGCAATATCGCAATCGGCAGGAATATTATCTACAGAGGTATTCTTCACCACAATTTCAGGGCGCTGGGCTTTGATGCGGTTACGGAATTTGGTAGCTCCCATAGCGGAGGAGCCCATACCTGCATCACAGGCAAAAATGATTTTCTTTACATTGGTCTTTTCTAAACCAGTAAAGCTAGGAGTTTCGCCCTTGGCCTGAGCCTTTCTAGCAGCTACTTCCTTCTGGGCATCCTCCAAGGATTTGCTGCCTGCCATCTTTATAATCGGAGTAGCAATGGCAAAGGATACGCCAGCGGCGATTAATACACCCGTCAGGACAATCAAGGTATCGGAGCCTGGAGCCATCATCAAAAAGGCAATAATGGAACCAGGGGAGGCTGGGCCGGCAAGACCGGCACCAGTCATGGTAAACCAGAAAATAGCAGCAATATTACCTACAATAGGAGCAATGATAACCATAGGGTTCATCAGAACATATGGGAAATAGATTTCGTGAATACCGCCGAATAGGTGAATAATTACGGCACTTGGTGCAGAATCCTTGGTGGTTTTATCCTTGCAGAAGAACATATAGGCAAGAAGTACGCCAAGGCCAGGGCCAGGATTGGCCTCCAGCATATAGAGAATGGATTTGCCATGCTCCAGAACCTGAGCCGTAGCCAAAGGGGTAAAGATACCATGATTAATAGCGTTGTTCAAGAAGAGAACCTTGGCTGGTTCAATGAATACAGCAATTAATGGCAGTAAATTGTGCTGTACCAAGGTGTCTACACCTACAGAGAGTATCGCCAAAATGGCAGCCATTACAGGGCCTACAGCCCAATAGCCGAAGATGGCCAGCAGCATGCCAAGGATACCGATGGAGAAATTGTTAATCAGCATTTCAAAGCCGGCTGGCATGCGATCTTCCATAAAACTGTCAAAGGTTTTGATAACCAATCCAGCCAGAGGGCCCATAATCATAGCACCCATCAGCATGGTAATATTCAAATCACTGAGGATGGCGCCGACTACGGCAATGGCACCGATTACCCGTCCTCTTTCTCCTGCCACCAGATAACCACCGGTGGAGGCAATCAACACAGGTATTAAATAGGTAAGCATTGGGCCTACCAAAGTGCTTAGCTGCTTGTTAGGCAGCCAGCCGGTATCAATAAACAAAGCGGCCAGAAACCCAAAGGCAATCAGGGCGCCAATATTTGGCATAACCATAGAAGAAAGGAACTTGCCAAATTTTTGAATAGAATTTTTCATGGTGGCTCCTCCTAAAATATAATTAAAGATGATTACATAGGAAGAACGAAGAAATGGTATTTAGATAACCCTTACATTATGTTGCTGGCAGCAGGTCAAAAAATCCTGAGGCAGCTTGCCATCAGATACGATAATATCCACATTATCCAGATGGGTAAATGTAAAGGTACTGTGCTTTTGCAGCTTGCTGGAGTCCATAAGGAGAATAACCTCCTGAGCATGGTCTATGGCCAGCTGTTTTAGCCGGGCTTCCTCGTCAATACTACAGGTAAAGCCTGTGTCATAGCTAAAGCTGGTAACACCAATAAAGGCCTGCTTAAAGTGAATCCTTTCCAGCTCTCTGATGGCTGAAACACCACATACGCTGTGACTATAACGGTTCAGCACTCCTCCAGGCAGACAGATACGGGGCTGAGCCAGATTGGCCAGCTCAATGGCACAGGTTAGGCCAGAGGTATAAATCAGCCGTGGTTCATCAGGTATGGCTGCTGCCATCATGGTGGCGGTGCTGCCAGAATCCAAAAAGATGGTTTCCTCAGACTGCAGCAGTTGAATGGCTTTTTGGGCAATAATCTGCTTTTCATCTATATTCAGGATTGACCTCTTGTTGAGAAAATCATCCTTGCTAATAACAGATTGGACAGTGCCCACAGATTTGGCTCCGCCGTGAATCCGGACAATTGAGCCTGCTTTATCCAGAGCCTTTAAGTCAGTGCGGAGAGTCATTTCTGAAACCTGGGGAAAGCTTTCTTTCAAATCCCCAAAGGAAACAGAGCCTCTTTCGTTAATCAAAGACACAATAGCATTTCTTCGTAATTCCATTGAATCCATAATACAAAGCCTCCCATAAGGTCAGAAAACCTAGGGGAGGCTTTCTGACATATTATTCTTTTATGAAATTGGCCAGCAGGTATTCCTCAGCCTCTGGGCACCATAGGCCCTTGTTGGCTTCTACAATATCTGCCAAAGCCAGATAACGCTGGTCATTTTTTGCTTCACCCTGAGCTCGCAGGTCAGTGAGAGCAGTTAAAGGCATTTCCAGATGGGTGTAAATCAGCTTCTTGCCACCTGGAATCTTTGGCAGGTTCAGAGTGGTTTCTGCTGCAGCATCCAGACCGCCAATGTGAGTTACCATAACAGCAGGATTGATTCTCTTGGCAGCAGTCAGCTCCAGGGATTCAATCATGTCAGCGGTATTGCCGCCGGTAGTGCCCATAACATGAGTGGAATTGTAGTGTACATCATAGAAATTCATGGTGGCACTAAATAATTTGTCAGTAGGGCCGGCAAAGAAGTTGAGACAACCATCTCTACCCAGAATACCGCTGGACTGGGTTACAACTGCAGATACTGGTGCATAGCAAAGTACATCGTCATAGCCAGTGCCGCCAGAAAGCTCTCTAAGCTCTGCTATAGGATCTGCCATTTTTGCAGTGTTTACAAAATGCAGCTCAATACCATCTGCCTTGGCTTCCTCTGGTGGGAAGAGATGAGCAGCTCTGTCCAATCTATCCTGATTGATATCAGTAACTACAATCATGGATGGACGCACATCCCGATGGAGGGCATAGGTGAGAGCTCCCAATCCCATAGGGCCAGCACCAGCCATAATGGCCAGTTTGCCATCATTTTTGATGCCCATTTCATGAGTGTAGACACCCATCTGGGTATGATAAGCTGCGTTGAAAGCACCAATGCTGCAGGACATAGGCTCTGCCAAGGAAGCCTCATAATAAGCCTTGCCCTTGTATTCCAGCAAGCAGCCCAGTTCCATAACCTCTGCTGGGATAATGCAATAGGTGGTGTCGCCCCCGAAGAATTCATAAGAATAGCCAGGGCTCCACATGGTTCCCTTGTAGTTCAGAGCTGGCTGCAGGGTAAATTTCATACCTGCCTTGAACTGGTGCTGATGGTTTTTACCCACCTTCACAATATCACCAGCAAATTCATGGCCCATAATAGCAGGATGCTCTGCCACATCCTCATGTACACGTTTGTGCTCAGTGCCCAGAATGGCGCATTTGTAGGTGGACATGCAGATGCTATCAGATACCACCTTTACCAGGATTTCATCATCAGTAATCTCAGGCAGTTCAAACTCCTCCAGACGGAGATCGTTAGCACCGTGAAGTCTTACAGCCTTTGCTTTCATAATAAGTTCCTCCTTAATCATAAATGAAAATGACTTTTAGTTCAACAGTTTTTACTTAGCAACGAGATTTTCTGTTGCTCTTCATAAGAAAATAGAATTAGAATTGAGAAAATAACGCTTTTGAAGCAACAGTATAAATTGTTATTTCAAAACTATGGCTATATCATAACAAGTAAAAATCCCTTTGTCAACTGTCATTTTAAAAATAATTATTTTCGTTTCAAAAATAATTTTGATTTTGCTGGCAAATGCTATTGACTATTGTGCATGAATAAATTAGAATAATGGAGAGTTTTCAGATAAGCTTTGCTTTAGAAAACTATTTCCTGTAGATTATTCTTTCTAGTCCTGGGGAGATTATGTTGGCAGGAGAAAAAATATGGTGAATGTCTTTTATATAGAAGTTTTCACAATATTTAGCGCATGAGCCTGATATATGGTCAGGCTGACGAGGAAAGAGGTTGTCGAATTTTCAGCGGATGCCTCTCGGTGGTGCCCCATCGAAAGCCTATGTCAAAGCCACAGGTAACTGATGGTACAAAGCAGATGGCGCGGGTAGACAGGACTTCCGGATAGATTGTTGTAGTAGATGTTAAAGAGACTTTCTATCCTGTGCCAGTATTGTGGTACTGGCAGATACGGAGGTATATTATGTGTGGTATTGTTGGTTATGTAGGCGACAAGCAGGCAGCAAAGTTTTTGTTGGAAGGTCTGAACAAGCTGGAGTATAGAGGTTATGACTCTGCTGGTATTGCTGTATACAATGATGAAACTGACAAGATTCGTGTGGAGAAAAGCGTAGGCCGTCTGGCAGAGCTGGAGAAGAAGATTGATGGCAATGTGCCTGTAGGCTGCATTGGTATTGGTCATACCCGTTGGGCGACTCATGGTGCTCCATCTGATTTGAATTCTCATCCTCATACTGATTGCAGTGGGGATTTTGCAGTAGTACACAATGGTATTATTGAGAACTATCTGGTGCTTAAGGAGCAGTTGATTGAGAAGGGCCATGTATTCAAGTCCGAAACTGATACTGAGGTGTTGCCTCATTTGTTGGAAGAGGCTTATGATGGGGATTTCGAGGCTGCTGTTCGCAAGGTTTTGAAGCAGATTGAGGGTTCCTATTCTATCGTTTTCATGTCCAAGTATGATCCTGATACCTTGATTTGCACCAAGCAGGATAATCCGCTGGTTATTGGCCTGGGTGAGGGAGAGAATTTTATTGCTTCCGATATTCCTGCTATTATTGCCCGCACCCGTCGTACCTATATTATTAACGATGGTGAAATTGCTGTAGTAAAGAAGGATTCTGTTTGGATTACCAACCGTCGTGGTGAGCCTATAACCAAGAAGGTATTTGAGGTTAATTGGAATGCAGAGGCAGCTGAAAAGGGCGGCTATGAGCATTTCATGTTGAAAGAGATTCACGAGCAGCCAAAGGCTGTAAGAGATACTCTTGCTGGCCGTATTGCCCATGATAATAGTGCTGTAGTACTGGATGAACTGAAGTGGACCAAGGAATATGTAAATTCCTTCTCCAGAGTATTTATTATTGCCTGTGGTACTGCTTATCATGCAGGCCTGGTAGGCAAGTATTATATTGAGAATCTGGCTCGTATCCCTGTAGAGGTGGATATTGCTTCTGAGTTCCGCTACAGAAAGCCAATTATTGATGATAGCACTTTGACCATCGTAGTCAGCCAGTCTGGTGAGACTATTGATACCTTGGCTGCCTTGAAGGAAGCAAAGCGTCTTGGTTCCAAGACTATGGCTGTAACTAATGTAGTTGGTTCCTCCATTGCTCGTGAGGCAGATCAGGTTGTTTATACCTGTGCAGGCCCTGAGATTGCTGTAGCTTCTACCAAGGCTTATACTACTCAGCTGATTGTTATGTTCCTGCTGGGTGCCTATATGGCTGGCCTCCGGGAGACTGTGGATACTGAGCGTATGACTCAGCTTTTGACTCAGTTGAAGAATATTCCTAGCCAGATTAGCGAGACTTTGGAGGATGTGGAGCCTATTATGGCTTTTGCTCAGCAGTATGGCTATACTAATGATGCTTTCTTCCTGGGACGTGCCTTGGATTACTATGTAGCTTTGGAAGGCTCCTTGAAGCTGAAGGAGGTTTCCTATATTCATGCTGAGGCCTATGCAGCTGGTGAGCTGAAGCATGGTACTTTGGCATTGATTACCAGTGGTGTGCCTGTTATTGCTCTGGCTACCCAGAAGAGTGTTTATGAAAAGACTCTCAGCAATATCAAGGAAGTAAAGGCTCGTGATGCTGTGGTTATCGGTATTGCTGCTCAGGGTGATACTGAGCTGAAGAAGTATACTGACCATGTTATCTATGTGCCAAATACTGATGAGCTGATTATTCCATTGCTGACTGTACTGCCATTGCAGCTGTTGGCATATTATACTGCCATTACCCGTGGCTGCGATGTAGACAAGCCACGTAATCTGGCCAAGTCTGTAACTGTAGAGTAATTTGATTTTCTTTTGCCCCTGTGACTTTGTTCACGGGGGCTTTTGATTTTAGGTTGTATAAGAAAAATGTTTGACAAATTGGCTTCTTTGTACTAACATTAAAACAATATCTTTAGATATGATTCGGTTAGCAAGGCCCCTTGGGCATTCATTTTGATTTTTACAGAAAGTAGGGATTAAGTTGGCATTCTATTTCAGTGAACCATCTCATACCTTTGGCGAGTACCTTTTGGTACCTGGTTATTCTTCTGATCAGTGCATTCCAGCAAATGTTTCCTTGAAGACTCCATTGGTAAAGTTTAAAAAGGGTGAGGAACCAAAGATTTCCATGAACATTCCAATGACCTCCGCCATCATGCAGTCTGTATCTGATGACCGCATGGCAGTAGCATTGGCTCGTGAGGGCGGCGTTTCCTTTATCTATGGTTCCCAGAGTATTGAGGAAGAGGCAGCTATGGTAGCACGAGTAAAGAACTTCAAGTCCGGCTTCGTAGACAGCGATTCCAATATTACTCCTGAAACAACTATTGCTGAGATTCTGGCACTGAAAGAAAAGACTGGCCACTCTACTATGGCTGTAACTGAGGACGGTACTCCTACCGGCAAGCTGTTGGGTATTGTTACCAGCCGTGATTATCGTGTAACCCGTATGAGCCTGGAGACTCCTGCCAAGGAGTTTATGACTCCGTTTGAAAAGCTGGTTTATGCCAGCGCTGATACCAGCCTGACTGAAGCTAATGATATTATCTGGGAAAACAAGCTGAATATGCTGCCATTGGTGGATGAGAATCAGCGTCTCCGTTATATGGTATTCCGCAAGGATTATACCGATAACAAGGAGCATGAGCTGGAGCTGATTGACAGCAACAAGCGTTATATCGTTGGTGCTGGTATTAACACCCGTGACTATGCAGAGCGTGTACCTGCTCTGTTGAAGGCTGGCGCTGATGTGCTGTGCATTGACTCCTCTGAGGGCTTCTCTGAGTGGCAGAGAATTACCTTGAAGTACATCCATGAGAATTTTGGTGAGGATGTAAAGGTTGGTGCTGGTAATGTTGTAGACCGTGAGGGCTTTATGTTCCTGGCCAAGGCTGGCGCTGACTTTATCAAGGTAGGTATTGGCGGCGGCTCTATCTGCATCACTCGTGAGACCAAGGGTATTGGCCGTGGACAGGCTACTGCTCTGATTGATGTATGTGCAGCTCGTGATGAATACTATGAGGCTACTGGTATCTACATTCCTGTATGCTCTGATGGCGGTATCGTTCATGACTATCATATGACCTTGGCATTGGCTATGGGTGCTGACTTCATGATGCTGGGACGTTATTTCTCCCGCTTTGATGAAAGCCCAACTGATGTGGTTAAGATTAACGGCACCTATTACAAGGAGTATTGGGGCGAAGGCTCTAACCGTGCCCGTAATTGGCAGCGTTATGACCTGGGCGGTGCCAAGAAGCTGTCCTTTGAGGAGGGCGTTGACTCCTATGTACCATATGCTGGCAGCTTGAAGGATAATGTGGGCATTACCCTGAGCAAGATTCGTTCCACCATGTGCAACTGCGGTGCTCTCAGCATTCCTGAGCTGCAGGAGAAGGCTCGCCTGACCTTGGTTTCCTCTACCAGTATTGTAGAGGGTGGATCTCATGATGTTGTGCTTCGTGACAGCATAAACCACTAAAATTTGTTTGCTAACAGCTTGGAAGTTTTTTTCTTCCAAGCTGTTTTTTTAGTCTTTTTTCATCTATAATGAGTATAATATTAGAAAATTACGCAATTTTAAAGGAGGCCTGGCTATGCGGGTTTTGCTGGCTGAGGATGATCTCAAGTTAGGTAAGCTGATTCAGTATATGCTGGAACAAAATCAGCTTGCTACAGAATGGGTAAAGGATGGGGAGCAGGCATATGATTATGCTTCCTACGATGAATATGATGTGGTAATCTTGGACTGGATGATGCCCAAGATGTCCGGTGTGGAGGTCTGTAAAAAACTGCGGGCCAATGGCTATCAAAAGGCTATTATGCTTTTGACAGCCAGGGATGCTGTGGAGGATAGGGTTGCCGGACTGGATGCTGGCGCTGATGACTATCTGGTAAAGCCCTTTGAATTTGATGAGCTTATGGCCAGGTTAAGAGCCTTGGGACGCCGCAGCAGCCAGAAGATTCAGCTGGATGTTATGGAGCTGGGAGAGTTTTCCCTGGATAGAACCTCCAAGGTTTTGCGCCACAAGGATAGCATTATTCAGCTTTCCCCTAGAGAATTTCAAATTTTTGATTTGCTGGTACAGAATGTGGGGATTGTGGTGCCAAGAGATATTATTTTGGACCGTATCTGGGGTCTGGAATCTGAGGTTAGCTCCAACAATATAGACTCCTATGTGAAGCTGCTGCGAAAAAAGCTGGAGGCTGCTGAGGGGAAATTCCTGATTAATACGATAAGGGGTGTTGGCTATAAACTGGAGATTAAATAAATGTAAGCTTACCAACATGTTTTATCAAAGCCGTTGGCGATTGGCAATTCTCTATACCTCCATGATGTTTTGTATTTTTGCGGTGATGATTTTTATGGGCTATAGAGGAATGTTGTGGGCAGTTAGTTCGGAGCAGGCTAGGGAACTATCAGGAGTGGTCAAGGATATAGCTGATGCTGAGGCCTTGCTGATGCAAAAGGACGATATGCCAGAGGACTTGGGGTATAGAGAGAGGATGTTTTTCTATGCCTTTGATTTGCATGGGGATTTGCAACATTATTCCAAGGCACCTCAGCGGCTGGAGGATGATGTGTTGGCCCTGATTCAGGATGGCCAGGTGCCCTTTTATGATGTGGCTACCTTTGAGCTTAGTGATGATAAGGTAATGATTATCACTGCCTCTTATATCACTTTTAATGATCGAATTATCGGTGTGGTATATCTAGGTAAGGATATTAGTGCGCTCTATCGAGGGGCTACCAAATATGCCTATTTTCTTTTAATGCTGGCTCTTGTGGCTCTTATATTGGCAGGTATTTTAGGATATTATTTATCTGGCTGTGTGATACGGCCTATGCAAAATGCTTATGAAAAGCAAAGGCAGTTTACGGCAGATGCTTCTCACGAACTGCGGACACCTCTTAGTGTGATTATGTCCTCGGCGGATTTGCTGTATAATGATCCATCCATAGAGTCCCCGTTCCTAAAGCAGGTTATTGCGGATGTAAAGGATGAGGTTAAGAAAATGAGCAAGCTGGTAGGAGATTTGCTGGTAATTGCTCGCAATGATAACAATGCGGAAAAGCTGAATCTGCAGGACTTTGACCTTAGCGGCTCCTTGCAGCAGGTGGTGCGGAATATGCAGCCTGTGGCAGAGAAAAAACATATTGAAATTCAGGATAATGTACCAGAGGGAATTGTCTGTCATGGTGATGAGCAAAAAATCAAGCAGCTGATACTTATTCTGGTGGATAATGCTGTGAAGTATACGCCGGAAAATGGCTGTATCAAGGTTTCCGCCCAGATTTTGAAAAACAAAAAAATCCGTTTCAGTGTGGCAGATAATGGTATTGGCCTTAATGAAGAGGATAAGGCCAAGATATTTGAACGCTTCTACCGGGTAGATAAGGCTCGTTCCAGAGCTATGGGAGGCAGTGGCTTGGGCTTGGCTATCGCCAAGGATATAATAGATGGTCACAAGGGCTTTATTTATGTGGAAAGTCAGCTGGGCAAGGGTACTACCTTTACTGTAGAATTACCGTGAAAAAGCTAAAAGACAAAAAGTCAAAAATAAATCTTGACTTTTTGTCTTTTTTGTTTATAATAAAAATCAAAAGAACAAAACCATGTTAAATGAGATCATCTCATTGTGAAAGGTGGAGAGATTATGGAACAGGAAAAATATACTCAGAGAGTTTTGAATACATTGCAGGCTGCTCAGCAGAATGCCGCTCTGCATTACCATCAGGAAATCACCAGCCTTCATGTGCTGCTGGCCTTGGCTCAGGAACCAGAGGGGCTGCTGGAAACAATCTTCCAGGAAGCTAATGTTGACCTGGGGATGCTGAAGGAAAGAGTGGAGCAGGAGCTGCGGAAGATTCCTAGTGTCAAGGGACAGGATAGATTGTCCATGAGCGTGGAGCTGAGCAGAGTTATTGGTAAATCTGAGCAGCTGGCTAACAGCATGAAGGATGATTATATCAGCACCGAGCATTTGCTGTTGGCTATTGTGGAGGATGGCAGTGACGAGGCTAGAGATATCTGTCGTGCCTTCGGCTTGACCAAAAATGGTATTGCCAACTCCATTAAGAAAAACAGAAAGCAAAATGTAAACT
>OQVS01001671.1_pt1 | contig 14903 bp, 9 predicted proteins | sample 1691601 | NCBI WGS metagenome assembly OQVS01 (sample SAMN03418268, study PRJEB22391) | human gut metagenome | biome: human-gut; feature: organic feature; material: feces | host: Homo sapiens | place: Tanzania | collected 2013-01
CAGTGGACTTCGACAACAGCACCGTGACGCTGACATGGACCAACCCGACCAAGGACGCCGAGGGCAATGAACTCAAGGAAAAGGCAGGAGCTAAGGTTTACAAGAACGGAGAACTCGTGGAGACAATCGACGAACTCACAGGCGAAACAACAACAAGGGTGCTTTCGCCGGAACCGTTCGAGGGCATAGTGAAATTCTCTGTAAAGGCATTCATTGACGAGAGAGAGTCGGGCGAGGTTTCAACTATGGTCGACCTTACAAAGCCGGTAGTGCCGACTGCAGAGCCGAAGGACGTGCCTTACACAGCCGACCTCACATCGGGCGACGACGCTAAGGACTTCACCGTAATCAACTCGAACAACGACGACACCACATGGGGCACAACAGACGGCATCAGCGGTGTGACATACAACAGCGACAACGCTACAGCGGCTGCAAACGACTGGATCGTTACTCCTCCGATGAAGCTCGAGGAGGGCAAGAACTACTCAATCTCTGCCACATTCTCGCGCCAGGGAGCATTCGACCCCGACAAGATGGAGGTTTACGCAGGCGACGAGCCTACAGCGGCTGCGCTGACAGAACTGGTGGGGACATACGACATCAACGACACCGAGGGTCTGACAAACGCTATGCGCTACATCGCAGCACAGACTGGCAACAAGTTCTTCGGATTCCATATCGTGACACCGGCTGCCGAGAACGGACAGCTCTCACTGCTCTCAGTGGAAGTGAAGACAATAGAGAAGGCTACGCCTACAGCCGTTGCCGACCTGGCAGGTGCTGTTGACAGCGAGGCGAAGACCGTGACGCTGACATGGACCAACCCGACAAAGGACACCGAGGGATATGCTTTCGTGGAGAAGGTAGGAGCAAAGATCTATCAGGACGGAAACCTCGTGGAGACAATCGATGAACTCACGGGCGAGACTACAACAAAGGTGCTCACACCGGCAACATTCAGCGGCGAGACATTCTACAGCGTTCAGACATTCATCGGCGAGAACTACTCTGAGGACAAGACCGTGCAGGTGAACCTCAACGACAAGACCGGAAAGGAAGTGCTTGTGAAGAAATTCACCGTAGACTCTTCTACTAAGGGCGAATGGACAATCGTGAGCGGAGGAGGTACAGGCGAATGGAAGTACGACTACTCCGACGTGTTCAACTTCAACTACCAGCGCGGCGGAGCCGTTGAGGACGACTGGCTTATCACACCGTCGGTAGCACTCAGCCACAAAGACCGCTTCGTGCTGAAATACAAGCTCAAGACCACACGCGACTACGACGCAAGTATTGAAGTGACAATCGGCGAGGGTACTGACCCGCAGTATCAGGACCAGGTGCTGGCACAGCACATGAACCTGAAGCAGAACGGATTCGCCGACTTCCAGACAGAGCAGTTCAGTGTGCCTTACGATGGAATCTACAATGTGGGATTCCACGTGACAGAGGCTAACTACTATCTCGATGTGCGCGGTGTAGAGCTTTATTCTATCGGTGAGCCTACAGAGCCGGATCTGACAAGCATCAGCAATGTGAAGAACAAGGTGGGACTCATCGCCTACAACAAGGCCAATGGCTCGCTCCTCGTTCCGGCAGGAAGCAGCGTGGTAATCTATTCGGCTAACGGAGCTATGGCTATGCAGACTGTAGCAGGCGAGGATGCAATCAGCATCGATGCTCTTGCCAAGGGTATGTACGTGCTCAAGGTGACCGATGCCGAGGGTAACACCACAAGCCAGAAAATCGTGAAGTAACAGACAGATGACATACAGATATGGGAAAAACCGGGATTTCAGACGGAAAAATGAAACAGGCGTTTCCCATATCTGTTTTTTTATATGTAAAATGTATTTATGTATTTAATATTTTAACTTTACTATGAATTTCTTAAAAAAGACAGTATTTGCTTTTGTTGCCGCTCTCGCGGCACAGACGGTGTCGGCTGCCGATGACCTCTTCGGCAGAATTGCCATGGAAGGTGTAGACATCATCAGCAGCGTTACGTATCTGAAGATTAATGCCTATGATGCAGGAGAGCCAGGCTACTACCGATTCAGCTACGACAACATGTATCAGGCACACACAACGGAACCTCTGCAGCAGGTAATGGTGGCGGGAGGCTCAACCTATCACGACGGAAAGATTTATGCCTGCGAGTATGACAACAGCTTCCGCGTAGACCTGCAGAAACCGCGTTGGGTAATCTACGACGCGAAGACGTTCAAGCGTCTGACAGACATTGAAAAGGGCGACAACTACGACTGCACATTGCAGAGCATCACATACGACCCGACAACCGACAAGATATACGGCATCAAGCAGAAGTCGGCTATGGAATACTGCCTCGTGGAAATAGACCCCGCTACAGGCGACAACAAGCAGATAGGCAAAGTGCTCGACAACCGCTACAGATACAAGACCATCGGATGCGACAAGAAGGGACAGCTCTACATTATATATATGGAGAGCGTGGACAACGACAGCGAGAGCAGCGACGTGTGGTATCTTGACAAGGTGCGCAAGGGCGACGGACGAATGGTTAGAGTGAACACCATTTCAATGGAAAACCTGCTCGATGGCGACTACTATATCAACGATACACGCCGCCAGTCGCTCTTCTGCAACTTCCAGACGGGACTGATGTACTGGATATACCCAAGCTCAAGTAGCTATCTGTATCAGGAAGTGACGAACATCGTGGAGCTGAACACCGTGACGGCGGTGGGTACGCTGAAGGCATACGACACGAAGACTGTGCTCACCAGCGGAGCATTCTTCGTAGAGCCTGACGGCAAAGCTCCGGCTATAATCTCCGATTTTGCCTTCGAACCGAACACTCCGGCAGGACTCACAGGAAAGCTCATGTTCACTATGCCGGCAAAGGCATACGACGGAACTGACCTCAGCGGAGAGCAGACTGTAGTAGTGAAGGAAGGCGACAAGGTAATCGTTGACTCAAAGGCCATGCCTGGCAAGGAGTTCATCAGCGACGACATTACCTTCACCAACGAAATGCACAAAATCACAATCACCATATCGAATGCAGCCGGAGAGGGACCGACCGTGAAGCGCGAGTTCTTCGTGGGCTACGATATACCGACGGAATGTACAAACGTGAAGCTCGTTGCCGACGGACTGAAGACTATCCTCACATGGGATGCTCCTACAGTGGGAGTGAACGGTTCGCCTGTAGACAAGGAAAACCTGACCTACAAGGTGGTGCGCTATCCGTATGAGGTGACTGTGGCTGAGGGTCTGAAGGATTGCCGGTTCGAGGAAACACATCCGGAGGATATGACACGCTATGTATATATGGTTACTCCGAGCGTGGGACAGGCTAACGGCAAGGGTGTGTTCTCAAACAACCTCATCGTGGGTACTCCGCTCGACGTGCCTTACGGTGGTCCGTTCATGGGTCCGGAGGATATGATAAACTATTACACTATCCTGGATGCCAACGGCGACAAGAACTCATGGAAATACGCAGTGGAGCAGGGTAGTGCCGTATACCAGTTCTCTCCATACGTGGCTGCCGACGATTGGCTTATCTCTCCTCCTGTAAACTACAAGAAGGGCAAGACATACACACTTACTTTCAGTGCTCACTCTGTGCTTGAGGACTATCTGGAGGAAATGGTGGTTACATTCGGAAATGAAAGAACACCGGAAGCTCAGTCGCAGGTTCTGCTCGACCTCAAACCTGTGCCGATGCCACCAAGCGCATCAAGAGACAATGTGTATAACGTTGACTTCACAGTGCCTGCCGACGGCGTTTACTACTATGGATTCCATTGTGTAACTCCTGCATACCACGGAAACCTCTTCCTCCACGACATTATGGTGAAAGAGAAGAAGGAAACGTCAATCAAGGCTGACTATGTTGATGGTGAGAAGGCTGCATTCATCACAAACGTGAGCGGTCAGCGCACTGCAGGATTGCAGAAGGGCGTGAACATCGTGAAGATGGAAAACGGAACAACAAAGAAGGTGGTAATCGAATAATCCATCTCTTCTAAATCAATAAAATAGGGGGTAAATGCTAATCATTGGTGTTTATCTCCTATTTTTATGTTTGAAGGTTTGTTGGCTTACTTTTGTGTTTTGAAGGCTTGTTATCGTGTTTATCGGTATGTTTTATGTTTGCGGTTTTTTTTACTTTTCCTAAAAGCCTCTTTGTTTGCGTCTTTCATTGTACATTTGTTCCTTTATTCCGCCATTGTTCTTGAAATATTTTTTCTGCCATTCTATGAGTCCTTTTATCATCACGTCGGTTTGCATAATCAGAGTGATGGCAATATTGCAGATGGTTTCGGGGGAACGTTCTTTGATTTTCTTCCTGTAGTCTTCTGGATTGTTGTGGTTGCGGCAGTAGTGTCGTGTCTGTTCAGCTTGTGGGGAGTTCAGATCCCATTGTTTGAGGTTGTGTACGCGCAGATAGTCTTTGTAGTCTTCAAGCAGTTCGTGCAGGCTGGCGCGGTTCACATTGGTAAGTTTGATTTCCATTTCCGTAGATGTGATGCCGTCAATATTCCCTTCTACGATATTCTGTTTTCCAGAGCGTGCGGCTTGTATCATTTGGTCGATGGTGCGGTCGCCGCGTTCCAGATAGGTGTGTGCAAAATAGTACGTGATGTCGTAGATTATCACGGCTTTCTGATAGCAGATGAGTGTGTTGTAGTTTTTCCCCTGGCGGATAAAGTAGGGGTCGGATGAGTGTTTTTTGTGTTCCATAGTTTCTTGATTGAGATTTAAAGGTGTTTTTTTTATTGATTATTGTTTTATTTTAATTGGCATAATAGGCATATTATGCATAAGATGCCTATTATGCCCAATATGCCTCTTCTTTATGCCAGATACGCCTCCTTCTTTATGCCCATTCTCTCCCATTCCCTACTGGTCCGGATTCTCCACAAATCCCTGGTACTCCTTGTCGAGTCCAGCCATAATGGCATTGTAGCATTCGTTCATGCGGCGTGTTATGTCTTCAGCTCCCTGTCCTTCAGGATAGATGGGCTTGTGGACAGTGAGCTTGAGCGGATGCCATGTAACCCATTTGCCGTCGCGCATACGAGGCATTATATCGAACGAACCATTGATGGTGAGCGGAAGGATTGGCAGCTGCAGTTCGTCGGCAAGCATGAAGGCACCACGGCGGAACACACCCATATGTCCGGTGAAGCTTCGTGCTCCTTCGGGGAATACCACCAGGCTCATGCCGCCACGCAGTGTGGCACGAGCCTTGTCGTATGTCTCCTTCACTTTTCGTGGACCGCGCTTGTCAACGAATATCTGATGCGACTTCTCGCACGCAAAACCCACGAACGGCACACGGCGCAGCTGGTGCTTCATCATCCACTTGAACTGTCTGCCGAGGAAACCGAAGATGAGGAATATATCGAAGGAGCCCTGATGGTTTGCCGCAATGACATACGATTCGTTCTCTTTCATGTTCTCCCTGCCCTCAACTTTGACTGGAATCAGAAGCAGGCGTATGATGGCCTGTCCCCACCATTTGCCTGGGTAATAGCCCCAGAAATGTCCGCCTCCGAGCGAGCATCCGATTATTACCATAAGTGATATCATCACTGTCCAGATGAGCAGCAGCGGTATGGCGAAGCATAACTGATAGAGTCTGTATAGATACTTCATGGCTTGAGTTCAGATTTTGTTAGTGTTGCTTTATTTTCGGATATTTCCTTGTCCATCCGTCCCAACGCAGGCGCATCACTCCGAAGAATGCCTCGCCGAAGATTCCTCCGTTCATCTTCGACACACCCTCGCGGCGGTTGATGAAGATTACCGGCACCTCCTTTATCTTGAATCCGATCTTGTGAGCCGTGTATTTCATCTCGATTTGGAAGGCATAGCCCTTGAAGCGGATTTTGTCCAGCTCGATGGTTTCGAGCACGCGGCGTTTGTAGCATTTGAATCCGGCCGTGGTGTCGTGCACCTTGAATCCGGTTACGAATCTAACGTATTTCGATGCGAAATAGCTCATCAGCACTCTGCCGATAGGCCAGTTCACGACATTCACTCCGCTCACGTATCTCGAACCGATAGCCACATCGTAGCCCTCGTCGTGGCAGGCGGAGTAGAGGCGCGGCAGGTCGTTGGGGTCGTGGCTGAAGTCGGCATCCATCTCGAAGATGTATTCATACTTCTGCTGCAGAGCCCATTTGAATCCGGTTATGTAAGCCGTGCCCAGTCCGAGCTTTCCGCTTCGTTCGATGATGTTCAGTCTGTCCTTGAACTCTTCGGCAATCAGTCTTTTCACTACGCCTGCTGTGCCGTCGGGCGAACCGTCGTCGATTACGAGTATGTCGAATGCCTTGTTCAGTGCGAACACCGCACGTATGATTTTCTCAATATTCTCAATCTCGTTATATGTCGGGATTATTACAATGCTGTCACTCATAATTCTTCTTTTTACCTTTATATAATGAAAATAGTGCAAAGATAGTGCAAGGTGAGTGCAATGGAGCTTGCTTCGATTGACGAACCGTCGCCTATCTTATGCAAAGATAATGCAAACCGAATGCAGAACAACAAGCTTGCTTGGTTGTTATGCTAAGGTGCAGCTTATCTTATGCAAAGATAATAATAAAAATGAAAGTGCAGGGAAAAGAATAACAAAATACACGTTAATTCTACAATTTTTTTGATTAACTTCGCACCCTGTTTAATATATATAAGGTATAACCAATGTTATTTGGTATGCCAAGAAAGAAGACAAATAGATGGAAATTCAGAAACTTCTCGACTTGTATTCAGCTTCGCCCCTTACGGAAGCATTGCTGCATGCCGTAGGCGATAGCGCCATAAAGACGGTTTCCCTGCGCGGACTGAACGCTTCGGCAACGCCGGTGCTTTTCGCTGCAATGCAGGGAAAGATGTGCCGTACGCTGCTCTTCGTGCTTAATGATACCGAAGAGGCTGGATATTTTTACCACGACCTCACGCAGATGCTGGGCACGCAGAATGTACTCTTCTTCCCATCGGCATATCGGCGCCAGGTGAAATACGGGCAGCGTGATGCTGCGAACGAGATTTTGCGCACCGAGGTGCTGAGCCGCATCTCTGACCTGAAGGATGGTTCTGCGCCGGACGGTAGCCGACAGGCGCTGTATATCGTGACCTGTCCCGAGGCGATGTCGGAGCTCGTAGTGTCGAACAAGCATCTCGACGACCGCAGGATAGTGCTGCGTGTAGGCGAGGAGAAAAACCTTGTGGAGTTGGAAAAGACCATGCGCACGTTCGGCTTCAAAGAGGTGGACTATGTGTATGAACCGGGACAATTCGCCGTCAGGGGAAGTATACTCGACGTGTATTCCTACAGTAACGAATATCCCTACCGAATAGACTTCTTCGGTGATGAGATAGACTCCATACGAACCTTCGAGGTGCAGACACAGTTGTCGAGGGCAAAGGTGGAGACTATGAACATCGTGCCGGAGCTTTCTGGGTTGGTGTCGGAGAAAGTCACATTCCTCACATTCCTCCCCGAGGATGCCGTGGTGGTGATGAAAGACATAACCTTTGCACACGACATAATCGACAATACCTACCGTGAAGGATTCTCTCAGCAGGCTCTGACCGAGAAACTCGAAGGTGCCACCGAGATGGAACAGCACGTTATAATGCAGCAGATGAAGGCTGAAAACTCCCTCTGTTCCGGAACTATGTTCGCACAGGACATCGTGGGCTTCAAGCGTATAGAGTTCGGAGGCAGCCGGACAGGAACACCGCAGGCCACGATAACGTTCAACACCAGTGCCCAGCCGTTGTTCCACAAGAACTTCGATCTGCTCACCAAAACTCTCGAAGATTATCTCCTTCAGGGCTATAGACTGTATATACTTGCCGACAGTCAGAAGCAGAATCAGCGCTTGCGCGACATCTTCGACGAGATGGCGCAGCATAAGAAACTTGCCGACGGCACAGAGGTGCCCACGACTCCCATTGCCTTTGAACCCGTAGACAAGACGCTGCATGGCGGATTTGCCGACAACAATCTGCGGATATGCGTCTTCACCGACCATCAGATATTCGACCGTTTCCATAAGTACAACCTCCGTTCCGATGCTGCACGCAGCGGAAAGATGGCACTGACGATGAAGGAACTGCAGGAAATGGAGCCGGGCGACTATATCGTGCACGTGGATTTCGGCATAGGAAAGTTCGCCGGACTCGTGAGAGTGCCCGTAGGTGGCTCCTATCAGGAGATGATACGCATCGTGTATCAGAACAACGACATAGTGGACGTGAGCATCCACTCGCTCTACAAGATATCGAAATATAAACGCCACGACAGCGAGAAGCCGCCGCGCCTGAGCACACTGGGCACTGGAGCCTGGGAACGTCTGAAAGAGAAGACGAAGAAGAAGATAAAGGATATAGCCCGAGACCTGATAAAGCTCTATGCCACACGTCGCCACCAAAAGGGCTACCAGTTCAGCGGCGATTCCTTCATGCAGCACGAACTGGAGGCAAGCTTCCTCTACGAAGACACCCCCGACCAGCTGAAAGCAACAAACGACGTGAAGGCAGACATGGAGAGCAGTCGTCCGATGGACCGTCTCGTCTGCGGCGATGTGGGTTTCGGAAAGACAGAAGTGGCGATACGTGCCGCCTTCAAGGCTGCCTGCGACTCGAAGCAGGTGGCGGTGATGGTGCCCACCACGGTGCTTGCCTACCAGCATTTCCAGACATTCAACAGCCGTCTGAAGGATATGCCCGTCAGGGTGGACTATCTGTCGAGGGCGCGCAGCGCAAAGCAGACCAAACAGGTGCTTGCCGACCTTGAGCAGGGGAAGATAGACATCATCATCGGCACACACAAGCTTATAGGCAAGAGCGTGAAGTTCAAGGACCTCGGATTGCTCATTATCGACGAGGAACAGAAGTTCGGCGTATCCACAAAAGAGAAGCTGCGCAAGATGAAGACCAATGTCGATACGCTCACCATGTCGGCAACCCCGATACCGCGCACTCTGCAGTTCTCGCTGATGGGAGCACGCGACATGAGTATAATACAGACACCGCCGCCCAACCGCTTCCCCGTATGCACTGAGGTACATACCTTCGATGCAGAGGTAATCAAGGATGCCATAAACTTCGAGATGAGCCGCAACGGACAGGTGTTCTTCGTGAACGACCGTATCAGCAACCTGCCTGAGCTTGCAAATATCATTCGCCGCCACGTGCCCGATGCGAGAATCGCCATCGGACACGGGCAGATGAAGCCTGAAGAACTGGAAAAGATAGTGATGGGATTCATGAACTACGACTACGACGTGCTCCTCTCCACCACCATCATAAGCAACGGAATCGACATCAGCAATGCCAATACCATTATCGTGAACGATGCCCACCGCTTCGGACTCTCCGATCTCCATCAGATGCGAGGCAGAGTGGGGCGCAGCAACAAGAAGGCGTTCTGCTATCTGCTGGCACCGCCGCTTTCGGTGCTCTCGCAGGATGCGCGCCGCCGGCTGGAGGCTCTCGAAACCTTCTCCGACCTCGGTAGCGGCTTCAACCTTTCCATGCAGGACCTCGACATGCGCGGAGCCGGCAACCTGCTCGGTGCGGAGCAGAGCGGCTTCATGGAGGATCTCGGCTTCGAGACCTACCAAAAGATTCTGACGCAGGCGGTGACGGAACTGAAGAACGACGAGTTTGCCGATATGTATCACGAGCAGATTGCAGAAGGCAAGAAGCTCAGTGGCGACGAGTTCGTGGACGACTGTTCGGTGGAGAGCGACCTTGAGATGTTCTTCCCCGACCAGTATGTGCCCAGCAGCAGCGAGAGAATGCTTCTCTACCGCGAGCTCGACAACATCAGCAACGATGCCGACCTCGAACGCTACAAGGCGAATCTGAAAGACCGCTTTGGCGACATTCCCCACGAGGGTCTCGAACTGCTGCAGGTGGTGCCGCTGCGCCGCATAGGCAAGCGGCTCGGCTTCGAGAAGATAATGCTGAAGGGCGGAACGATGCAGATGCAGTTCGTGAGCAATCCCATGAGTGCCTACTACAAAAGCGAGGCGTTCGAGAAAGCCCTCTCCTACATAGGCAGCCATACGCAGCGCTGCAACATCAAGGAGAGCCGGGGCAAACGGTATATGACCGTTGCCAAGGTTGACACCGTGGGCAAAGCGGTGGAGATTCTGCGGGAGATTGACAATAAAGAAAATATTAACCACTAATTAAAAACCACTACAACAGTGCTTATAATCACAACTATACTTATCTATTTCTGCGTGCTTATGGTGATGGGAAGAGTCACCAGCCGCAAGTCTACCAACGAGACCTTCTATCGCGGCGAACGCAAGTCGCCGTGGTATATGCTTGCCCTGGGACTGGTGGGCGCATCCGTTTCCGGTATCACATTCGTGTCGGTGCCGGGAATGGTGATGAGACAGGATATGACCTATCTCCAGACTTGCCTCGGCTTCATCCTTGGCTATTTCGTGGTGGCATTCGTGCTGCTGCCCGTATACTATCGTCTGAACCTCACCACCATATACACCTATCTGAAGCAGCGGCTCGGACAGCGGTCGTACAAGACCGGAGCCTTGTTCTTCCTCCTCTCCGAGATGACGGGCACGGCGCTGCGCTTCTACGTCGTGTGCAGTATCCTTCAGCGGTTTGTGTTCGGTCCCATCGGTTTGCCGTTCGGCATAACCGTCGTGCTGCTCGTTCTGCTGATTTGGCTCTACACCAGGCGTGGCGGTATCAAGACTCTGGTATGGACCGACACGTTCCAGACCTTCTGCATGATGGCAGCATTGCTGATCATAATCTTCGAGGTGGTTGGCAAGCTCGACATGAGCGTTGGCGAAGCCGTGTCGGCAGTGGTGGCTGATTCGCACAGCCGTGTTTTTGTGTTTGATGATTTCGTGTCCACTCAGAACTTCTTCAAGCAGTTTCTCAGCGGAGTGTTTATCGTTGTGGTGATGACGGGTCTCGACCAGCACATGATGCAGAAGAATCTTACGTGCAAGACACTGCGCGATGCGCAGAAAGACATGTGCGTCGGCGGTTTCTTCTTCGTGCCCGTCAATATGCTTTTTCTTGCCCTCGGCGTGTTGCTGATGCTGCTCGCCGCCAAGGAGGGGATGCCGCTGCCGGCAGACAGCGATGAGCTTATGCCTATGTTCACCGCTTCCGGATGGATGGGCAACCTTGTGCTTGTGCTCTTCTCCATAGGCATCGTGGCGGCATCGTTCAGCGGCACCGACTCAGCCCTCACGGCGGTCACCACAAGCTATTGCGTCGACATCAAGGAGCGCCCCGACGACGAGCGCCTGCGCCGCGTGGCGCATCTTGGCGTCTGCGTTCTGTTTGCCGTGTTCATACTGCTCTTCCGTGTGATAAACTCCACGAGCGTAATCGATGCCATATACATCGTGCTGTCTTACACGTCCGGTCCGTTGCTCGGTCTCTTTGCCTACGGCATACTCACCAAGTGCAGTGCCAACGACCGTCTCGTGCCATACATCTGTATCGCGTCGCCCCTCGTGTGCTTCGCCATCGACCAGGCCACCACGCATCTCACCGGCTATAAGTTCGGCTACGAACTGCTGATGCTCAATGGTATGCTCGTGTTCCTTGGCTTGTTCCTCACGCGCTGCCGCCGTAAGAATTCGCCAGAAAGCAGCATCTGCTGACACCTCCCCGTCAGGGTAGCTCCAGCACCCTCACTTCAGCGTTTTCCATACGCTTGATTTCTTTGATATCCTTGCCGTAGAACACAGCCTGCACAGCCTTGTTTATTATGCCGTGGCCTACGGCGAAAACAACCTTGCCGGGATACTTCTTGCTGACGAGACGAAGGAACTGCCTTGCGCGTTCCTTCATTTCGCCAATCGTTTCGATGTCGTCGGGCCATTCTTCGGTGGCGAGGTTCGGTATGGGGCGCCCCGTGAAGCTACCCCAGTCGCGCTCGCGCAGCAGTGGAGTGGTGTCCACGTCCATGCCGTGCGGAGCGGCAACTATGCGGCATGTGTCAACGGCACGTTTCAGGTCGCTTGCCATAAAGGCGTCGAAGTGCGTCCCCTCCATTGCCGCTGCCAGTTCGTGAGCCTGTGCAATGCCGTTTTCGTTCAGCTTTCCTGGTGTCTGCCCCTGCATTATATTGTTCACGTTGTCCACGGTCTCGCCGTGGCGGGCCAGGTATAATGTTGTCATTTGTCCAATTGATATTTAATCCTTGTTTCCTGCCGTTTCCATGTTCCAGGCATTTGTTCCTTATTCTTTCTTCTTTGGATAAAAGCGCAGAAGCTCCTCTGTTTCTATCGCCACCTTGCTCTCGTCAATCTTCGAGGCATCGAGCCGGAAGGTCTTGGCGAAGAATTCATACACGGCGTTGCGCTTGTTCTGTCCGAAGTCGTGTCGCTCCTTTGGCAGATGCACGTTGGAGATATTCTCCTGTTTGCCGTAGAATCCGTAGATGCGCTGCAGGTAGGGGTATTCCAGTTCGGGCGTTGTGGAAGTCCAGTCGCCGCCGTCGCTGACGAGCATCATAGGCTTCGGGGCGAACATGGCGGCAATCTCGGCATTGCACGTGCCGCCGCCGGCAAGCTGTATCGGCATTCCGCTCTCGCAGGGACAGCCGCCGTCAAACCATGCCGACACGCTCACCACCGGGCAAGCCGCCGTGAAGCGGCTGTCGAGAGCAGTGAGCAGCACCGTCTGCGTGCCTCCTCCCGAGCCGCCGTTCACGCCCACTCGGGTCTTGTCCACATCCTTCCGTTCCATCATCCAGTCGAGTATGCGCAGTCCGTTCACGGCCTGCATCCTGTGTGCCTCGGCAGTGTGGTGGGCTTCAGCTCCCACCTCGTCTTCCGATTCTCCCCATCCCCACAGGTCGTAGTCCACGCAGATTGCCCCCATACGGGCGAGTGTGGCAAGCCGTTGCTGCTGCACCTTGCCGTAGCGGCCGTTGGCAAAGTGTCCGTTCGGGCATACGATGAGCGGATGCTTGCCTTTGGAGAGAGGGGCGTAGATGGAGCCCTTCACGGTATGTCCGTTTACGGTCTTCATGCAGAAGTTCTGCACCGAATATCCGTTATATTTCCTCAGTTTCGACACAAGAGGCTTCTCATTGGAGCATTTGGCAAGCAGCGGGCCGATGCCGAGCAGCGAACGCACCTCCCTGCGCAGCGTGTCGCGGCGCGCCTCCCATTCAGTCCGGTCATTGTATTTCGAAGCGAGATACGGTATGAGCTTCATTCCGTCGGCAGGCTGTCTGCGTGGGTATTCGTATGGCTTTATCTTATAGAGGTTGCCGTTCTGCTTTAGGGCGTAGAAGTCGAAAGGCTTGAGGATATTGTCGAATGTCTCCTCGATGGAATACGGACGAATGCGGAAATCGGCATAGTTGAGTTTCAGTCCGGTGGTGTCCACATTATATTTCAGTTTCACATTGAAGCGCTTCGCCACATCGTTGAGCACATCGCCCAGCGGACGGGCGTACTTCGTGTCGAAGCTCTGCGCCCCACATGTCGTGGCGGCAAGCAGGGCGGTTATAAGTAGTGGATGTTTTCCTGTTATTACTCTCTTGATGATTTGTTTGTCCATTTCGTGCATTGTTTTAAAGTATACTTTGCAAAAATACAGAATTATTTTTAAAGTATATATGCAGATAATGGAAAAATGCAAATCTTTTTAAGTAACCTACATACCTTTTCCGTGACACTTCTTGTATTTCAAGCCGTTGCCGCAGGGACAGGGGGCATTGCGCCCGATTGAAATGTTTGGAGTTGAATAATTTAAATACATTTTCATAAAGAAAAAAGAAAATAGTGACAATATATTTGTTGTATAAAAATAATTGCTATATTTGCAGCGGAAAATAGTGTCAGTGGATGTTTGACTCCGTTTTTGTGGAAAATATAATTAGCGTTTGCTATCGGTCATGCAAGTTGAAACGTAGGAAATTTCATATATGCAATTGAAAGAACGATATTTAGCAGACGTTCACGATACCGTGGACGTTACTTGTCGTCTTTCACAGCAATTCCTACGGCTGCAACTTGGACAGGTTTCGTCCACGTGTTGTATCCGTAAGGTAAAAGAAAGATCGTGGCACTCGCATTTTAGAAGAATATATGTTTAACTTTTAAAATGTTTTGAATTATGAAAAAAGAAAACTACAAAGTATCTTTTTCGCAGAAAGGGGAAAGATACAGGGGGTATGTTGAAATCATTAGTAATGATGAAAATCTTAATGAATGCGACAAGATAAATTCTGTAGCAGAACAAGTCAACAGCATGGTTAAAGATGGTTCATCAAGTGAAGTTGAAAATATTGTTATTACTAAAAACTAAAACTATGAAACATAAAGGACTTTTGATATATATCACATGTCTAATGCTTGCTATATGCGATTATACGTATGCGCATGATTTTGAGGTAGACAACATTTATTACAAAATTATCTCAAAGGCAGATAAAACATGTAAAGTTACAAATAATAGCGGAAAAGAAAATAGTTATTCTGGAAATGTAACAATTCCTGAGATAATAACATATGATAATGAAGAATACTCTGTAACAGAAATTGATAATTACGCTTTTAAAAATTGCATAAAGCTGAAAACTGTAAATTTGCCAAGCAGTATTATAAAAATGGGCAATTTTTGTTTTAACGGATGCCTATTATTGTCATCTTTTTCTGTACCTGAGAATTTAGAAATTTTACCTTCAAATTGTTTTAATGGTTGCATAAGTTTGGAAAAAATAGAACTCAATAAAATAAAAAAAATTTCAAGTTTCTGTTTCAAAGGCTGTTCAAGCATAGAAGAAATTAAGATTCCTGCAAGCGTAACGGAAATTGGTGATAATGATGTCTTAGTGATTAATTAGTAGTGATTAATTGGGCTAACGCCCTTGA
>OQVS01001674.1_pt1 | contig 14884 bp, 15 predicted proteins | sample 1691601 | NCBI WGS metagenome assembly OQVS01 (sample SAMN03418268, study PRJEB22391) | human gut metagenome | biome: human-gut; feature: organic feature; material: feces | host: Homo sapiens | place: Tanzania | collected 2013-01
TTATAACTGCTATAAAAGCCTTTACGGCGAAAACGAGCCGAAGCCTCATTTGATTTATATGTCTCCTAAGGGAAAAACGCTTACTCAAAAAAGGGTTCGCGAGCTGTCCGAGTTTGACAGAATTGTTATTCTTTGCGGTCAATTATTTTTCTCATTGTAGACGGTAACGCACTGATGGAGACATATTCAGATTATACAGCCGGAGCGGAGGAGATAAAAACCTGCTTTGAGTATATCCACGAGCTTGCGGAGAACTACCCATACTGCACGATTGCAGTCTCAAATATTGATATTTGCAGGCGGCGCATTTACCCCGCAGCGGACGAGAATGTTGAGTTGTTATGGGAAGCTGAATGGGCAAAATGTCTTACTGACGCAGCAAAGACATCAAATGTGATACCCTTCGATCTAAAGTCGATAATTGAAGCGGAAGGCCGAAAGAATTTTTATTCGGAAAAGCTTTGGTACACAGGGTCGATTCCCTATGGCCTCAAGAGTATTAAGCCGCTTTTATCAGCGATAAATGAGTTTGCAGAGGGGCTTATATCTGTACGAAAAAAAGTTTTGGTTCTCGATTTGGATAACACACTATGGGGCGGTGTTGCGGGCGAAGATGGTGCCAACGGTATCGTACTTGGACGATCTCTCATTGGAGCGGCATACAGAGATGCACAGAAGAGAATTAAGGAGATAGCATCAACGGGCGTGCTCCTCGCCATCGCATCTAAGAATAACATAGAAGATGTTCAAGCGATTTTTAGCGATAACCCGCACATGGTTTTGAAGGAAAAAGACTTCGTTTTGATCAAAGCCAACTGGGAGCCAAAGTATATAAATATACGAGACATGGCGAACGAGCTAAATCTCGGTCTTGATTCTTTCGTGTTCCTTGATGACAATGAGGTGGAAAGAGAATCGGTTAGAGTAAATCTTCCGCAGGTTGCCGTTGCAGATTTTCCTCGTGATGTTGCTAAGCTTCCGAATGCAGTTAGAGATATATATGAAAAGTATTTTTGGTGTGCCCGAGAGACAGAAGAGGATAAGGCAAAAACTCGCCAGTATCGTGATGAGGCAAACCGAAAAAAAGAGCTTGAGAGTGCTGCATCGCTGGATGATTACATCAGGTCGCTGAACATAAAGGTCGTTGTCAATAAAGTGCAGCAAGATCAATATGAGCGTACCGTTCAGCTGCTCAACAAAACAAATCAGTTTAACACCAATACTGTCAGAATGGACATGGCACAGTTTCTCAAATATGTTGAGGACGAAAGCAATGGCGTATATGTTGCCAATGTATCAGATAAATACGGAGACAGCGGCTTGGTGGCAATCATGCTTACGCATCAGGAAAACGAAACTTTGTTTGTGCAAAATTTTCTGATGAGCTGCCGAGTGATGGGACGCCAGATAGAAGACAGCATTGCATTTGCCGTAGAAAAACAGGCGGAGGCCTGTGGCATCAAGAGAATCACGAGCTCATATAAAGTGTCGGCAAAAAATAAGCCGGTTGAAAAGCTCTGGGACAGACTTGGCTTTACACTTGTTTCGGAAGAAGATGAAAAAAGATATGAACTCTTGCTGCCCAACGAAAATGAGCCGCTGATAGGAGCTGAATGGAAAACATGAAGGTGCATCATGTAGGATATGCAGTCAAGAAACTCGAAAAGGCTGTCGAGGCTTTTGAAAGACTTGGCTACATCTCGGGAGATATAACTGAGGATACCAGCCGCAACATAAGAATAGTGTTCATGGAAAACGGCCACGAGCGTGTGGAGCTTGTCACACCTAACGGAGTGTCAACGCCGGTAGACGGTGTACTTAAGAACAGCGGCCCAACGCCGTATCACATATGCTATGAGGTGTCGGATATGCCGGCAGCAGTCAACGAACTGAAAGCAAACGGCTGGATGGTCATCAAAGAACCGACACCGGCACCGGCAATTGGAGATGCACTCGTGACATTCTTATACAATCGGCATGTCGGGATGATTGAGCTGGTAGAGATAAAATGAAGATACTGTATGTCACTACCGTCGGAGCAACGATGGGTTTCTTTAAAGACCTGATCAGGCAGCTGCTCGATTTAGGACACACGGTCGATGTTGCCTGCAATGACGAGCTATGGGCTGTCCCGGACTGCTACAGAGAATGGGGATGCCACATTTACCAAATAGATTGCTCACGCTCGCCGTTAAGTATGAGCAATCTTAGGGCGATAAGGCAGATACGAACTGTCGTGCAGGACAATAAGTACGATATTGTACATTGCCATACCCCGGTTGCGGCCATTTGTGCAAGGGCGGCCTGCCGGAAGCTTCGAAAAAAAGGGAAAGTCAAGGTCGTGTATACAGCACACGGCTTTCACTTCTTTAAGGGAGCGCCAAAGAAAAATTGGCTCATGTTTTACCCCGTTGAGTGGCTGTGTGCACACTGGACAGATGTGCTCGTCACCATCAACAGAGAGGATTATGCACTTGCAAATAGGAGAATGCACTCCTCCAAGGTCGAATATGTACCTGGTGTTGGTATCGATATAGCCAAATTTGCCTCTACAGAGGTGGACAGAAAACTGAAGCGGGCGGAGCTCGGAGTGCCGGAGAATGCATTCCTGCTGCTGTCTGTCGGTGAATTGAATGTAAACAAGAACCAAGAAATAGTCCTGCAAGCAATGGCAAAGCTGAAAAATGAAAGAATTCACTATGCTGTTGCCGGAAAAGGGGAACTCGCTGCTTACCTGAGCGAAACGGCAGAGAGACTTGGACTCAAAGAGCAATTTCATTTGCTCGGGTTCCGCTCGGATGTTGCGCAGCTTTATAAAACAGCGGATGCTTTTGTGCATCCGTCGCTAAGAGAGGGGCTGCCGGTCGCTGTGATGGAGGCTATTGCGTCTCATTTGCCTGCCTTATGTTCGGACATCAGAGGAGCAAGAGACCTCGTTGATAAGAAGTGCTTATTTGCCCCTCGGAGCGTCGATTCGGTTGCTGAACTTGTTAATGAGGCCGCTACAGGTGCATATTTTGGGCAAGAAGGAAATTTTGAAAACCTCAAGCAGTTTGATATTTCAAATGTCATAGAGAAAATGACCCAAATATATAAAGAACTTCTCGATTCATAGAAGGAGTAAGAATGGATTTAGTCTTTGTGTATGAAGATAAAATTGCACAGGATACCGACGGCAATTACTACACCGGCTCGGCGTTTTCTCAGGCAGTGTTTGACAGGTATTTGCAGCATTTTGACCGCATCACGCTGCTTATGCGCAAGGCCGATGTTGCCCCCGATGATGCCGAAACGCTTGGACGCATGAATAAGCTTGACACGAGCAGGATCAATGTTGTGCTGCTTCCGAACCCCACGGCAAGCCTGAGAAGCTTTTTCAACATAAAGCTCCGCCGCCGCTTCAAGAAGATCGTTATCGAGAACATTACGCCCGACAGAGCGGTCATAATCCGAGCACCGTCGGACAGCGGCGCCATTGCTGCAAAATACTGCCGCAGCATCGGCAAACCGTTCTTGGTCGAAGCGGTGGGCTGCCCGTGGGACAGCCTATGGAACCACAGCCTGCGAGGCAAGGTGCTTGCGCCGTTTGCATGGATGCGATTTCGCCGGACGATGATGCACGCCGACTACGCCGTGTATGTCACGGACGAGTTTCTACAGCGCCGCTATCCCACGCATGGCAAGGCGGCGGCGATATCCGATGTAGAGCTGCAGCCCGTGGATGACAGCGTACTGGAAAAGCGGCTTGAGAAGATTAAAAATCATTCCGGCAGTGTGAAGCTTGCCACCGCCGCTGCGGTCAATGTGTCGTACAAGGGTCAGAGATATGTCATCGAGGCGCTTGCAAAGCTCAAGGAGCGGGGCATAACGAATTTTGAATACCACATGGCCGGAGGCGGTGACAACTCGTCGCTGAAAGCGCTTGCGCAGCGGCTAAATGTCGAAGAGCAAGTTGTTTTCGAGGGCAGCCTGCCGCACGACAAAATGTTTGCATGGCTCGATGATATGGATGTGTACATCCAACCGAGCCTACAGGAAGGACTGCCGAGGTCGGTTTTGGAAGCAATGAGCAGAGGCTTGCCGGCCTTGGGCTCAAGGACGGGCGGAGTACCCGAGCTGCTCGGCGACAGATACATATTTGCGAGAAAAAGCGTGAGCGAGATAGCAGAGCTTTTGGCACAGCTGAGCAATGACGAAATGCAGGCTATGGCAAAAGGAAATTTTGAACATGCCAAAGCATTTCAAAAAGAAGTGCTCGAAGCAAAACGCTATGAAATCTATGCGGAGTTTGCCGCTGCAGCCAAGGAGAACAATACATGAGTGAACCGATAAGAGTGCTGCATGTGTTTGCAGCTCTCGATTCCGGCGGCGTGGCGAATTTTGTCATGAATACCTACCGCTGCATTGATCGGAACAAAATACGGTATGATTTTGCGCTGACATCCGGCGAGAAAAGCTTCATGGATGATGAGGCAGCATCGCTTGGGGCAAGAATGTTTTACTTTGACGGCGGCAAGAGTATAGAGGAAAACCTGAGGATGATTTTGAAAAGCGAAGGACCGTTTGAGGCCGTCCACAGTCATGTCTTCTTCTATTCGGGACTTGTGCTTCGTGAAGCAAAAAAGTGCGGAGTGCCTGTCAGAATAGCCCATGCGCATAACGCTCACACGGGCGAGAGCAGCTCAATCGTTCGCAAGGCATATGAGGCGACCATGCGCTGCCTCATAAATACCAATGCGACGGTGATGCTGGGGTGTTCGGAGAAAGCTTGCCGATATGTTTTCGGGAATTCCAGTATGGGCGACAGCCGCACAGCCGTGCTGCCGGACGGTATAGACTGCGACAGGTTTGCTTTTGACGAAGAAACAAGAAAAAAAGTCCGCAGCGAATACGGACTTGAAGATAGGTTCGTGGTCGGCCATGTAGGACATTTTAACCCTGCAAAAAATCATGAGAAGATAATATCCGTTTTCGCCGAGTTTGCAAAGCAAAGAGCTGATGCTGCGCTGTTGCTTGTCGGTGACGGTGAGCTGGAAGGCAAAGTTCGGGCAAAAGTCTCGGAGCTCTGCCTTGACGACAAGGTCATCTTCGTCGGTGCTCATCTTGATGTCGAGCGGATGTATCAGGCGATGGATGTTTTCCTTTTTCCATCGAGATACGAGGGCTTCGGCATGGCAATGATCGAGGCGCAGGCGAGCGGGCTTGCGTGCGTTGCATCTGATGTTGTGCCAGAGGACACTAACGCAGACGGCAGAGCGGTATATCTGCCTTTGAGCGCCCCCGATGAAGCATGGGCTGCCGCCCTGCTAACTGCGCCGAAGCGCTCAATGGGCAGCGTAGACAAAGTGCGGCATGCTTTCGGCATAGAGGCCACGGTCGATAAACTGGGAAAAATCTATTTAAGGAAATAACATGGGCAAAGCCAGACTTAAAAGTGAATATGTGAATAGAAAAGCATCACTGCCGTGCTGGACACTTTGCGGTGTTTTTGCATTGATACTTGGCTTTTTACCTGCGCTCTCAGGCTCAATCACCCAAGTGTTTCGCCCCATATTCATTTTGATATGCCTCGTGTTTACTGGTAGATATTATAGACTGCACTCTGAAAAATGGCAGATCGTGTTGCTGGCCTATTGGTTCATAACTTTGATGCTGAACCCACTGACTGCGAGTGCAATTAGAAGCTACATAGCCCTGCTGCTGTTTGGCTTTTTCTTCGTTTTTGCCGCATCAAGAGTATGGACGGCAAAGGAAATCAGACTGATAATAAATACGGTAGCATTTGCAACGCTGTTTTTTTCAATAGTACTGATTTTTTCAAATGACGGTATTATAAACAAAGGCGACGGTGTACACATCAGTTTTTTCTCCTTTGTATGCAATAGAAATTCTGCTGCATTCGGATGTGTTCCCGGTGTGCTGTGTGCGGAACTGGGCTTGCTTTATGGCAAAGGGGAAAAGGCAAGAAGACTGATATATTTGATTACAACAATCATTGGCCTTTATGTCATTTTTGGCCTTGCATGCAGAAGTGCATTTGTGTCTGTTGCTGTCGGTGCTGTTTTAATAATGTGGCAGACGACGATCGATAAGGGTGACTATAGAAAAAGGTTTACATCGAGAGCGGCGATAATTGCCATATTTATGATCGCTTTTGTTTCGGCCTATTTCCTGGCTCAAGGAACGAGCAGTGAGAGACTGTTTGATATGGATGACGACTCCGGAAGAAGCACACTTTGGGATAAAGCATGGGAGCTTATCGATGAAAAGCCTATTTTAGGCGGAGGCTTCGACTATTGGAGTGAAAACAGCGGTGAAGAACTAGGAACACATAATACTCTTTTGACAATTATGGTTCAGTCGGGATATGTAGGCGGGATACTGTTTCTGATTTTTATGGTTGCAGCATTGCTCGATTTGTTAAAGGCAAGGAACTTGATACCACTAGCTTTTTTGGGCGAATTGGCGATGCATTCGTACACAGAATCGGGAATGGACTATTATGCTTATATTCCGTTAATTATTTCGTTTGTTGGAGAGATGAAATGACAAAAGTGAAAAATGCTGTCTATGCTATTTTAAGGGCAATCAAGCAAATCATCGTTGCGCTCACTTTTAGGGAGCAACGGAGAGCCAAAATCAATGAAAAAGACAGAAAGCGCTTGAGGAATAAAGAGTTTAGCCTCATTTCGAGCAATTGCAACGGCGGCGTTATGTGTCATGATCTTGGGCTGCCGTTCCGCACGCAGTTCGTAAATCTATGGCTTTGGCCGAAAGATTTTATCAAGTATTTAAACAATCTTGATCATTACAATTCTATTGATGAAATTCGCTTCTTGCCGCCCGATATGCGCAGAGGTCATCAATACCCGATTGGATTTGTTGACGATTTGGAGGTTCATTTTACACACTACAAAAGTGATGAAGAAGCTCTCATAAAGTGGAATGAACGCAAAAGGCGAATGAACAAGGACAACATTTTCGTGATGATGAGCGAACAGAATAACTGCACTATGGAGGATTTGATCGAATTCGACAAGCTGCCATATAAAAACAAAGTGGTGTTCACAAAGCAACCTTACCCCAATATCAAGTCCGGATTTTATATTTCAGGGTTTGAAACGAAAAAGGAAATAGGTACAGTTCTGGCGTTTAAAAATGTTTTCTCGGCAAAAAGATTTTATGATTGCTTCCCGTATGTCGATTGGTTTAACGGGGATTATCGTGTAGAACAGGACACTACAAATGAAAATACTATACATAGCGTTTGACAACCCAGCGGTGGAGACTATACTCGGCGGGATGCGGGACGAGACACTTTCGGGGCTTCCGGCGTTTTACTACCCGCTCAAGATGCTGCTGGAGCAGGGGCACACCGTGGACATGCTGCTCTGGTCGTCGCTCGACCACGGCGTTGTCGAAAGCGAACACTTCAAAAAGGAAAATCTAATACAGATCAAGCCAAAGCACGACGGCATCCTTGGTATGCTTGAGCTGCCGCTGCGGCTTTCCCGTGAAACACGCAAGCTTCTCAAAGCAAGGCACTATGACTTCGTTTACGGTATGGCGGAGGGCTCGCACATGGCGGTGCGCACCGCTGCAAAAATGGGCGTACCCTGCGCATTGCGCCAGTTCGGCACGCAGGAGATGGCGAATGTACTTGAAACGAAGCCCAAGGGCATATGCCGCTGGCTCAAAGCGCTCAAGGACTATACATACATCACGCTTTCGATGATCAGCCGCAAGAGCTTTATCTTGGCCACAAATGACGGCAGCAGAGCAGATGAGCTGTATGACATTCTCGGCATAAAGGAAAAGAAGTTCGACTTTTACTTCTGGCGCTCGGCGGTGATGATACCCAATGAGCAGCCTAAGGTCGATATTGACGCTCACGGCAATTATCCCGAGGGATACGATCCGCTGTGCCTTTCAATGGTCGGCAGAATTGCCGATGTGAAGCGCCAAGACAGAGCAGCCAAAATACTCGGCGAGGTGCACAAGCGAGGCGTGAAAATGCACCTTTACTTCATCGGTGATGTGAGCAGCAATGAAATGCTCACTGCGACAAATAAGGTCATCGATGAGTATGGCATATCCGACTATGTCCACTTCGTCGGCGGTCAGCCGCAAGCGGTTTGCCGCAAGTATGCGAGAAATTCCCTTGCAACGCTGTTGGTCAGCGAGTGGAACAGGGTAAATATTTTTTATGAGGTCATGGGCGAGGGGAGCGTCGTCGTTACGAACAACAATCACTCGATAGACGAGTTTATCGATGATGACGAAAACTGCATCGTCTACGACACCGAGGCCGAAGCGGCCGAACGGCTTGTTGCGCTGATGAATGACAAGCCGAAGATAGAAAAGCTCCGCCGCAATGCCTATAATACTGCGACGGAGAAGTTCATGACGATTGAAAGACGATTCGGAATGGAAGCCCAGCTTGTGATAGATACCGCTGCGGGCAAGGATACATCGAATTATCCTAAAACGATTTGAACCGTCAAAATAAATGAGGGATTAGTTTTGAAGCATGCAATAATAATGACCGTTCATAATAACGAAACGGTGTGTCAGACGCTGATGCGGCTGCTGGACGATGAGCGATTTACTTTCTTTGTCCTGCTTGATGCTAAGTCGCCCCAAAAGTATGATGATTTCATCCCGGAGGGGTTGAGAACGCAAGTGGTTTGCCTTCCGCAAATTGAGATCAACTGGGCTGGCGTGTCGCAGATCACTGCAATGCTTGATCTAATGCAGGCGGCGCTGGAGTATCAGCCGAAACCCGATTATATCCATTACTTGCAGGGCGCAGATCTGCCAATGAAAACGGCTGATGAGATCGATAAATTCTTTGAGACACATGATAACGAATTTATTAATTTTCAGCCGCAAAACTATGAGTTTGCTCAATACAAGGTGCTATGTAAGCACTATTTTACCAATTTGCCGGGGTTTAGAACGAACAAGCTGCTGAAGCTGCTCGATCACGGCATCGCTCATTTACAAAAGCCGTTTGTTGATAAGAGCAAACAGCAGTATCATGGATCTGCGCTGTTTTCTGTCTCCGCTTCGTTTGCGGAAGCGGTCGTGGCAGACCGCAAAGAAATCGAGGAACGATATAAGCATTCCTTGGCTGCCGATGAGGTGTTTTTGCAGAACTACATAATGAATTCAGCGTTTAAGGATCGGTTAAGCGAGGAGTTCTCAAATGTGCGGCTCATTGATTGGAAGCGCAGAGAGGGCAATTCACCGAGAACATTTTTGTTGGAAGATTGCGATCAGCTCGAAACGGCAATCGATACGGAAGGCATTTGCTTTGCAAGAAAATTTGTTGCCGCTAGAGATAATGAAGTCGTTAAGTTCGTAGAAAACGAGCTGAGAAAAAGGTGTGCGGAGATAAAATGATGAAGATAGCAGTAGCCGGAGTTGGATATGTCGGGCTGGCGCAGACTGTCTTGCTTGCGCAGCATAATGATGTGACGGCTGTCACGACCACCCCTACCAAGGCGGAAAAGATAAACAGCGGAGTGTCTCCGATAGTGGACAAGGAGATATCGGATTTCCTTGCCAATCGAGACCTCAAGCTCACGGCCACGACCGACGGCGAGGCGGCATACCGAAATGCGGAGCTTATAATCATCGCCACCCCAACGGATTATGACCCCGAGCGCAACTTGTTCAACACCTCAACGGTAGAGACGGTGCTCAGGCTTATTGCGCAGGTCAATCCCACGGCACTGGTGGTCATCAAATCCACCGTGCCTGTCGGCTACACCGAGAGCGTGGTCGGGAAATTTGGCTGTGAGCGGCTGCTGTTCTCACCCGAGTTTCTGCGTGAGGGAAAGGCGCTGTACGACAATCTCCACCCGAGCCGCATAGTCGTTGGCTTGCCGAGCGCAAGTAAGGCGACGCAGCAGGATGCAGAGCTTTTTGCACAGCTGCTGACGAGCGGAGCGGAGGATGGAAACATCCCCACGCTGTTCACGAACTCAACGGAGGCAGAGGCGATAAAGCTTTTTGCGAATACATACCTTGCCGTTCGCGTCAGCTACTTCAACGAGCTTGACACCTACTGCGAGCTCAACGGGCTCGACACCAAGCAGATAATCGACGGCGTATGCCTCGACCCTCGCATTGGCTCGCACTACAATAACCCGTCCTTCGGCTACGGCGGCTACTGCCTGCCCAAGGACACAAAGCAGCTCGTCGCCAACTTCGGCAGCATTCCGAATAAGATAATCAGTGCGTCCGTTGCCGCAAACGATGAGCGCAAGGATCACATTGCACGAATGATACTGGAAAAAGCCGACGGCGGCGTCATCGGAATTTATCGTCTGACCATGAAGGCGGGCTCGGATAATTTCCGTGAAAGCAGCATCAGAGGCGTAATAGCAAGGCTCAAGGCCGCCGGAGCACGGGTCGTCATCTTTGAGCCGACGATCAATGCGGATAGCTTTGAGGGCACCCATGTGATAGCTGATCTTGATAGGTTCAAAGAAATGTCGTCGGTCATCGTTGCCAACCGCATGGAAAGCAGCCTGCGAGACACCGCCGACAAGGTGTATACACGAGACCTGTACCGCAGAGATTGAGGGAGGAGCACAAGTTGGAAAAACGAAAAGTATTGATCCTGTGTAACAAGCTCACCGGTGGTGGCGTGGAAAAGGTCATGCAGGATGTTGCCAACTACCTAGCCGAAAAAAGTGATCTATACGATGTTACGGTCACTACGCTTGAAGGACCGGACGAGGGGCGAGATTTGTTGTCCAAGAATATTACAATCAAGGGCATATTTCGCTCCAAGGCGGCGTACAAAAAATGGTCTCTGCCGTGGGTCTGGTTTAAAGTGAGACAGTTATTTTACTGCATATACCTTACATTGGGTAAATACGACATTGTTTTAACCATAAAGGATGGATGGTACATAAAGCTCGGGGCACACATGAAGGCAAATAGAAAAATTGCATGGGTGCATACAGCGGCGCTTAATAGTGATTGGGCTAGTGCGTTTTTTAAATCTCCCGAGGAAGAGCGAAACTGCATGGCCGCTTATTCAAAAGTAATATGCGTTTCTGAATGTAAGCGTGAATTGGTCATTGATTACTCCGGAGACCCGGGAATTAGTTGTTTGCTATAATCCATTGAATGTGGAAGATATACTAAGGCGTGCAAGTAGAGAAATTGAACTGCCGCCAGAAACGGTTCATCCGATTTTTATAGCGGTCAACAGACTTGTTGATGTAAAGGAAAACATCCGGCTTCTTGAATGTGTAAAGCAACTCGGAAAGGACTATGACTTCTCATTATGGATCGTCGGAGACGGTGAGGAACGGGACAATCTTGAAAAATATATACAGGATAACAATTTGACAAATGTTACACTGCTTGGCTGGCAGAGCAATCCCTACCCATTCATGAAAGCGGCGGACTGGTTTGTCAGTGCGTCAACATGTGAGACATATGGTCTTACGCTTCAGGAGGCAAATATTTTAGAAAAACCCGGTTTAGTCGCAACACTTCCGGTTTTTGAGGAGTGTGCCGATAATAAGAAAAACCTCTTAGTTGACAATAGTGTCGAAGGCTTGCTTAAGGGAATGGCGGATATACTAAACGGGACGGTAAAGATAGATGCGTCAAATGACCCGGTGGAGCTTCAAAAGGTCATGTATGATGATAGGTTTGAAAAAATTGAGAGAACTATGTTAGGGTGATAAAATGGAACCACTGATTTCAGTTATAGTCCCAGTATACAATGTTGAAGAATATGTTGAGGCATGCATTCAAAGCATAATTGCCCAGACATATAGGAATATAGAGATCATAATTGTTTCCGACGGCCAATCCCGCTTTTGGGCCTCATCACACGTGAGGACCTCGCCGCCGACGCGCAGACGGATGAACCCACGGCGCGCCATATCCGCCGCAAAGCGCCTCACGCTCTCAGGCGTCGGCGCCGGAGCCAAAATCAGCACCTTCGTGTTTTCAGGGAGCGAGAGCGCCGTATCCACCATGTCGTGAATGCCGCTTCGGGTGAGCGGCACGTGATGATGCGGGCAGTAAGGGCGGCCTGCTCGTGAGAAAAGGAGCCTCAGGTAATCGGCGGCTTCCGTCACGGTCGCCACCGTCGAGCGCGACCCCGGTACCGTCGTATGCTGCCCGATGGAAATCGAGGGGGACAGCCCTTCGACGGCATCCACGTCCGGCTTATCCATGACGTCCATAAAACGCCGGGCGTAGGCACTCACGCTTTCGGCATAGCGCCGCTGCCCTTCGGCGTACAGGGTATCAAAAGCAAGGGAACTCTTCCCGGAACCGGACAAACCGGTAATCACGGTAAAGCGGTTGCGGGGAATATCCGCGTCCACGTTTTTCAGGTTATGGGTGCGGGCACCCCGAATACGGATCCAATCGTTGGACATGATGCGTCTTTCGCCGCGGCGAAGGTTGTTCCCGCGGTCCGTTAAGGCTGAAAATAATCGAACGGATTAATATAACCTGATTTCTGAGCGTGCGCTCAATTTTTTCTTTGCAACATGTCAGAACCGGACGATATCAACCGTTTCACCCCCACCGAACGCCGCAGCGCCGCGGCGCTTTCCTCCATCTTTGCCCTGCGGATGTTGGGGCTATTTTTGATCCTCCCGGTCTTTGCCGTCTATGCCGAACACTTGGACGGGGGCGAGAGCGCCTTTGCAGTGGGGCTCACGCTCGGCATCTACGGACTTACCCAAGGCTGTCTGCAGATTCCCTTCGGAGCCGCGAGCGACCGCTTCGGCCGTAAACCCGTCATTGCCGCGGGCCTCCTTATCTTTGCGGTCGGGAGTTTCGCTGCCGCACTCGGGGATTCCGTTTGGACCGTGATGGCGGGGCGCGCACTGCAGGGGGCCGGCGCCGTTTCTGACATGTTGCAAAGAAAAAATTGAGCGCCGGGGGCCGGCGCCGTTTCGGCCGCCGTCACCGCCATGTTGTCCGACTCCGTGCGCGACCGCGTTCTCACCAAGGCCATGGCTCTCGTCGGGTCTTCGATCGGCATCACCTTTGCATTGTCGCTCGTTCTCTCGCCGATTTTTGCGGAAGTCATCGGTGTAGCGGGACTTTTTTGGCTCACCGGCATTCTGTCCCTCATCGCGGTCTATGTCATTTTGAAAGTCGTTCCCGACGTACCGACTTCCAGACGCACCACACCCAAAAAAACGCTTTCTTGGCAGACGACGGTCTTTAATCCGCAGCTTCTGCGTCTGAACGTCGGCATATTTATTCTGCACTGCGTGCAGATGGCGCTTTTCGTCGTTATCCCTGTTGAACTGCGCTCAGCCGGCCTTTCCCCCGACAAACATTGGATGATTTACCTGCCGGCCGTTCTCCTGAGCTTCGTTATTTTGATGCCGACACTCACAACCGCAGAACGCGCAGGTAAAATAAAGGCGCTTTTTATCGGTGCCGTAGTCCTTCTCTGCGGTGTCTTTGCCGTATTCGCAGCGGCAACGCCGTCCCTCGTGGGATTTGCGTTGTTGCTTTTTGCGTTTTTCTGCGGATTCAACATCTTGGAAGCATCGCTTCCCTCGATTGTTTCCCGCACGGCGGACGCCTCCTCCAAAGGTCTTGCTCTCGGCGTGTACAACACCACGCAGTCGCTGGGACTATTTGCAGGAGGTGCCTTAGGCGGTTGGCTCTCCGAAGGCTGGGGGCATGAGGCAGTTTTCCTTTTCTGCCTTGCATCCCTCCTCGTCTGGATTCTCACCGCCAGCGGCATGAAGGTGCCCGAGACGCACCGCACCGGTGAAGCAGTGAACATTTAATATTTGGTTGAAAGAGATTTTTTTACTATGGCTTCCATCAATAAGGTCATTCTGATCGGCAACCTCGGCCGTGATCCTGAAATCCGCTACACCGCTGACGGCAACACCGCCATCTGCACCGTCACGCTCGCGACGTCCCGCCGCTACAAAGACAGCCAGGGGCAGCTTCAGGAGGAAACGGAATGGCACCGCGTGGTGATGTTCGGCCGCCAGGCTGAAGTGGCGAGCACCTATCTGCATAAGGGCAGCTCCGTTTACATCGAAGGTCGTCTGCGTACCCGCAAATACACGGGCAAAGACGGGATCGAACGCTACGCGACGGAAATCATTTCGGAAACGATGCAATTCCTGGGCGGTCGTCCCAACGGCGGCTCCAACCAATCTTCCAGCGAAGACAACGGCTTTGAATCACCCCGCCGTCCGGCACCCGCTCAGCACGCGGCTCCGGCGCAGCCTGCGGCGACCCCTGCTCAGTCTGCGGGCGACATCAACGAAGACGACGTTCCGTTCTAAAAACGAAACCGTTTGAGAACAAACCCCGCCAACGGATTGATACCGAAAGCGGGGTTTTCTTATGCTGACGACTTCGTCGGGAGCTCTCAGAAACTGAACTGCATCATGGCTTTCGCTTTACCGGTACCTTCACCGTTCTTCGACGATTGCTGGCCCGAGTGAAAACCGTCGTCATCGCTTCAGCGTCGCCCTCCGCCACCGCTCTCTTGAGTTCCGAGAGTTCCGCTTCAAACCGTGTGATGCTCGCCAATAGGGCGTCTCGGTTGGCCAAACAAATGTCCCGCCACATCGCGGGGCTTGACGCCGCAATTCGCGTAAAGTCACGGAAGCCGCCGCCCACAAAACTGAATTTTTCCTCCGCCTGAGACGACTTTTCCATCGCATCCACCAACGCATACGCCAACACGTGCGGCAGATGGCTCACGTCGGCAAAAATCGCGTCGTGCTCTTCAGGCGTCATTCGGTAAATATCGCTTCCCGCCGCCTTCCACGCCGTTTCCCAAAAGTCGACCGCATCCGCTTTCATACCGGCAGGACGGACTAAAGACAGAACAAGTGCTCGGCACACATTT
>OQVS01001677.1_pt1 | contig 14859 bp, 15 predicted proteins | sample 1691601 | NCBI WGS metagenome assembly OQVS01 (sample SAMN03418268, study PRJEB22391) | human gut metagenome | biome: human-gut; feature: organic feature; material: feces | host: Homo sapiens | place: Tanzania | collected 2013-01
CCAGCACATAAAAAATTCTCAGACCAAAAAAAGAGAGCGCCAGACACACCAGAGCTACAATCATTAAAAACTGATTGAAGCGGTCGTTGCCATAACGCCCCCACATGAAACGCTGTAACTTCTCTTTCATGAAGTACCACCTTTCGTCCGCCAACATGCAGGGGACATATTATCCAAATCATTCAGAGCCGACTTCGCAAAGCCAGCTCTGAATGTTACCTACATTATGGTATGCCGAAAGACAAAATACAATTAATTAAATATAAACTTTTGTAAAAGAACTATTATTTCATGCAACATACGCTGCAGGATCTCCGGATTCTCCAGCATCGGACAAGGCGCTTTATGTGGTTGCAGGCGCTGGTGGGATCCATTTTGTGACATTTTGGAGAAAATGTTGTTTTCAGTTGAGTTCCCTTTATTTTTTGTTTATAATACTTTTACGGATATCTAAAAAAGAACAAAGGAGTTCCGGGATGAAAACAAAAGAATTGCTGGCTGACAGTTTTCGTGAGCTGGTGCTTACTACACCTTTCTCCAAAATATCCATCAAAATGATCACGGATGGTGCACACGTGATCCGCCCTACTTTTTATAACTATTTTCAGGATAAATACGAAGTGATCGAGTTTCTGTTCGACCAGGACATTGGCAGCAAAGTCGAAGTCATAATTGAAAATGATATGGAACAGGAAGCCATCAAACTGATGTTTATCTGTTTTGAAAAAAATAAGGAATATTACCGCAGACTTTTTGAGATCACAGGTCAGAACAGCTTCGGAGAATTTTTTGCCCATTACTGCGAAGAGACTTTTTTCTGTATTCTCTCCAGACATCCCATGAAGAAAATGCCCTGTGATCTGATCACTCCGCAGTCACTGGCACATTATAATGCCCTATTATTGATCGAGATCCTGAAGCTTTGGCTCTCTTCCCCCAAGGATGTACCTGCGGAGAAGATTTTCGAAGCTTATCAGTACATAATGCGGACTCCGATCCTGGACATGATCCAGTATCCGGAGATATAAAACATAAAAAGACAGGTTCCTTTTGAACCTGTCTTTTTATATGATCTGTATTATAATGATGTCGGAGTCACAAGCACACGACTTTGATACCTACGGATTGCTTCGTGCTACGCACTACCACAATCCTACCCAATATTCGCATATCGTGGGATTATCATCCCACTTTTATGCTCATATCGGGGCGGGTCCCAAGGTCTTTCACCCACTTATGAGCAAGCTCATGTGGGTTTAGACCTTTTGACCCTGGTATCATTATAATCTCGTGATTACAAAGATATCATAAATTGCCTTGATCGCAGTCTCAAAATCCTCATTTGCCACACCAATGATGATGTTCAGCTCGGAAGATCCCTGGTCGATCATCTTGACATTGATATTATTGTGTGCCAGTGCGGAGAAGATTCTTCCTGCAGTACCGCGGGTGGACTTCATGCCACGGCCTACCACGGCGATCAATGCCAGGTCTGATTCGATGTCAATGGTATCGGGATTGGCTAGTCTGTGGAGGCCTGCCACTACCTTCTGTTCCTTGTGCATGAACTCATCCTGATGTACGAATACCGTCATGGTATCAATACCGGAGGGAACATGTTCGAAGGAGATTCCGTTCTCTTCAAAGGCCTGCAGTACTTTTCTGCCGAAACCGATCTCAGAGTTCATCATATCTTTTTCAATATTGACAGAGCAGAAGCCCTTCTTGCCGGCGATACCGGTGATCACATATTTGGACTTCTGGCAGGTGCTTCCCACGATCCAGGTACCGTTGTCCTCGGGAGCGTTGGTATTGCGGATATTGATAGGGATACCTTCCTGACGTACCGGGAAAATCGCATCCTCATGAAGAACGGTAGCACCCATATAGGCCAGCTCGCGGAGTTCACGATAGGTGATGGTCTCAATAGCCTCGGGATGGTCAATAATGCGGGGATCAGCGATCAGGAAGCCGGATACATCGGTCCAGTTCTCATAGACATCCGCTTTGGCAGCCTTGGCCACGATGGAACCGGTGATGTCGGAACCGCCTCTGGAGAAAGTCTTTACCGTTCCGTCGGGCATGGCACCGTAGAAACCGGGTACCACTGCTTCCTTGCTCTCTGCCAGTCTGGCACGCAGCACTTCGTTGGTCTTTGCTGCGTCAAATTCGCCATTCTCATCGAAGAAGATCACGGTTGCTGCATCAATGAAATCATAGCCCAGATAGTTTGCCATGATGATACCGTTCAGATACTCACCGCGGGAAGCTGCGTAATTGTTGCCGGTCTTTGCCTTAAAATTCTTTTCAATTGTCTTAAACTCTTCGCCAAGGTCCAGTTCCAGCTGCAGGCCGTCGATGATCTCCTGATAACGGGCCTTGATGGCATCCAGCTCTGCTTTGAAGCTCTTGCCTTGATCTGCCAGATCATAGCAGGCATACAACATATCCGTTACCTTGGTGTCATCGGAAAATCTTTTTCCCGGTGCGGAAGGAACCACATATTTTCTCTCCTTATCTGCACGGATGATGTTTCCTACCTTTTTGAACTGCTCTGCACTTGCCAGAGAGCTTCCACCGAATTTCACTACTTTTGACATAACATTTTCTCCTCAACTCTATCTAATAATAGTATATCCTTTTTATACCAGACGGATCCTGCCGAGCATCTGTTCACCCAGTGCTTCGTATTTTACCTGAAAATCTTTTTCCTTCATACTCTGTGTAAAGTATCCGAAGTCTTCCTTCCGGTCTTCCAGATGTACCATCTGTCCGCCGGGGAACGCTGCTGTAACTACATCTTCCGCACCGGCTTTTGCTCTGAGGAAGAAGCTTCTCTCAGTTTCCCCGATGTCAGCCAGTTTTACTTCCTCTTTATCCCAAAAGCACATGATCACCTTGCCCTGATGTCTTGCACAGTCGATGACATCCGATACTACTGCGCTGGCAGTGGGCAGTTTTCCTGCACCCCGCCCGTAATACATGGAATCTCCCAGCATGTTGCCGGTGACAAATACAGCATTGAATACGCCATGTACCATGGCAAGCGGATGTTCCCTGGAAAGTAAAAACGGCGCTACCATAACCTCTGCGGTATTATCATCAATGGCTCTGCTTCTGCCCAACAGCTTTATGGTATGATCTGTGGCATTGGCATATTCGAAATCCGCTGCTGTGATCTTAGTGATACCTTCGGTAGGTACCTTCTCGGAATCCACGTTCTTACTGAACATCAGGGATGACAGAATTGCGATCTTGCGGCAGGCATCATGACCTTCCACATCCGCTTCCGGATTGCGCTCCGCATAACCTTTATCCTGCGCTTCCTTCAGAACCGCAGCAAAGTCCGCACCTTCTTTTTCCATTTTACTTAAGATATAATTCGTAGTACCGTTTAAGATACCGTTGATCGCCTCGATCTTCTCCGCTGTCAGTGAGTAATTCAACGGACGGATAATGGGAATACCGCCGCCCACACTGGCTTCGAACAGATAGTTGCAATTATGTTCTCTGGCGATCTGTAGCAGTTCGGGACCGTGTTTGGCCACCAGCTCCTTATTAGAGGTACAGACGCTCTTGCCCAGTTCCAGGGCCTGCTTCGTGAACTGATAAGCAGCTCCGACGCCGCCCATGGTCTCACAGACGATGGTCACACTATCATCATGTAAGATCGTATTGAAATCATGAATGACTTTATCCTCGTAAGGATCTCCTGGGAAATCTCTCAGATCCAGAATGTATTTTACCTCCAGATCCTGTGCGGACTTCTTGTCCACCATATCCTTGTTTTTCTCGATAACTTCCACCACACCACTGCCTACGGTGCCGTAGCCTAACACTGCAACGTTGATCATATCATAATCCTTGCCTTTCTCATAGTGTGAAAAATTTTATTCTTTTGCCAGTATTTTTACATGATGTACACTGGGCTGTCCCTCCAGCTGCTCGATCATCCGGGAAATGTCCCCCGTGGTCTGCAATACCTGGATACTCAAAGTCAGGGAAGCGATCCCGTTGATGGGGATACTCTGATGGATCGTCAGGATATTGGCCCGGTACTCTGCGATGATCTTCAGCACATCCGACAATATACCCGGTTCATCATCCATCTGAAAAGTAAGAGTGATGGTCGTTCCCTGGGAATTGTCATGGAAGGGGAAAATATCATCTTTGTACTTATAAAAAGAACTGCGGCTGATACCTACCGCATCAACCGCTTCCTGTATGGTCAGAACCTTCTCTGACTCCAGAAGCCGCTTTGCTTCCACTACCTTTAACAGTACTTCGGGGATTGCTTTCTGCTTCACCACAAAATACTTGGTCGTTTCTCCCATATATTGTCCTTTCTTCCGATTCGTATCTGTAGTGCGGACACTTGTTTTTCACTGAGGGATATTCTAGCACAGTAAAGTATGAAAGACAACCCCCATTTTTATCTTTTTTTAGCATCACCGACACACATATCCGGCATTTTCAGGCGGTTTTAAGTGATTTTAGGCATAAGAAAAGAGCCAAAAGGCTCTTTTCCCATCCGCTGTCCTTAGATCAGGGGATATTTGTCTGTTAATTTCTGAACGATGGCTCTGGCTGCGGGTACCTGTTCCTCGCCACCCTTGATGACCATGGCAATGGCCTCTGCCACCTGATCCATATCCTCGGTGTTCAGACCTCTGGAAGTTACCGCAGGGGTTCCCAGACGGATACCACTGGTCACAAACGGAGACTGAGGATCGTTGGGGATGGTGTTCTTGTTGGCGGTAATGTGAGCTGCATCCAACAGCTTCTCCACTGCCTTACCGGTCAGACCGTAAGGAGTCAGGTCTACCAGCATCAGATGATTGTCGGTACCGCCGGAGACAATCTTGATGTCACGGTTCATCAGACCCTTGCACAGTGCCTGTGCGTTGTCCACGATGTTCTTCTGATATACCTTAAAATCGTCGCTTAATGCTTCCTCGAAGCAGACAGCCTTGGCTGCGATGACATGCATCAGCGGGCCGCCCTGAATACCGGGGAAAATAGCCTTGTTAAAGTTGAATTTCTCGTTGGCTTCCTTGTTGCAGAGGATCATACCGCCTCTGGGTCCGCGCAGTGTCTTGTGGGTAGTGGTGGTCACCACATCCGCATAGGGAATGGGACTGGGATGAAGGCCTGCTGCCACAAGGCCTGCGATATGTGCCATATCTACCATCAATACCGCACCGACTTCATCTGCTACTTCACGGAACTTTTTGAAATCAATGGTACGTGCATATGCAGAAGCACCTGCAATGATCATCTTAGGTCTGCACTCCAGAGCCAGCTCTCTCATTCTGTCGTAATCTAAGAATCCGTTGTCATCCACACCGTAAGGCACTACATGGAAATATTTACCGGACATATTGACGGGTGAACCATGGGTCAGATGTCCGCCATGATCCAGATTCATGCCCATAATGGTATCGCCGGGCTTCAGTACAGCGAACTGCACTGCCATATTTGCCTGTGCTCCGGAATGGGGCTGTACATTGGCATAATCACATCCAAACAGCTTCTTGGCACGTTCGATTGCCAGATTCTCAATGACATCCACACATTCGCAGCCACCGTAATATCTCTTGCCGGGATATCCTTCCGCATATTTATTGGTCAGGGGGCTGCCCATTGCAGCCATGACTGCCTTACTTACCCAGTTTTCAGATGCGATCAGCTCGATATGACTGTTCTGACGATTCTCCTCGTCAATAATGGCCTGTGCCACTTCGGGATCCACTTTTTTTACTTCATCCAATGAATACATGCCTCATTCCTCCTTATGTCACTATCACGTTAATGTGATAAACTTAGGACTAAGTATAGCATAGAACTTTTTAATTGCAAAGATGGAAAATGAACAATGTTGGCAGAAGCTGTGCCATGTGTTAGAATAAATCTTAACATAACTATTCAGAATAGTTACAACTTTACGAAAGATGGGGAATCCTCATGTATCATATTATTATCAATCCCGCCTCCCGCTCCGGCAGAGGGGCGAAGATCTGGGCCGAACAGGTGGAGCCGGCTCTGAAAGCAGGCAATACCGAATATCAAAGCTATTTTTCCCGGAAAGCCGGAGAAGTCCGACAGCTGGCCGCACAGATCACCGCAGAGCATGCTGCAGAGTCTGACTTAAAGCTCATCATTCTGGGCGGTGACGGCACAGTAAACGAGGCTCTTCAGGGCATCGCAGATCCGTCCAAAGTCATCCTCGGCTACATTCCCACCGGCTCCAGCAATGATCTGGCCAGAGATCTGGGAATTTCCAGGGATCCAAAGGCTGCTCTTGATCTGATCCTTCAAAATAATGCTCCCAGAGCCATGGATCTGGGGAGGCTGACCTATCTGGACGAGGACCAGCCGGAAGAATCCAGGCTTTTTGCCGTCAGCTGCGGGATCGGCTTTGATGCCGCCGTCTGTGCAGAAGCCATGAGTTCCCGGATCAAGGATACCATGAACCGGATCGGCTTAGGGAAGCTGACCTATCTGGGCATTGCTTTAAAACAGCTGATCACCGCCCGCAAGGTCTCCTGCACGCTGTCATTGGAGGATGCGGTACATGGCAGAAAGGAATCCGTAGAACTCCCCCGTTTTCTGTTCGTGACCTGTATGAGTCACCGTTACGAGGGCGGCGGTTTCATGTTCTGCCCTCCCGCCGTGGATCATGACGGGGTACTGGATCTCTGTTCCGTAGGCAATATTTCCAAGGGATTGGTCCTGCTGGCCCTGCCCACTGCCTTTTCCGGCAGACATTATTTTGTCAAAGGTATTGACGCCCACACCGCCACGCAGATGTCCATTACAACCTCTGCGCCGCTGTGGGTGCATACCGATGGTGAAGTGACCAGAAAAAGCTGTGGATTCCGTGTGGAATGCCTCCCCGGTGCCATCCGGATGATCACACCATAAACAGATTTAACACACTCTAAAGATTTTCTTAAGAATGCTTAAGTATTCCAAAAAAGCCTTGATTTTTTTGTTCCGATGGCTATACTAAAATTGGTTTTGAAGCGTAGGTTTTTAGAGAAATGAGGTTTTTATGGAAAAATTACGGATCTTCTATTTGAAATATAAACATGCCATTCCTCTTATTATATATGGCATTATTTATATGAGCTGGTTCGTCTGGCTGGAGAAAAATTCTACCGGACATTACCGGATCATACATATGGCAGCGGATGATTACATTCCTTTCTGTGAAGTGTTCGTCATCCCTTACTTTTTATGGTTTGCCTATGTATCGGCTGTGGTTATTTATTTCTTTTTCAAGAACAAAGAAGATTATTACCGCACCTGTATCTTCCTCTTCACGGGCATGACGATCTTCCTGATCGTATCCACCCTGTGGCCCAACGGACAGCACCTCCGTCCTGCGGTTATGCCGAGAGACAATATCTTCACCCATATGGTAGCTGCTCTGTATCGGACAGACACTCCTACCAATCTGTGGCCCAGCATTCATGTATATAATTCCCTGGGTGCCCACTTTGCCATTATCCGCAGCAAATGCTTTGAGAAGAAAAAGGGCATCCGTATCGGTTCCCTGATCCTTGCTGTCTCCATTATTATGGCGACCATGTTCATCAAGCAGCACTCTGTATTTGATGTGCTCACTGCATTCGTCATGGCAGCTGTGATGTACACACTGGTATACCGTTATGATCTGCTGATCGCTGTCAGGGAGTTCCGCAACAAGAAAAAAGCGAAACCGCAGATTGACTGATAACATCTTTTTTCGAACATTAAAAATGCAACGGCGTTTTCACCGTTGCATTTTTTTGCAGGAAACACACTGCATATGCTTCTCACAGCTGCCCATGGGATTACAATACTTCCGCACTCTTCTTTAAAGCGGAAGCAATGACCGCATCCATATCATAGTAGCGGTATTCCGCCAGTCTTCCGCCGAAGATCACGTTCTTCTGCGTGTCTGCCAACTTTTTATACTCTGCGTACAGAGCTCCGTTTTTCTCATCATTGACCGGATAGTAAGGCTCATCCCCCGGCTTCCACTCAGAACTGTACTCTCTGCTGATGACCGTCTTCGGGAGATCCTGTCCCTGTTCGTCCTTGCCGAACTCGAACCATTTGTGCTCGATGATCCGGGTCCAGGGAGTCTCACGATCCGTGTAATTCACCGCAGCATTTCCCTGAAAATTGGGAATATCCAGCACCTCTGTCTCGAACCTGACGGAACGATATTCCAGTGCTCCCAGAGAATATCCGAAATACGCATCAATGGGACCGGTATAAACGATAGTATCCGCCACCTGGTCCAGTTTTTCCTTCTGCTCCAGATAATCTGTATTCAGACGTACCTCAATGCCCTCTAACAGATGTTCCACCAGCTTTGTGTAACCTCCGATAGGAATCCCCTGATACAGCGCATTGAAATAGTTATTGTCAAAGGTCAGGCGCACCGGCAGACGCTTGATAATAAATGCAGGAAGATCTTTGCAGTCACGTCCCCACTGCTTCTCAGTGTAGCCTTTTACCAGTTTTTCAAAAATATCCCTGCCCACCAGAGAGATGGCCTGTTCCTCCAGATTTTTCGGTTCTGTGATCCCCGCTGCTTTCCGCTGCTCTTCAATCTTGGCTTCTGCCTCTTTGGGAGTCACCACGCCCCACATTTTATTAAAAGTATACATATTAAAAGGCAGTGAGTACAACTCTCCGTGATAATTGGCTACCGGAGAATTGGTGAAACGATTGAACTCCGCAAATTGCGTAATGTATTTCCACACCTTCGTATCATTGGTATGAAAAATATGGGCACCGTATTTGTGGATATGAATGCCTTCCACAGTCTCCGTATAGATATTTCCTGCCACATTGGGGCGTTTGTCGATCACCAGCACCTTTTTTCCTCTGTCGGCCGCTTCTCTTGCGAACACCGCTCCGTACAGGCCGGAACCGACCACCAGATAATCGTATTTCATAATAAGACTGTTTCCTTTCTCACAGACGCATTCCAGCGCATACGTTATTTCCGCTGATTCCTATGCAGCGGCCTTCTGTCCGACGACACGTTTCAGGACAAAAAGCGTAGCCACTGTCAGCAGAACACCGATTGCCAGACAGATCACCACATTCTGTACAAAACCGGCAATGATATAAGTCACAAATGAGATTGCCGCCACGGTCAGTACATAAGGTACCTGGGTGGATACATGATTGATATGATTGCATTGTGCTCCCGCAGAAGCCATAATAGTCGTATCGGAAATAGGCGAACAATGGTCACCCATAACGGCACCTGCCAGACATGCAGACACACCGATAATGATGAGATGCTCGGCACCCGGTACGATAGCTCCGGTCGTGGGATCGGTAAATACACCGGTAACAATAGGGATCAGAATACCGAAGGTTCCCCAGCTGGTACCGGAAGCAAAGGCTAAGAAACATGCTACCAGGAAAATAATGGCCGGAAGCATATTGGTAAGCCCTGCGGATGCTCCCTGCATCAGACCTGCCACATAGACATCTGCCCCCAGCAGACCGGTCATGGTCTTCAGGGTAACCGCAAAGGTCAGGATCAGCATGGCGGGTACCATGGCAATGAAGCCCTGAGTCAGACAGTTCATGGCCTCCTTGAAGGATACCAGTCTTCTGCACATATAATATACAATAGCAAACAGCAGTGCGATCAGGGAACCCCAGGGAAGTCCCACGGAGGCATCTGTAGCACTGAAGGCATCAATAAATCCAACACCATCAAAGAATCCACCCACATAGATCATACCAACGACACAACAGATGATCAGTACGATCACCGGGATCAGCAGATCATATACTTTTCCTTTTTCAGATCCCTTGGGTGCGTTATCCGCATTGGCCACACGCTCTCCCTCGGTGAACAGGTCACCCTTTTCTCTAGCATTGCGCTCATGCTTTGCCATGGGGCCATAGTCAAAGCCCATCAAGGCCATGCCGACAACGAATACGATGGTCAGCAGAGAATAATAGTTATAAGGAATCGCTCTTACGAACAGTTCGATACCGGAATAAACGCCCTCATCCACCATACCGGATACTGCGGCCGCCCAGGAAGAGATCGGTGCGATCATACAGATGGGTGCTGCCGTGGCATCTATAATATATGCCAGCTTTGCTCGGGAGATCTTATGTCCGTCTGTTACCGGCATCATAACAGAGCCTACAGTCAGACAGTTAAAATAGTCATCCACGAAGATCAGAACACCTAATAAAAAGGTGGAAAGCAGCGCACCTGCTCTGGTCTTTACATGCTTTTTCGCCCATTCGCCGAAGGCTGCGGAGCCTCCTGCCTTGTTCATCAGTGCCACCATGGTACCCAACAGGATCAGGAACATGAAGATACCGATATTCCATGCATCCGCAACGGAATTAATGAATCCTTCATTAATAACGGTGTCCAGCGTTGCAATGGGAGAAAATCCGGTATAGATCAGCGCTCCCGTAACGATACCTATAAACAGTGACGAATATACTTCCTTTGTGATCAGTGCCAGCACAATGGCTACCACCGGCGGTAATAATGCCCAAATTGTTCCGTACATAATTTTGCCCTCTCTCGTAGTTTTTTGTAACATTTCAGGTAACTATTCAGATACATTTTTACTTTATGGCAAACCTGTATACCTGTCAATATAATTTTCCAAATTAACGCTTTAGCACAGCAATTTATTCCCCGTTTCATTCTTTTTCACTTTAAATCGCTAAATTTTCTTGCATCCTTGCACGATCTGGGCTATAATGAGCAATGACATTTAGCAGAAAGGACGTGCCCTGCGCACGATGGAATACCATGAGTTTCGAATTTATCAAAAAACTGCCCACTCCTGCGGAGATCCGCAAGGAACTGCCCCTTCCGGCAGAATTAGCCAGGATCAAAGAAGAAAGAGACGCTGAGATCCGTGACGTCCTCACTGGCAAAAGCAATAAGTTTCTGGTGATCATCGGACCCTGCTCCGCTGATAACGAAGATTCCGTATGTGATTACGTCAATCGTCTTGCCAAAGTGAATGAGAAAGTTAAGGACAAGCTGATCCTGGTACCCAGGATCTACACCAACAAACCCCGCACCACCGGCGAAGGCTACAAGGGTATCACCAGCCAGCCCGATCCCGAGAAAAAGCCGGATTTCCTGGCAGGTCTGATGGCCATGCGTAAAATGCACATCCGCGCCATCAAAGAGACCGGTCTCACTGCCGCAGATGAAATGTTGTACCCGGAGAACTGGGGTTATGTATCCGACATCCTCTCCTATGTGGCTATCGGTGCCCGTTCCGTAGAGGATCAGCAGCATCGTCTGACCGTCAGCGGTTTCGATGTAGCTGCCGGTATGAAGAACCCTACCAGCGGAGACTTCTCTGTCATGCTGAACTCCGTATATGCGGCGCAGCACCCCCACTCCTTCATCTATACCGGATGGGAAGTAAATACCCACGGCAACGATCTGGCACACACCGTATTGCGCGGTGCTACCAACAAGCACGGTGCCAATATCCCCAACTACCACTACGAGGATCTGATCCGTCTGTGGGAAATGTACAGCAAGATGGATCTGAAGAATCCTGCCTGTGTCATTGATGCGAACCACTCCAACTCCAACAAGCAGTTCAAGGAGCAGATTCGTATCACTAAGGAAGTTATGCACAGCCGTAAGCTCAGCCCCGATCTGCACAAGCTGGTCAAAGGCATCATGATCGAGAGCTATATTGAAGAAGGGAACCAGAAGGTAGGTGCCGGCTGCTATGGCAAGTCCATCACCGATCCCTGCCTGGGCTGGGAAGACAGCGAGCGTCTGATCTACGATATCGCCGAGTACGAATAAACTGCGGTTCGTTTTCAGAAAAATCGCAGGAATCCTTTTAATAAAACAGGATTCACGAAACACTCCAATAAGCACCCGAAAATCAGCGCCAACAAAATAAGCGCCAGTTTTCCCAATCTGCCGGGCAGGGACTTTTTCCCCTGCCCGGCTATGTTATGGTAAAAATAAATGCTCCGGTGCATATCTTCACACCATCTGAGTAACAGGATCATAGCCGGCAGGTAACACAGATAATGGGGAAAGATGCTCACAAGCCCCAGGAGGATCCCCTTGATTCCATACCTAAACACTGCCGTACTCAGAAAAAAGCCCACTGAGAATCCGTATTTTACGGTGACACCTCCGCAGAAGATCCATCCCAGATAAGTCGTTGCCATGATAATAAGCACCAGAAAATTCCGGCATCTTTTGCACAGCACGTACCAGAACAGGATACTGCTGTCCACCGTCATATATTTCATGCGATACAGCGTGTCCTCATCCAGCATTCCCACATGATTTAACAGAATTCCCCGTCCGAAATACACCGCAGACAATCCCACCACAAATCCCATCAAAAATAAAAAGCGCAGCGGCAGTTTTCCCGCAGGCAGCATGGGTCTGTTCCATTTCATATATTCTCGTCTCCCGTCAGGCGTTGTTAGTAATATATGCGGACAACATGGAAAATCATGCTTTTTCTTTCGTCCTTCGGAAAAGAAAAAGCCCTGCCGGACAGGTACTGCCTGTCTGGCGGGGCTTTCTATCATTCTATTATAATGTTTTGGTCCTCTGATCTGCGCCATTCATAGCGCTGCCACGCTCTTTCAGCACTACGTGACGACGGATTTATTCTCACAGGTATTTGGATACATAGGTCAGAATACCACAGATTGTCTTGGCATCCTGGATCTTGCAGTCGTAGATCATCTGCTTTAATTCTTCTACGGAATAGGCCTCTACATTGATGAATTCATCTTCATCCAGTTGCTGGCTTCCTCTGTCCTTCAGATCTCTTGCCAGATAGATGTCGATCTTTTCATTACAGAATGCCACCGTAGTATAGATGGAGGTCAAAAGTTCCACATGATCGGTATGATACCCGGTCTCCTCCTGCAATTCCCGCATGGCTGCCTGATCCGTAGGCTCTTCTCTCCCATTCAGTCCGCCTGCCGGGATCTCTAACGTCTCACGCTCCAGGGCATTGCGGTACTGACGCACCATCAGAAGTTTACCGTCTTCTCTCACGGCTACCACCGCAGCTGCACCCTTATGGTCGATCAGATCCCATTTTGCAATATTACCGTTGGGAATCTGCATGGTATCCTGATAATAGTCGATAATAGCACCCTTTGCTACCAGATCACGGCTGATACGCTTGAATTCTTCCATAACTTATCATCCCTTCTCATCCAAATCGAATACTTACCTGTTTTCCAGTAATTTATCAACGCTCACCATCTTGACGCAAAGCACGAACAGATCCGTAGCCATTGCCATCTCCTCCGGTGTGGGGAAGGAAGGTGCAATACGGATATTGGAATCCTTGGGATCCTTCTTATAGGGGAACGTAGCGCCTGCTCCGGTCAGAGTCACGCCTGCTTCCTTACACTTTGCCACGATAGCCTTGGCACAGCCTTCCATGGCATCAAAGGAGATGAAATATCCGCCGTTGGGCTTAGTCCAGGTACCGATGCCTAAGCCTCCCAGCTCATCCTCCAGCACTTTCAGTACAGCCTCGAACTTGGGACGCATGATCGCTGCGTGCTTCTTCATATGTTCACGTACCCCATTGATATCCTTGAAATAACGTACATGGCGTAACTGGTTGATCTTATCATAGCCAATGGTCTGGATCGTCATGGACTTACGCATATCATCCAGATTTGCCTTGGAAGAAGCTATAGCTGCTATACCTGCTCCCGCAAAGGTTACCTTGGAGGTGGAACAGAACTCGAATACCATGTCCGGATGTCCTGCTTTCTCACACTCGGAAAGAATCTCTAACAGCTGATCCTGTCTGTCATCATATAAATGATGGATGGCATAGGCATTATCCCAGAAAATACGGAAATCCGGTGCGGCGGGCTGCAATGCTGCGAAACGTCTTACAGTCTCATCGGAGTAGGAATAACCCTGAGGGTTGGAGTATTTCGGTACACACCAGATACCCTTGATGGCAGGATCTTCAGACACCAGCTTCTCTACCATGTCCATATCCGGTCCTTCGGGTGTCATGGGCACATTGATCATTTCGATTCCGAAATGCTCTGTGATTCCAAAATGTCTGTCATAACCGGGTACAGGGCACAGGAACTTTACCTGCTCCAGCTTACACCAGGGGGTATTGCCTAAGATGCCATGGGTCATAGCCCGGGATACAGTATCATACATGATGGTCAGGCTGGCATTACCGCAGACGATCACATTCTCCGGCTTCACTTCCAAAATGTCAGCGATCAGTTTCTTTGCCTCGGGAATACCGTCCAAGCCACCGTAATTTCGAACATCCATTCCATCCTCAGCCTTCATGACGCTCTGAGAATTGATAACATCGAGATAATCCATCGTCATATCCAACTGGTTAACTGCAGGTTTTCCTCTGGACATATCCAGTTTCAGGCCCTTGCCTTTTGCATCTTCATATGCAGCGTTAAGCTCTGCCTTCAATGTTAAAAGTTCTTCCTTGGATAATTCCTGATATGCTTTCATTTCGTACCATACCTTTCTCGTCTTTTCCCTTCGGGAATGTGCATTCTTCTGTGAATGTTGGATAATCGTATACAATCATACACTTCGAATATCATACTATAAGAGAGTTCTTTGTACAATACCCTTTTTATAAAATTTTATCAAAAAAGCTGTTATGCTTTAATAGCACAACAGCTTTTCTTACTTTGTATGAAATTGTCATTTCTGACTGGTCAGTTATTTGGCGTAATCTATTACGCGGCTCTCACGGATCACATTTACCTTGATCTGTCCGGGATATTCCAATTCAGCTTCGATCTGCTTTGAAATATCTCTTGCCAACAGCACCATATCGG
>OQVS01001678.1_pt1 | contig 14857 bp, 10 predicted proteins | sample 1691601 | NCBI WGS metagenome assembly OQVS01 (sample SAMN03418268, study PRJEB22391) | human gut metagenome | biome: human-gut; feature: organic feature; material: feces | host: Homo sapiens | place: Tanzania | collected 2013-01
GAATCCAATCATCATTTGCGTGTTTTTTATCACGGCAAAGTTACATCTTTTTCCCAAACAGACAAGGGGAACGGCAGACAAACTGGAATTATGTCGCGCAAAAAAAAACATAGACAACAGCGGACTATATTTTTTCCCCACTGCTGCCTATGCTGATATAAACACTGTTAACTATAAATTCCTTGCAAAGACCTCTACAAAAAAGACTGTTGCCGGAGTAATACTAAAGAGCCACCTTTGCGGAAACGGCATTGCCGTTTGCTGTCACAGCCGTCACAACATAAATGCCTGAGCCCATTCCGCTGAGATCGATGCTTCTGCCGTATACGCTCTGCAGTGTGCGTCCGTCGATGGAGCGCACTGTGATGGCGGCATCATTGCCGTCGACAAGGGCAACTGTCTTGCCTGCCACGTAGAAGGCATTGGCTGAAGCGGCAGAAAGCTGTGCGATGGATGTTGCATCCCCCACCTTGAATGCCGGACCGATTGTCTGCTTCTGGTAGTTTCCGGCAGCATCGGCAATCTCGAGGCGCACGTCGAACCATGCACTCTCCTTCACGCCGCTGAGGTCAGCCTCGTAGAAATGGCCGAAGTATGGCAAGAAGAATTCGTCCCTGTCTTCCTTCACCGTGAGCTCTGCCCAGGCGTCGGTTCCATGAGGTGCATAGTATGCCTTCACACTCGAAGGGGCATCGCAGGTGAAGTAGCCGATGTACGGAGGTTTGGGACTGTCGACGTATGTGAAGTCACCGCCGGTAAAAATCATTCTTGCACCCTGTGTGCTGCTGAAGCGGTTGTTGATGTTGCCTTCCGCATCCTTGAACGAAAGCATCTGGAATGTAGGCGCGGTCTTGTCTTCCTTGTTGAGGTCATACAGAACCACTGCTTCATTCTTTCCGGGAATGCCGTCAACCATAATGTTGGTGTTCGTCAATGTAACCTCTGTTCCGTTGTCGGTGTTCTTCTTCTTCACGTCAGCAAGCTTCTCGTCGGTCTCGCGCAGCTCTCCGTGGTTGCCTACGTATGAGTACTTGTCGAATACCTTTATCTTGTTGCCAGAGATGATCTTCATCGAACGATAAGACAGTACCGGGACTGTGGTGCCGAAATGTGCTGTGCCGTCGGGCGATGCAAACGAGAATTCAGGATGGCCCGGATAGAATTTATACTTGGCGTCTTCGCCAACAGGCACATTGAACACGTCGCTCAGGTCATTACCCGACATTATGTATTTCACACCCTCGTTGGCATTGCCCAACGCAAGGGGAGCTACGGTGAACGCAAAATCTTCGTATTCGCCATAGGCTGACTTCAACCATCTGAAACCGTCGGCAATCACCGGGCGCGCAGCAACATTCAGATGATACGGGTCGGCGTCTGTTGACTCGGGACAGTCGATATATGTTATAATATTGCCTTTGTCTGCCGGATCTCTGAAGCACCATGTGCGGGTATTGCCAAGCAGATAGCCATCATGCATCAACGCGGCCTCTACACCTGGGAGGTCTACATAATCAGCATAGTCTTTCATACCCGGAGACAAATCAATCTTAGTAGAGAGTTTGATGAGGTTGGCAGGGTTAGACTTGCAGAGACCCTGAGTGCAATCAGTAACAAGACCCTTGAAAGCATAGTAGTGAGAACCACAGCCCATTGTGGCAGACTGTCCTATGAAATACTTGTCGCTGAGTTTGTTTACATAGAAATCCATCGGGTATCCCTTCGACCTGTAGCCAAAGTCCATGGTGAACATAGAGTAACCAAAATCCTTGTGGAGGATGGAGGTAATCTTAATCACGTCGTCAGCCGTAGCCGGAGTGTCAATATTGCCGCCATCGACAACCTCAAGGTGCAAATCCGTGTTGTTCTCGTCGTAATAGCGGAACTCTATAGGATAGATTGATTCTTTCGGATCAAACTCGAGTTCCATATTCTGTGCAACACTGACATTCTCCTTGAAGACATAATGGGACACTTCGTCGTAGAAGCTGACATAGAAATCGTAAGTTCCCTTTGGAACCTCGACTGTGGCTACATTGTTCTCGAATTCAACAAACTGCTTCAAGTCCTTGTTGAAAATCATACCTTCTTCAGGCTCGATGTTGCCCAGTGCCTTGACAGTAACCGTTACCAGTTCCTCCTCGGCGGCAGCCTTACGCACGGGTACGGGAGCAAGACTTTTCCTTGTGCCGTAGTCGTGCATCACGAACTTTACTCCTTCGGGCAGTGTCACCTCTGAAGTCTTCGTGCAGCGAACTTTCCCGGAAACGATTTTCGTTTCCTGAGCATTGGCTGATGCTGCAAATGCAGCAAGCGCAATGACTAATGTACTAAATGTTTTCATCATAGTAAATGCATTATATAATTCTTTATCTCTTCTATCTGTCGATAAAATCGACGCTGCAAATATAAGAACCGAATTCCATAAACAATCAAAAAAGCAGTTTGAGGCGTTACAAATTCTTGAATTTACAACAAACATCATCCTTATTATATGATTATACTTACAAATTTCATCTATTCCTGACATAAACCCCAATTCATAGCCCTATGAGACTACGTTCTTCATCCAATACTGAATTCCGAGCGGCAAGACAGACAAAGGAATACAGGAGAGCACACCTTCCGTTATGCCATCGGCAAATTGGAAGGACAAGCCGGGAAACGGAAAAACAAGACAGTTTTATAGAAAAAAGAAGAACGGATAGAACAAAATTTACTATATTTGCCAACTCAAACAATAAAGTCTGATATTATATGGAACAGAAGGAACTCAGCATAAACATCGACTATCTGATAGACAACGGTCTCGTGAACTATTCCGACGGCGACATGGTGATGCTGAACATCGTGGAAAACAAACGCCCGGGAAGCACCGTAAAGCTGGAGATGGTGACGATTGCATACGTGGAGCAGGGGATGATACGATTCGACATAAACGGGAAAACGGTGAGGGCGTATGCCGGCGACCTTGTGGTATGCACACCGAACTCCTTCATCGACAATACGGTAAGCTCCGACGAATACAAAGGCACGGCAATCGGACTGTCGTACAAGGCGATGCAACGCTCGCTGCTGATGAGCAAGGACGTATGGAACATTATGGCATACGTGGCAAAGCATCCGGTGGTGAAGCTGCCGGCAGACGGGGCTACGCTGCTGGAGCAGTATCTCTCGCTGCTATGCTACAAGCTGGAGCACCAGCACGGATTCTACCACCGCGAGATTATGCAGTCGCTGTTCCACTGCATCTTCTACGAACTCGCCGCCATCATAGCACCGCAGTTGGAACACGGCCGCAACGACGCACCGGTGAAACAGGGCGAGCTGCTCTTCAGACGGTTCATCGAACTGCTGTCGAGCTTCAAGACCACCGACCGCTCGGTGAAGGCGTATGCCGAGAAGCTGTGCGTTACGCCGAAATACCTGTCAACGGTGTGCAAAAGCGTGAGCGGAAAAACAGCACTGGAATGGATTCACGAGTTTCTCGCCGATGCCATCACGCACAAACTAAAATATACGGACACGTCGATAAAGGAAATTGCCGACGGACTGGGATTCCCGAACATCTCGTTCTTCGGGAAATTCGTGAAATGCCATTTCGGCATGTCGCCGAAGGAATACCGCCAGAAGCTGCTGGGGGATATGTTGGAAACAGGAACATAAGCATAAGGCGTCAGCCGTTGCGCCTGCGGCGCTTGTAGCATTTGGCATAGTCGCACAGTCCGCAGGTGTATTCCTGCTTCTTAACGTCTGGCCCAAGCCCTATGACACCGCTCACGCTCTTTATGGGCACCATCAGCGACGACGGCGTGAGCTGCACACCGCACGGCTCTGCGGTGCCAAACAGTGGGAAGAGCAGCTGCTGCTCTCTCACGTGCCATCCGCAGTAGCCCGGACTGAAGCGGTTGGTGTGCCGCCATCCGCGACTGTTGACAAACACCTGCAGCCAGCGTTCCATAACGTCGGCTGTCTTTTCGGCTATCACCGACCCTATGGCATCGGCAATGAACACGCGCAGCATATCGCCCTCGCGCTCCAGACGGCGCTGCAAGGCCTCGAACTCCATACCACTGGTGGCAACGAAGAGAGCATAACCCACGGCTCCGCGCAGCTGCGACGCTATTATCCTGCCCACGCTGAACGTGGAGCCGCCCACCGAGAGTGTCATTCCGGCGGCATCAAGGCTGCCGTCGGTACGCACGTCGAAGCAGAAGCGCGGATGCAGTATCTCCCTCACCTCACGCTTCATGGCGTTTATCTCGCTGAGGATATCGCCGCCAGGCACGCTGTCGCCATAACCCATCTGCACGAACAGTTCGCGGTCGGTTATGTCGAGATCCTCATAAACAAGTCTTTTTTCAAACATATCTGCTGCAAATGTATCACTTTTTCCGTTTACACGAAAATAAAAGCCGAACTTTTGGGATACGCACACATAATCAATACTTCTTTTTACGCACACTCTCCTTATCGCTATGGTTGCCATAGCGATTAAGTTGTGTGAGAGTGAATAACGTAAGGTTAAGGTTTTTCAAGTCCAAGGTCGGAGTAATAAATAAAAAATGGGGTGCCCTAAATTTAAGTTATGGAGTTATCCTACATAGTTAAGCTGATGGGCACCCCAAGCGGCAACGACTTGCCATGTCAGTAACTACAAACAATCTATTACCACTAATTCTTTTGTCAAAGAAACGATACACAACGATGATGCCTCCCGGCATGGTATCATTTCTATAATAATAGATTGAATATGTGTGTATCTTTGATGCGAATTTATAACTTTTTTCCCACACGCCAACTATCCCATCTGACATTTGTTTCACCATTTCAGTATTATTAACATTGTTTGGGAGCACAGTCTTTACAAAACGTAAGCATTAACCCTCCCCAACCCCACTTTAGGGGCATCCCATGCAATCCTTTTGAATTTCAACAGCTACTCGCCGCGGCATCGGTTCGAGTGAAACAGAAAAGCCGCATTCCCCATGCCAAAGTAAGGGAACGCGGCTCTAAAAATGTCTATAATGGAAAGGATTGTCCTTTTTTACTTAACCTCCCATGTATCGTTGGTCTCAAGCAGCTCCATGAAGTTGTGATACTTCTTCTTGCCCTTGACATCTTCGATCTGCTCGGCAACAGCCTGCTCATAGGTAGGAGCCTCAACATCGCGGATCACACCGAGTGCTACCGGGAAGCCGTGCTCGTTGTCCATCATGGCAAGCTTCAGCTGCAGGGTGTCGTCCTGGCAGTGGGCATCGTGCACCAGAATGTCCTTCTCGGTGATGCCGTTCTCGCCTATCTTCACTACCTTCAGGCCGAAGCCCTCCTGCACGAGACCGTACTCATTGTTCTCGCCGAAGATGAGCGGTTCGCCATGCTTCACGTAGATGGCGTTCTTCTTTCTGCCCTCGGCCTTATAAATCGAGTCGTAGGCTCCGTTGTTGAAGATCACACAATTCTGCAGAATCTCGCAGACCGAAGCTCCCTTGTGCTGCTTGGCAGCCTTCAGGATGTTTACTGTGCCTTCTGCATCCGTGGCTACGGCACGTGCGAAGAAGTGACCTCTTGCACCGAAGCAGAGCTCTGCCGGACGGAACGGGTCCTCAACGGTTCCGTAGGGTGATGACTTGCTGACGAAGCCGCGCGGACTGGTAGGAGAATACTGTCCCTTGGTGAGTCCGTAGATACGGTTGTTGAGCAGAATCATATTCAGGTCGATGTTACGGCGCATGGCGTGGATGAAGTGGTTACCACCGATGGCGAGTCCGTCGCCGTCGCCGCTAATCTGCCAGATGGTGAGATTAGGGTTTGCCACCTTTGCACCTGTGGCTATAGCTGCCGCACGGCCGTGGATGGTCTGCATGGCGTATGTGTTAACGTAATAAGGCAGACGGCTTGAGCATCCGATACCGGAAATCACTGCTGTCTCATACGGCGGAACGCCTAACTCTGCCATCGCTTTGTGGAGCGAAGCCAAGAAGAAGTGGTCACCGCAACCTGGACACCAACGTGGCTGTCCTTTCTTGTAATCTTGTACTGTGAACATTATCAATAAAAATTAGACGTTTATCTTACTTTTTAATTATCTCTTCGAATTTCTCTACCAGCTCGCTCACCACGAACGGCTGTCCCTTAACCTGGTTGAACTGGTACGGTGCGAATCCGTCCACCTTGCCGCGCAGATACATTGCAAGCTGGCCGAGGTTCTGCTCTGCCACTACTACTTTCTTGTATTTCGTCAGCACCTCCACTGCGTTCTTCGGCATCGGGTTGATGAACTTGAACTGTGTTGAAGCCACCTTGTAGCCCTTCTTGCGCAGCTCGTCCATTGCGGTATACAGATGTCCGTATGTTCCGCCGAAGCCCACGATGAGCAGGTCTGCATCGTCCTTGTCGCCGAGCACTTCAAGCTCCGGCACCGGGATGCGCTCCACCTTGCCGGCTCTCAGACGGCACATCTTGTCGTGGTTCTCCGGGTCGGTAGAGATGGCACCTGTGTTGCCGTCCTTCTCCAGTCCACCGAGGATGTGTGTGTAGCCCTCCTGGCCAGGCACTGCCCAGTAGCGCACAAGCGATTCCTCATCGCGCTTGTAGGGAGTGTAGTTGCCCTTCATCTCTGCCGTAGCATAATGAGGATGGATTTCCGGCAGCTCGTCGATGTTCGGGAGCTTCCATGCGGCAGAACCGTTGGCCACGTATGCGTCGGTGAGCAGGATGACCGGTGTCATGTGCTCAAGGGCTATCTTGGCTGCCATATAGGCTGCGTCGAAGCAGTCGGTAGGACTGGTTGCTGCCACTACAGGCATCGGTGATTCACCGTTGCGTCCGTAGAGAGCCTGCAGCAAGTCGGTCTGCTCGCTCTTTGTAGGCAGACCTGTAGATGGTCCGCCGCGCTGCACGTCAACGATAACGAGCGGCAGCTCGTCGATAACGGCGAGGTTCATTGCCTCAGACTTGAGGCACACGCCAGGACCGGATGTCGACGTAACGGCGAGTGCTCCGGCGAACGATGCCCCGATGGCGCTTGCGCAGCCTGAAATCTCGTCCTCGCACTGTACTGTTGTCACACCGCACGACTTGTGCTTGGCGAGTTCGTGCAGTATGTCGGTAGCCGGTGTGATAGGATAAGAGCCGAGGAAGAGCTTCATTCCTGCCTTCTCTGCGGCTGCTATCAGTCCGTATGCCGTAGCCTTGTTTCCGGTGATGTCCATATAGCGGCCCTTCACCTTGTGCTTCGACTCGATGCGGTACGTGGCAGGCACTCCGGCATGCACGTTGTGTCCGTAGTCGAAACCTGCGTTCACCACCTTTATGTTGTTCTCCGCGATCTGCGGTTTCTTTGCGAATTTCTCTCTCAGGAAGTTTTCCACGAGTGTCACGTCGCGGTTGAACAGCCAGCACACGATACCGAGCGCGAACATGTTGCGGCACTTCAGTATAGCCTTGTTGTCCATACCCGAGTCGGCAAGACAGTTCTTCACCATCTCCGTGATAGGACAAGCCACTACCCTGTCGCTGTCGATTCCCATCTCTGCGAGATAGTCCTCGGTCTTGAACTCTGCCTTCTGCAGGTCTTTCGTGCCGAAACTGTCGGTGTCGATGATGATTGTTGCCATCGGCTTTGCATACTTGTACTGCGTCTTCAGCGCAGCAGCGTTCATAGCCACGAGCACATCGCACAGGTCACCCGGTGTATACACTTTTCCTTCGCCGATGTGCACCTGGAATCCCGACACACCAGTGAGCGAGCCTTGCGGGGCGCGTATGTCTGCCGGATAGTCGGGGAACGTTGAGATACCGTTGCCGATAGTGGCTGAAACCGTGGAGAAGATATTGCCGGCGAGCTGCATTCCGTCGCCAGAGTCGCCCGAGAAGCGGACAACAACCTGCTCCAACTCTTTTACTTCCAAATTCTCTGCCATAAAATTTACAGTATTAATGAATGTTCATTTGAATAGCCAATAATTTGAATATGATACAATTGTAGGTATATGTTTTTCACAGTTGCATCTTTTCAAATGCAAAGTTCGGAAACTTTGTTGAAAGTTCAAAACTTTTTCGCGAAATAATTTCATATATTGCATTTTAGTCGCGTTTGGCTATATATAATAATGTGGGGGCGAGGGGTTGTTGCCCCGGCATCAGTATTTGAAGGAGCTTCCGCCGAGGAATTCCCTCAGCAGCGAGGTGTGCGGCACGTCGCGGTTTGGTATGCTCTTTATGTATTTCAGGAATTTCAGCAGCCTGTATGCCTCGCTGTATTCGTCGCAGTTCTCGGGCACGGTTTCGAGCAGCGGCTCTGCCTGCGACTTTATCACGGCGAGTTCGAACAGCATTGCCGTGTTGAACATGGCGTCGGCATTCTCCTGATAGGGGAATATCCACTTGTTCTCGCCGGCGCGCACCGACGGCCAGCGGTGTATCGTCTCCTGTGCGCTCACTCCGCGATATTTGTAGTCGCGTATGATGCGGCGCAGCAGCCGGTTGTCGGTTGTCGGGATATAGTTGTGGCTGTCGAGCTGTATGGTGGTGAACGCCGAGGCGTACACCCGGTAGATCTGGCTGTCGGGCACATGTGCCGTCAGTTCGGGGTTCAGGGCGTGTATGCCCTCCACCACGAGCACTTCGTGTTCGCCGAGCTTCAGCCGTCTTCCGCTCCGCTCGCTCCTGCCCGTCTGGAAGTTGTATTTCGGCAGTTCCACTTCCTTTCCGGCAAAGAGATCGTTCATCTGCTGGTTCAACAGCGGTATGTTGAGGGCATAGAGGCTTTCGTAGTCGTATTCGCCTGCCTCGTCGCGCGGTGTTTGCTCGCGGTCCACGAAATAGTCGTCGAGCGACACGGGCACCGGTCTTATGCCGTTTGTGAGCAGCTGTATGGAGAGCCGCTTGCACGATGTGGTCTTTCCGCTCGACGATGGGCCGGCGATGAGCACCATCTTCACTCCCTTGCGTCCGGCTATATCGTCGGCGATGCGCGCCAGCTTCTTCTCCTGCAGCGCTTCCGACAGGTTTATCAGGTCGCTCGACCGTCCTTTCTTCACGGCGGCGTTCAGATCGCCTATGGTGCGCAGCCCAAGCAGGTCCTGCCAGTGGTGGTGCTCACGGAAGATGTCGAACATCTTGTCCTGCCTCACCAGTTCGCCGAGCCTTGAGGGGTCTTTTGCCGTCGGTATGCGCAGCAGCAGCCCGTCGTAGTATTTCTCCAGCCCGAAGAGCTTCAGCTTTCCCGTTGTGGTGAGCAGCGACCCGTAATAGTAGTCGTTGTATCCGTCGATGTCGTAGTATGTGGTGTACAGTGTGCCTGTGCTCTTCAGCAGCTTCACCTTCGACATTGTCCCCATCCGCGTGAAGATGTCCACTGCCTCTTCTGTGGTACACTCGCAGCGGCGTATCGGCATGTCGGCGTCTATTATCTGCTGCATGCGCTGCCTCACGGCTGCCGCCACATCGGCTGTTATCGGTTCGCCGATGCTCACATCGCAGTAGTAGCCGTTCGACACGGGTATGTCGATGCGCACGCTGCCCTCGGGATAGAGGTCGTGCACTGCCTTGCAGAGCACCATGAACAGTGTGCGTGTGTATGTGCGCAGCCCCGACGGCGAGGTGAGGTCGAGGAACTCCACTTGCTTGTTGTGGTACACTCTGTAGTTGAGTCCCTCCACCTTGTTGTTCACTTTCGCACTGACGGGTCCATACTGCATCGACAGTCCTGAAGCTAAAAAAATGTCAGAAAGTGTGCTTCCGATAGCAATGTTTATGACTTTTTTATTATTTTTGCAACGGATTTGTATTACTTGTTTCATAAGTCTTGCAATTTTAAGGGTTCACGATGTAAAGTTACGCCCTTTCCGCGATATTCCTGCATCAATGCATCATAAATATCATTAAAATATGTCGATTTGGATTTTTTTTAAGATCATTGGATCATTGGCGCTGCTCATCTACGGTATGAAAACGATGAGCGAGGCGCTGCAGAAGCTGGCCGGCTCGCAGCTGCGCCACATTCTGGGAACGATGACCAAGAACCGCTTCACCGGTATGCTCACCGGTATGTTCGTAACCGCCTCCGTGCAGTCGTCAACGGCTACTACCGTCATGACGGTATCGTTCGTGAACGCCGGACTGCTGACTCTCGCCCAAGCCATTTCCGTGATTATGGGTGCCAACATCGGAACCACCTTCACTGCATGGATCATGACACTGGGATTCTCGTTCAATATGGCGAACATCGTGTTCCCCGTATTCTTCGTCGCCCTGCTGCTCATCTACCGCAAGAAGCACCGCTACATCGGTGATTTCCTCTTCGGCGTCGCATTCATGTTCTTCGCCATTTCCACCCTCGGCGCCACGGGAAAGGAAATGGACCTCAGCCATAACCAGTCGGTTATCGATTTCTTCGCTTCATTCGACAAAGACAGCTATCTCACGGTGTTCGCATTCCTCGGCATCGGCACGATCCTCACCTTCTGTATGCAGTCGTCGGCTGCCCTGATGGCTATCACGATGGTGCTCTGCTCCTCGGGCGTGCTGCCCATATATATGGGTATAGCGCTGGTGCTGGGCGAGAACATCGGAACCACCATCACATCGAACATCGCCGCCATGGGCGCCAACACGCAGGCGCGCCGCGCCGCGCTCGCCCATCTGTCGTTCAACGTGTTCGGCGTGCTGTGGGTGCTGTGCGTGTTCTATCCGTTCATAAATATGGTGTGCGGACTCGTGGGCGTAGACCCCAACTCCGACCACATCAACGCAAGCCGCCTCTCGGTGGTGCTCGCCGCCTTCCACACGGCGTTCAACGTGTGCAACACCACGGTGCTCATCTGGCTCATACCGCAGATGGAGAAGTTCGTGTGCTACATGATCAAGCCCAACGCCACGAAGGACGAGGACGACTTCCGGCTGCGCTACATCGGCGACAGCACTCTCATGGCAACGCCGGAGCTGTCGGTGCTCGAGGCACGCAAGGAGATACAGCAGTTCGCCGAGCGCATACAGCGTATGTTCTCCATGGTGAGAGAGCTGCTCGGCACCACCAACGACAACGATTTCAACAAACTGTACACGCGCATCGAGAAATACGAGGGCATATCCGACAATATGGAGATTGAAATAGCCAAATACCTCGACAAGGTGAGTGATTCGCACCTGAGCGACGAGACGAAGGCAAAAATACGCGCCATGCTGCGCGAGATTTCCGAAATCGAGAGCATCGGCGACAGCTGCTTCAACATCGCACGCACTCTGAGCCGCAAGCAGCGCGGCAAGGAGGACTTCACCGACAAGCAGTATGAACACCTGCACCAGATGTTCGAACTTACCGACGACAGCCTGACGCAGATGAACATCATGCTCTCGGGCAGAAGGTACAACCTCGACGTGAACCGCTCGTTCAACATCGAGAACGAGATTAACAACTACCGCACACAGCTCAAGAGCCAGAACATCAACGACGTGAACAACCACGAGTATACCTATGCCATCGGCACAACGTATATGGACATCGTGAGCGAATGCGAGAAGCTCGGCGACTACGTAATCAACGTTGTGGAGGCGCGCATGGGAACCAAGCAGCGCGAAGCATAATCAAGGCAAAGCCTATCCCCCAAAAGAATAATATCCGCAACACCCATTCATTGGCATGCTGCGGATATTAATTTTGTCCACCAAATTAAACTTGTGACAAGTTATCTTTCAAGCCAAGGAAATACAGAGGCAAGATAATGATATATGAACATAATGCTTATGATAAGGAGATTAAAGCTATAATGATGTTGACAAAATAGAACTCGTTGCTGCCTCTAAAGCAGAGGCACAACGAGTTCTACTTTTTCCCATGTTAAAACAAGCAGTAGAAGGTTTCCTTGTGAAGATGTTTCCAATTCCAATAAAGTCAGCGACATGTTTCAACACACCAAAACATTCTAAAACTGCAAACTTATTTATCTGACTAAAATAGAAAGTTACGGACTTTCATGAAGAAAGTTACGTAATTTCTATGAGAAAGTTACCGAATTTCTAAAAATACCTGTGGTTGTGTATTGATATTTTTTTCTTGTAAGTCAGAACACGGGCAATGCCAACAACTGGTAAACCAGTGTCAGCGCCATGCGGCGATGCCCCTCATTGTTGGGGTGCAGACGGTCGGTGCCGGCATTGTTGAAAAACTGCGCATGTTCGTCCATCAGCGGATACAGTCCGGAGAGGGCATTCATGTCAATGACGGGCACACTCCAGATGTTTCCCGCTTCCTTCACCGCCTCCACATAGCGCCCCACGTATTCGCCACACTTGTTGCGATACTCCTCCGTGGGCTGCCAGTTGGTGTCGCTGCGGTAGAAGCCGGCACGGTGGATAGGGGTTATGAGCACTATCTGCTTAGTCGGGAACATGCGCTTCATCCTGTCCAGGGCGATGTTTATCCTTCCGCGGTATGTCGTGTCGGTCATGCAGAGATACTGCCGCATACGCTTCACCGGATGCTTCGGCTCGTGTATGCCTGCCATCACCTCCTCTTCTTTCTCCACATACCACTCTCCCACCGGCACTCCGGCATTGAAATCATTGGTGCCTATAAATACGAGTATGGCGTCGAAATCGTCGCCGTGCTCCTTCTTCAGCTGTTCCGCCTGGCGCGGAATGTCGTTCCACTGCCTGCCGCTCACGGCATACACGTATGGCGTGATGCCGAGCCACTGCTGCAGCAGACTCCAGTATTTGCTGTCCGCCGCCTTGTTCTTCGGGTCGGTGATGGAGTCGCCGAAATAAGCCACCCTTTTGCCCTGCCAGGGATGCATGAGCGCCATGGCCCTGAAGCTCTTGCCGTTCACTTCGGGCACAGTTGTTTCTGCCTTCATGCCTGCAGGAAGGGCTGACAGCAGAACTGCTGTAATTATAAGGAATAAATTCTTCATCGTTCTTTTTGTTTTGTCTGTAGTAGTCTGTCTGCTTATTATAATAAATCGGAGTTCACCCGATATGTATGTGAACTCCGATTCATAAATCACCTGTATATATATGTATGGCAGTGCATTACATTTCCGTCAGATGCATGTCGCCCTTCTCTGCCAGCGCAATGTGCATGGCGAAAGCCTTGCCCAGGTTGTGGCGTGTCTGCCCCATCTTGGCATGCTCGAGATAGGCGCGGAGGATGGGCTTGTAGTCCGGGTGTGCACAGTTCTCGATGATGAGATGAGCGCGCTCTATCGGGCTCTTTCCTCTCAGGTCTGCCACGCCCTGCTCTGTCACGATCACGTTCACGTCGTGCTCTGAGTGGTCCTGATGGCTCACCATCGGCACGATGCTGCTTATCAAGCCGCCCTTTGCTGTAGAAGGACATGTGAAGATACTGATGTATGCGTTGCGCTCGAAGTCGCCGCTGCCGCCGATACCGTTCATCATCTTCGTTCCGCTGATGTGTGTAGAGTTTGCGTTTCCGTAGATGTCCACCTCGATAGCTGTGTTGATAGCTATTACGCCGAGTCGGCGTATAACCTCCGGAGAGTTCGAGATCTCGCTCTGGCGCAGAGTCACGTGATCCTTGAAGTAGTTGATATTGTCGTAAACCTGCTTCAGACACTCGTTGGAAACGGTCAGCGAGCATGCCGAAGCGTCTTTCACTCTTCCTTCGAGCATCATCTCCACCACGCTGTCCTGCATCACCTCTGTATACACGTTGAAGTCCGGCACTGCCTTGTCCTTGCCCAGTGCGCCGAGGATGGCGTTCGCCGTGCTTCCCACACCGCTCTGCAAAGGAAGGAATGTAGATGGGATGATGCCGCGCTTCATGTCGTTTACAAGGAATGCTGCCACGTTGTGACCAATCTGATCTGTTATAGGGTCGCTGTCCTTGAATGCACGAGCCTCATCGGGAAGGTCGCACTCTACGACACCCACAAGCTTCTTCTTGTCAATCTCAACATAAGGCTTTCCTATACGGTCGCCAACATTAACAATAGGAATAGGCTGGCGCATTGGCGGGTCGAGTGGTTCATAAACGTCGTGCAGGAATTTTGCGTCTTTGCTATGGAAGGCGTTAAGCTCCAGTATCACGTGCTTTGCCAAGCGTGCCACTGTAGGGCTGATACCTCCTGCTGCCGTAAGATAAGCCTTCACGGTGTTGCCGTCTTCCTCAATGTCGCACACCTCGAGGATAGCCCAGTCTATGTCGCCATAGAAGCCGTAGCGCAGTTCCTGTGCCATGTGGCTGAGGTGGATGTCGTTGTAGGCAATCTCGCCCAGGTTCACGCTCTTGCGGAATGAGGGGTTGGTGGTGTATGGGGCACGGTATTTAATGGCATGCGCTTCGGTGAGCACTCCGTCGGTGCTCTGTCCTGTTGAAGCTCCTGTAAAGAGACTCACCTGAAACTCTCTTCCTGCGGCATGTTCTGCCTCGGCAATCTTTGCAAGTTCGCGGGTTGTTGCTTTTGCCGACCCTGCCGGTGTGAATCCGCTAAGTCCTATACTGTCACCATTCTTTATCATCGCAGCAGCTTCTGCTGCGGAAATAAGTCTATAAGCCATAATGATATGTTTTATGTTTTAAATTTTTAGGTTCAAAGCTAATTTGTTCCGCTAACACGGAAATGCAATGCAAATATATGAATTTTTTGTATAACCTGCGCACGTTCCCCATTATATTTCTCGCTTTTTTCTTTTTTCGCCCCAAATAATTTGTTTTCATTCTCCAATTCTTGACCTAAAGAATAATTAATGGAGATTAATGTTAGATTAATGTTCAAAAAAACGTATGTCCACATTCTTAAATTCTCCAATTCTTGCCCCTAAAAAAATAATTCATGGATAATTCGTGGAAATTCATGTTCAAAAAATAAATACGCGTACATTCAACCAC
>OQVS01001680.1_pt1 | contig 14843 bp, 13 predicted proteins | sample 1691601 | NCBI WGS metagenome assembly OQVS01 (sample SAMN03418268, study PRJEB22391) | human gut metagenome | biome: human-gut; feature: organic feature; material: feces | host: Homo sapiens | place: Tanzania | collected 2013-01
CGATGGCTCCATAGTATGTGTCATTATGCAGGCTGCCACGGGCAGCATCTCCTTTACTCATGACTTTCTTGCCATTGATGAGTATGCGCCTACGCCCTTGCTTGTGCATATTGTCGGGAGTATAATGATAGACCAGTAATTCATCCTGGATGGTTTTCATGTCCGTGACAAATGTCAGCCAAGGCATGTCGAAATGAGCTTTTGACGCGCCAAACCATTCCGAGTTTTCCTCATCGTGATAGTAGGCTCCTAACTTGTTGTATTCATCCCTTCCTATGCAGGCGATGACGATGGCATCGATGCAGTGGTGTACATGGTTCACGCGCTCTTTCTTGTCATAGATTTCCTGTATACCCCAGATTTTTCGGAAGTCTGATGTGGCTATGCCCTTGACGGTATAGACATGATGGAACAATGACTGCAGATACAGGCGTGCATATTTGGAAATGATGCTGATGTCAGCTCCTTGTCTGCGGCTGAAGCCTTCGGGAACTTCCTTCATGGTAAACCTCATATACTTGCCTTTCCAGTAGTCGCGTTGCATCTCCCATAGGCGGCGCTTGCGTATCATCCCGTCTCTCTGCTCTTTAGTACTGCAACCCTTGGTGGCGCGTTTGTTCTTGCGTATTTTGGTCTCCAGCTCTTCATATTCCCTTTTCCATCCGGATATTCGGGAGAGGATTTCTTCGCGATTGGGCAATTCTGAAGGCAACTTGGTCTTCTTGGTCTCGCGATTGAATCTGCAGTCACAGAGTGTCAGGTTCATACGCGTGCTGTCTCCGCCCACACTGCGTGGTATGGTGTGCTCGATGTCATACTTGGGATTGGCGCCGATGAAGCTGGCTACCGAGATGTTGTCTCCGGTATAGAGGCAAATGTGCTTTTGCTCTTCCCACAGCATATATTTCAGTATGTCTTTATCATTCGGCACGATTTCTAATCCCGTTTCCTCTTTGTACAAGTCGATGATGGCTTTGCGTGCCTTATCCTTCTCATTTTGGTTCTCGCGTTGGTAGTCGTGCAGGGCAGCCCGCTTGTTGGCATCGTTCAGTTCGCGCGCAAACTCGATATGTATAGTGGTGTCGGCATCTATTTTCCCTTCCGCCAGAAGGCGGTTTATCAGTTTGCGCAGTCTGAACATCGAGCGCATGGCCATAGGGTTGCGTACGCTATCCAGACGAGGAGAGCCCAAGCGGTATTCGCCCAGTTCGTTGGGCATGACCCGTGCGTAGGTTTCAGTCATCGAGGGATGATACAGTTCCTTCAGCGCGTCATCCGTCGCACCATACTGCTGCTTCAGATAGTCTTTGATGCAGACCTCCAGCGTTCGTGAGTCTGTGCGGGCGTCATATTTATTTATCTCATTGATGACGTTCTCTATTGCACCTTCTCTGGTTTCCGGCAATTCCCATATATACTGAGGCACGACTTTTCCCATATTCGCTAAGAATACGGCATGCGAATAGAGCAGACCTCTATGCAGGAAAGGAAGAATCTTGAGGATGGCTTTCAGACTGAGCGAGGCATAGGCAGACGGTATCTTGATGGTGCTGAACTTCTTTGCATCCTCTTCGTCAAGTTGCAGCCGCTTTTGGGCAAACTCTTTCAGCTTGTCGGTGTCTGAATAGAAAAACAGCGCATGCCATACGTCATTTATTATCTGGCTTCCGCTCTTGCCTTCGCCCAATGTATATACCTCGCGGATGCCTTTTTCCCAGTCATCATCGAATATGTCTTTTAGGCTGGCAGTTACGGGACAGCCGGAGACTGAGGTGTCCATATCGTAATTGAACAAATATGGCATTTCGGCATCTTTGCTTTTCTTGATGCAGCCATACATCTTCTTGGGGGCAAGTTTCTTGGCGATATCCTCAAAGTCGAAATTCGCTTTTGACTTCCTGTAGAACAGGGGCATGATGTTTTCTCGTTCTTCCGCATTGAGTGGGCGCAGCGTCGCGTCTTCGGGCGTCTTTATCTTGATATTGTTGATAAACGCCAGCATCCTGAATTCTTCATATTTAGGATGAGACACCGGACATTTGGCCTTGTTCTTTTCAAAGACACATTTGCCTACCTGCTTCTTTTGGGATTTCAGCGGGCGCTGGTTGAATATGGCTCTTTCTATCTGCTGCGCGAGGTCTTCAGGGAGCCTCTGCTTCTCACAGATAGCCTTAAACTCGGCATGGTAATGCTCTATACGTGCAGTATAATGATTGCGTATCTTCTCCTTATTATTATATAATGTATAGAAGTAGTCGCCGAGATATTCGCAGCCGGCTTTCTCCATCTCTTTGGTAAGGTCGCTGATGCCTTCCTTCACTTTGCCACTGTCATCAGAGTCCTGTTCTTTGCGGTTGCTCAGAAAACCTCTGCGTTGGATGATGTGGTAGAAGGCGCGACCAAGTTCGTAGCGGTCTGTCAGCTTGTCCATATCCAGCACTTCGTGCAGACATCTGTGTCTGCAGGCATAGGGATTCTTTCCAGCTGCGTCATCGGTGCTTTGCCATTGCATGAAGAGCTCGGTTTTGGGATATTTCTTCTTGAGGCGCCAGTCTCTCAGTTCTTCATGTGAGAGTGGAGGGCAGAGATGATTGTCGCTCAGAATGTGCAGCAGGTTTATTTTGCGCAGCTTGATGCGGTAATAGCGTACGCGGGTACTCTTGTGCAGCGTGCGTTCTGAGGCTTTTGATGATTCTATACCTTTGTCAATCTTTACACCTTCCTGAAAGATGTTTACACCGCGGTCTATCAGATGATAGCCCTTCTCGTCCTTATCCACGATGGCCCAGCCGAGGCTGTTGGTGCCGGTGTCTATGCCAAGAATTCGTGCCATAATGAGTTATAATGATGTTTTCTTAGTTATTTTCGGTAAAAATACAGAAAATTGTTTGTTTGAACAAATTATTTGTTATATATTTGCAGCAGAGAATAAGATTCCTACATCTTATCACAATAAGGCAGTAATGCCGAAGGGTAAAACCTATACTCCCGCTTCGGTGGGAGTTTTTTTGTTTTTAGCCCCCTTGACTTTACAAATCCTCCATAATGTTTTGTCTCAGCTTGTCCTGGTTGGCTTTGTCGTAGTAGCTGAGCTGCACGAAGCAGTCGAATTTCTGATGGGTTATCTCGAGGGTTATATCTCCGTTCTTGCAGGCAAAGGTGCTGTGGTATTTGCAGCGGTCAAACTGAACTTCGTACATGCGGCTGTTGTCGTCATCTGCATACTTGTTTTGAAATTCCTCCACACATACTTTGGGCTCGCCGTATTTCTCGGTGAGCATGTCCTTATAGCTGGAGTAGCAGCTTTCGAGGTCGGCCCACTTGTCCATCTTAGGAAACTCTACGCAGACACGGCATATCATGCCACTCTTGTCGGCCACGGCATAGATATGGCAATTCTTGTAACCGGCGCATTCGCCTTTCAGCACCGATACGCCGTCTTCGGTGCCTAAGGGCACATATCCTTTGGCCTTGAGTTTGAGGGTAAACGACTGCAGGGTTCATTCCATAGGGATGCCCTTAAACTTCATGTGTTCGGTCTGGGCTGAGCAGAGGCATACTGTCAATGTCAGCAGTAATGTACATAATAGATGTTTCATAGTTGTATGTGTTAGTTGATTGTTATTGGGTTCTCGGTATACCCTTTTCGGCGATAGACTTGATACGATTTTCCCTGCCTATGGTTTCGGCGATGTCGTATTGCTCACATCCTTCTTCCCGCAGGTTTTTCTTGATCATCTCATCATGCCACCAGTCGTAGTGCTCGCGACTGATGATGCCCAGGTCGTGGGCTTGATGTACCATCGCAAAGCCACAAGGCAGCCACGGGATGTGCAGCAAAGTTACAAAAAAACATTGACCCCCAATCCACATCTCCCCACTTTTTTCTTTAGCTGAGGTGCGCGACGGTAGAGGGAATGGGTGGAATAGGTGCGGCTGTATATCTTTTATTATATTTAGCAATTCTGTTTTTCTGTTTCTGAGATTGAATTATAAAAAGAAGGACGAGAGCAATGTAAATAATGCCCCCGTCCGATTAGTTTTCACAACGGAATAATCCTTATTGGATGTACAGAAGTACTAATATCCTAACTAATCACAACCGTTGACGAACAGGAAATGCAGAAGCCCGGTTGTCGTTGGCATAATAAGTGCTCATAACGCTTCCTGCTCTGCGCGTGTCCGAGTCCAGCGGTCCGCATGCTGATTCTGCCCCAATGTCACGATCGCTTTCAGCCGCTATGGGGCAGAAGAGGTGTCATCTGGTATATTCTTCGGGCAATACAGGCATGGCACCATGCTGTGTGCAGACGTATGCCGATACCTTCACCGCCAGTTCGTGGGCTTCCCTTACGCTCTTGCACTTCAGGATGCTTGCTACAAATGCGCCTGTGAACGAATCGCCGGCGCCTACGGTGTCAGCCACTTCCACTCTGGGTGTCTCGATAAATGATATCTCGCCTGGGGTAAATACGTAGCTGCCGTTTACGCCACAGGTCAGGATGAGCATCTTCAAGTTGTATTTGCCCAGGAGAAGCCAGCATTTGTTCTCCAGGTCTATGCCCGGATAGCCGAAGAGGCGGCTTATGGTGATCAGTTCCTCGTCGTTGATCTTGAGGATATTGCATCGCTTGATGCTCTCGGTGATAATCTCCTTGTTATAGAATCCTTGACGCAGATTGATGTCAAAGATTTTAAGAGCTTCTTTCTCTTCAGGCATATTGTCGAGAAATCGGTAGATGGTATTGCGTGACACCTCGTTGCGCTGGGCCAGCGAGCCATAGCAGACGGCGGTGCAGTTCTTGGCCAATCTGTCCAGGGCGGGGGTATAGGGTATATTGTCCCAGGCTACTCCTTCCTTGATGTCATAGCAGGGTATTCCATTGGCGTCGAGCGTCACCTGTACGGTGCCGGTAGGGTAGTCTATCTTTTCTATCTCATAGTTGAGATGGTGGTCGTCAAGTTCCTTTTGCAGTTCCTTGCCCAACTCGTCATCACCCATTGCGCTGACAGCCCAACTGTCGAGCCCAAACTGAGAGACATGATAGGCGAAGTTGGCTGGAGCGCCACCGAGTTTCTTTCCACTTGGCAGCATGTCAAAGAGAGCTTCGCCGATACCTATTACTGATTGTTTCTTTTCCATTGTCATTCTTAGTTTTTAGATTGCTGGATACATTGTCTGTCTTCCGTTGCGTGGGCATCTTTCTGGCGGTGCCCATTGCTGCGGTCCAATCTTTTGGACAGTCTGCACACGTCAGTACATCCTTTCTCTGTATCTGCCAATGGTGTGCAGACTGTCTCTTCTTGCCTGTCTGCTATTTCTTCTCTTGTGGTTTCTGGTCTAAGTCGATGATAACCTTCATACTCGTCTCGCGATGGCTGTCGATGAATCTGTATGCGTCATCATATTCCTCAAAGGCGAAGCGGTTGCTTATGAGAGGCTTGAGGTTGACGATGCCTTTGCTCACATAGTCGATGGCGGTGAGATAATCCTCGTGGCGGTACATCATCGATCCGATCAGGCGCAGTTCGTGTTCGCCCAGGTGAAACATGCTAAGGGCAGGGTCTTTGGCAAAGACAGCCACGACCACGATGTCGCTGCCCTTCTCGATGGTCTCCATCAGCGAGCGGATAGAAACCTCTACGCCTGCCACTTCAAAGCCTACCTGATAGCCTTCTTCGCCGAAGAGTTCTTGGGCAGCTGCCTTGAGGGGCTTCTTGGTGATGTTGAGCGTATGCTCGATGCCACACTCGCGGGCTTTGGCCAGACGCAGGTCGCTGACGTCGGTGATCAGTACGTTCTTGGCGCCACGGGCGATACAGAACTGGGCGATGAGGTTGCCGATGGTTCCAGCACCGCTCACCACTACATTCTTGCCTTTCACCTCGGTGCGGTTGCTGGCATGGGCGCCTACGGCGGCAGGTTCTATCATGGCACCATAGTCGAGGCTCATTCCTTCGGGCAACTTGGCTACGCGGTCATCGTCTACGACGAAGAGGTCCTGGGCTGCGCCGTCAGCCTGGAATGCCTGTACACGCAGATGTTCGCAGACATTATATTGTCCGCGTTTACAGGGGTTGCACTTGCCGCAGACCAGCTGTGGGCGGGCGGTGATGTGGTCACCGGGGCTGCATACGGTTACCTCGCTGCCTACAGCTACTACCACTCCCGAGTACTCATGTCCCTGTACCACTGGATAGAATGTGGCGGGGTGGAGACCGTGGTAAGAGTGTATCTCACTGCCGCAGATGCCGATGCGCTTGATGTTGACGAGCACCTGATGGGCTGTCAGGTCAGCTGCCTTGGGTTCTGCTATTTCCTTAAACTCGATACGCTTGGGTTCTACCAATATTGCTTGTCTCATAGTTGTATTGTTTTTTTTATGGTTGTTATCGTTAATGTTAGTGTGTTGGGCAATTCTCGTTTGTCTTGTCCCACCCATCGGCCTGATGACCGATGGCGTTTTATTTCTTTTTGTTTTCCAGTTCTGTCATGATCTGGTTGTATTGTTTCTTGTTGAGTCTGTATAGACAGAGACACCCTGCGGTGATGATCCATAACACTCCTGGTATGGTGCTGAAGGCGTGGTGCATGATGCTCAGCACTTCCGGGTTCTGCACAGCGTTGCTTACATATCCTGCACTGCCCAGGGCAATGGCGAGAAGCGATGTGCCGAGCGCCATGCCTATCTTGTTGCCCAGAGAGATGAAGGCATACTGGAATCCATCGTTTCTGATGCCCGTTTTCCACTCGCCATATTCCACGCAGTCTGGGATGATGGCATAGATGGCTGTGTTGAATCCAGAGAAGAAGAACCATGACAATGCTGAGAACAGGTAGAACATGATGGCGCTACCGTTGGGACTGAAGAAGTACAGAGCTATCATCGTGACACCGGTGAGGAAGGCGAAGATGGCTGCAGCCAGACCCTTATTGCCGGTCTTTCTGAATACCATGGGGAAGCAGGCTGCACCGATGATACTTGGCACGATGATGGCCATCGAATAGAAGGAAAAGAGCGTGGCCGAACCTTCTACATAAGTGAAATAGTAGAGCATGTCGGCGTTGCGTCCATAGTGGATGAAACCGAAGAGCAGCTGGCCTAAGAGAGCGAGCAGATAGGGCTTGTTCTTCATCATGGCACAGAGCTGTACCTTCAGCGGGAGCTTCTGACCCACAGGTATCTCCACCACCTCTCTGGTTTTGCGGAAACAGAACAGATGGCAGGCGGCGAAGATGATGCCATAGAGCACAGCCACGGCGAGATAGCCATATTTGGTGTCGCCGGCGCCAAACCAGCTGATGAGTGGCACGGTTACGATGTTGATTACGCCGATGGCCATCATCGCGCTTACCGAGCGGCTGGTGTTGAGTTTGGCTCTCTCGTCGATATCCTGTGTCATGGCTCCGCAGAGAGTGCCATAAGGCAGGTTGACGCAGGTATAGCCCAGTACCAGGGTGCAGTAGGTCACTGCCATGTAGATGATCTTGGCGGTCTGGCTCCATTCGGGGTGTGCCCAGAAAGTGAGTATCAGCACCAGTGCCGTGATAGGGGCTCCAAAGAGCAGCCATGGGCGGAATCGTCCCCAGCGAGTATGGGTCTTGTCGGTGAGTGCGCCGATGATTGGGTCGTTGATAGCATCCCAGAATCGGGATATGAGCATCAGGGTGGCTACAGCGCTCATGCTGATTCCAAACACGTCTGTGTAGAATATCATGAGGAAGTTGCCTACAAACATCCAACTGAAGTTGCAGCCCACGTCGCCCATGCCATAGGCGAGCTTGCTGATGAAGGGAAGTTTCCCCTCTGCATTGTTTTTCTGCGAGTCGTTCATCTGTGAACAGTTCGCTTGACATTTACTGTCTTGTTCCATCTTTTTTAGGTTTGGGTAGTGTATTGTTGTTTTTAATTCTTAGGTGTTGGGAAGTAGTACTCTCAGAGAGAGCCTGCTCTTCCCTTATCACGCTGTAAAGGTAGTGTGAATTCGCAGGCAATTCAAGAAAAAAAGCGTCTTTTTTCTCACAACCGTTTCCGCAACCGTTCCCATTTTCTGCAACCGTTCCCAAAAAGATCCGCATTTTGTTGTTGCTCTCATGGAGAATAAGTATCTTTACAAGCGCATAGACAAAAGACCCAAAGAGATATGGCAAAATACGTCACCATTATGGATATTGCAAGGGTGTTGGGCATCTCCAAGTCCACCGTCTCCCGTGCCCTCTCGGGAGATACCGGCAATGTGAAGGCCGAAACCCTGCAGAAGATTTTGGCAACCGCTGAGCAGATGGGGTATCATCGCAACGAACTGGCAGTACATCTCAGGCAGCAGAGTACCCACAACATTGGCATCATCATCCCCGAAATCATCACCACGTTTTATATGACCTTTATCAACGAGGCACAGGCTATCCTGCGCAGACAGGGCTACAAGGTGATGATAGCCATCTCCAATGAGAATCCCGAGCAGGAACGTGAGAATATCCTGATGATGGAGCAGCTGCGCGTCGATGGCATCCTGATGAGTGCCTGTGACAAGGAGCGCAACGTAGATCTATATAATAAGGTGATAGAGCGAGGCATCCCCATCGTGTTTTTTGACAGAACCGTGGAGAGGGCCAGGGCTTCCCAGGTGCGCATGGACGATTATATCATGGCGTTTTTCATGGTTGAGGCTTTGCTGCGCAAGGGTTACAAGCACATCATCCATATTCCCGGTCCGTCTTATATCCGCAACAGTTATGAACGGTTGAGAGGTTATCGTGAGGCGCTTGAGAAGTTTCATGTCGAGTACCAGTCGCATGATGTCCTGCTGCCGGCATTGTCGGCCGAAGAGGGCAGTTGGGTGATGGAGCAGTATCTGGCCAAGGGGGTGCCTTTTGACGCCGTCTTCGGATTTACGGAGACCGCTGTCCTGGGAGCCAAGAGCGTCATCCAGAAGCACGGCTTGCGCATTCCTGACGATGTGGCGCTCTGCTGCATGTCGGGTACTACCCTGGCCACCCTGGTACATCCTCAGCTGACGGCTGTCGAACAGCCTATCGCCAAGATGGCGCAGGAGGGGTGCCGACTGCTGTTGGAGCATCTTGCCGATGCAGACAAGCCGATAGAGGAGATAGCTCTGAGAGGCGAAACCGTAATAAGAGAGTCTACATAGAGGCAGCGGGTGTGTCATCCATAGGATATGACACACCCGCTGCTTGTCTTGTCTGCTTCCTTTACGGCTCCAGAGTCTCTGCTTCCGCTTCTGCCATGCAGCTGTAGAAATACAGGGAAATATAGTCGGTTGTCGTGGAAAAATAGTATTTTTGTAACCCGAAGGACAATATATACACTAATAGATAATATGATGAAAGTAATCCATTCTGAACTCGCCCCCAAAGCGGTGGGGCCTTACAGCCAGGCCATTGTGGCCGGTGGCTTCGTTTTTGCATCGGGCCAGCTGCCCATTGATCCTGCCACAGGTGAATTTGCCGAGGGCGGCATCAAGGAGCAGACCCGCCAGTCGCTCACCAATGTTACCCATGTGCTTGCCGAGGCAGGCATCGACCTGAGCCATGTGGTCAAGACCACGGTGTTCCTCTCTGATATGGCCAACTTTGCCGCCATGAACGAGGTCTATGCCACCTTCTTCAGCGAGCCTTACCCAGCCCGTTCGGCGGTGGCTGTCAAGACACTGCCCAAGAATGCGCTCGTAGAGGTAGAGGTTGTGGCTGCTCTCTGATTTCCCTTCCTCCGCACCCCGATGGCGTGCGAGTCTAATTGACAAGCCGTGTGGTTTCCCGAGGTCATTGCGACTGGTCTCGGGTGACCACACGGCTTTTTTCGGGATGTCCGCAGACGATAGCTGCGCCCTTCCTCCTATGCGACGGTCACCGAAGGCAGAGAGGTGACTGGCGCGGTTGCTGTCAGTATGCTATAAGATGACAGGAGCATCATGGCTGCAGCGTTCTTCGCTTGCCGCCAGATGCTCCTGTTATTCGTCTTTCGTCGGTTAGGTGTCTTCTTACTTCACCACAAACACCTTTGTCTCATGCGCAGCCACGCTTCCTTTCCAGCTCTTGGCTTTCCGGGCTATGACTCGGTGCTGCCATACATCGCGCACGGTGTACTTGCCGTTGAGCCCGAGGCTTGCAAAGTTGAGGCTTATGTGTTGGGCTTCGTCCGAGGGGTTGAGGATGGCCACAGCGTGCGAACCGTCGGCGAGAGGTTTGATGTAGACCTGCTGCGTCGGCAGGTTCACGATGCGTTCGGCAGCCTTGCCCAGAGCGTCTTGGTTGATGGCGATAATCTCCTTGTTGAGCAGAATGCGGCGGTCATCGTCGGTCACCTTGCGCAGGTCGTTGGTCATGGCAAGCACCGACGACAGCATACACCACATGCTCATCTGCGTCTGATATTCGGTCGTGGTGCAGCCTACGCCACCGAGGTCGCTCGACGGGCCGCCCGTTCCGTACAGGCCGACCACCAGCATATCCATGTCGGGCCATTGTCCCGGACGGGCGTGTCTTGCCAGAGGCGCCGTTATGTCGATGATGTCCAGAATACCCATGCCGCCTTGCTTCACGATGTCCTTCCACATGTCGCGCACATCGCCCGAGGTACGCCAGAGCTGTCCTCCCACCTCTTCGCACCACTCTTCGCATTGGCGCTGACCCCACTCGCAGATGCCGAGCACGATGTCGCGCCCCGAGTTCTGCAGAGCGTTAGCCATAGTGCGGTAGCGCTGTCGGGCGGTGGCACTGTCGGCAGGAGCGTTGCAGTAGTCGTACTTCAGATAATCGATGCCCCATGAGGCGAAGGTGCGTGCGTCCTGCTCCTCAAAACCCAGACTCGCCGTCCATCCGCCGCAGGTGAGCTGTGCCGCATCCGAGTAGATGCCGAGCTTCAGTCCTTTGGAGTGTACATAGTCGGCGAGCGCCTTTATGCCCGACGGAAACTTTTCCGGGTCGGGTATGATGTTGTTCTCGCGGTCGCGTCCGCCTTGCCAGAGGTCGTCGATGAAGATATATTCGTAGCCGGCGTCGCGGAAACCGCCTTCAACCATGGCGTCAGCGGTTTCGCGTATGAGCTGTTCGTTGATATTGCCTTGGAAGAGGTTCCATGTCATCCATCCCATTGGTGGCTTCGGAGCAAGTTGTCGACGTGGGGTGGGGGTGTTCTCTGCCGAAGCGAAGAGCGACGCGAGGCAGAGCGCTGCCGATAGGATAAGCGATTTTTTCATAATGATTTGTCAATTGGTTGTCTGTTATTGTACATAGACTGTGCCGTGGCGATATAAAGCACGGGGCTTCCGTCTGCATTATATGCCTTGCGCATAGGCTTTTATATTATCACGTACAAATTTAGCAATTATTTCCTGAAGTCCCGTACCAAGTCTCCGATTATTTCATTATCGTGGCACCAGCCCCTCAGCCTACCGCCGGCATATACACTGCCCCAAGCACTGCCCAGATAATTTGTCGGTAATCTCGGAATGGCTTAGAATGAACAGTTTATGAATCTTTCTCTCCTTGGAGAGCATGATTGGTCAAGACCCCAGCCTATTGTATTATGGCATTAGTTTACGTGTCAAGAGACTCTATTCAAAAACAATGATGCAACCTATACTTCGGATTGCCCAAAACCATTTGCTTTTTATGGTTAATTATAGTTGTGACCTTGGCAACGTTTGTCTATGAACTTTGTACCTTAATAATATATGTCAGCGGTCACGTTTGGCTATAAAAATGGTTAGAAATGACTATTGTGCATTTTCCGTACGCTGATTATTTTTGTACCCACAAAAGTATAACAATAAATAATATTCAGTATGAAGAGAAAAAAAGCAATAGTTCTTGCCTTGTTAGCAGTTACGCTTATGGCATGTCAACAGACAAAGGAAGAGGAAATGGCAGAAACAAGTTACAAACCAGCTTTTGAGGTACAGGATTGCGACCTCACGCTTGGAGGCATTCATTTTACCAAGATGATTAACGATGCAGACAAACAGGTGAGCGAGAAGGAAGGGGTTATCCGCTTTACCGCCCCAGAAGGCACAGACCTTTTCATCGACCCCAATGGTGGCAAACTCACTGCAACTACAGCCAAGGTGCTGTTTGCGGAGATAGACAACACCAAACCTTTCACTTTCTCGGCTCGCATCAAGCCTGGCTTTACCAAAGATGGACTATATAATCAAGGTAACCTTATAGTACTGGCTAATGATACCCTATGGCAGAAGTTCTGTTTCGAGCAGGATGAGCGGGGTAAGCATCGTGTAGTGACGGTTCGCACAGTTGGAACTTCCGATGATAACAACCATGAGGTTATAATGCAGGATTTCATCTATTACAAGATTTCCTCTGACACCCACACCATTGCGAGCTACTATTCGCTTGATGGCAAGGAGTGGCAGATGGTAAGACTATACAAGAACAATTATCCGAAGAATCTTCTGGTCGGTTTCAGTTCTCTTGCACCGCAAAAGGGAGAATGTGTCAGCGAGTTCTCTGAGTTGTCGGTATCGACCAGCAACGTTTCAGATTTCAGAATGGGAGATTAGGTAATATTGAGCAGCCCCATGATTCTGCCAGTCTTGCAGGCCTCAATGGTATTATCTACTTGCAGTTTCTGCAAGATGTTCTGACGATGGCGGTTCACTGTGTTTATGCTAATGGAAAGTCGCTCGGCAATCTCCTTGCTCAACAAGCCGTCAGCTATCAGTTGCAAGACCTCTCGTTCTCGGTTTGTCAGCAGACAAGTATAATTTTCATTCGTCAGTATTCGTACATTTCCGGTACGAGTATTGACGATTTTTGGTATTCTTGCCGTGTCCCTACACATGGTATAGACGCACATGCAGAGCCAATAGCTACCATCTGCTAAACTCGCCAATGGGAACATACGATGCTCCACCCATCTCCATTCGCCTTGTGCATCACGAATGCGAAGATAATCGCTCAAATAGTAATTTCTGCGTTCTTGCTGCAATAGCGATTGAATTTCATGAAGAAACACCAATTCGTGGGCATGCCGATGAGCTAGGTCTTCAGCGTCTGCCCTGCCAAACACAAACTCCTCATAAATGGAATATATTACAGGTTTGCGCTCCTCCTGTCTAATGCCAAGCATATCGGCCAAGCCTCCAAAATAACAATAGCTGCAATTCTTAATGTTATTGCCCATGGAGACAATGGCATTCTCTGCACAAGCATATGCTTTTGCTATCTGTTGACATTCCAAGAGCGTCCTATCATCTACCTCGCCATCAAAGGACTGATTCTGATATATGTCATTTATAGGTTTGAAATCCTTGTCCATTCCAATGTTCAGACTTAATTATGGTTATGTTATTTTCCGCTAAAATCATTATCGTTGGCGTTCGTTATTTAAATAAGAACCGTGCCAACCCGTAAACATAACGTCGGAAACCGGGTTGATACGCTAGCAGACGGTCGAACCATGAGAGATGCGTGCTTACGGCACGAACCACCGTGCCTACGTAGACCATGGCGAACAGCGTGCCTATCCCTACTATATACCACAGCCAGGTGCCGAAGAATACGTAGCAGAACACTACCGCCAGGGTTACCAGCGAGATGTCAACGCAGATCTTTATCTTATGAAACGGTACGCCCGTAACGTTGCTTATCGCTACCGGGAATCCCTCGCCAGGCATCGTTACCGACCCGCAGCGCACCTCTAACGCTATGCCTATGCCCAAAATGGTGCATCCTATCACCTGAGCTATGACCTTAGTCCACAGAGCAGCGGGCACCAGCCATGCGGTAAGCCACATGTTCACGTCGATTAGCGAGCCGAACACGAATCCTACCAACAGTTGGAACAATTGCACCGGCTCAAACTTTCTGCGCAGTACGGCTATCTGCCCTACTACCAACACCGCATTCATGATATAAGTATACTGTCCGATGGTAAGCTTCGGAATGCCATGAATCTGCTTACCGGCAGTTTCGAACACATAGGGCAAGGCCGATATAACACTCGATCCCAACATACTGCGTACGCACACAGCCACCCCTACCGTCATGATAAACAATGATATCAGCAACAATATATGTTGCCATACAAACGAAATTACCCTCTCTTTTTTACCCATAGAAACTAATTTATTATCATGCAAAAGTAGTAAAAATGAGCGGATGAAGAAAGTGGGGAACAAATTGGCTTTAAGCAAAAAAGATTTATTTCGATATATGTTTGTTTAGATTACCATTCATTATTACTTTTGTGAAAACCCAACAACATTACGACAATTACTACAATCTCATCTAATAGAGACTGTACTGGAATTATTTACAGTGGGGCAATAAGAATGAAAAACAAACCAATAATATAAAAACTTTTCCCTATGGATTCAAACAAAGTAGATGCTTTTATCATCTCGAACAGCAATCGTTTACCTGAATCTCAGATCAGCTTAATCAGAGAGACTCTATTATCTACAGACGAAAGCAAGACGTTCAGTATACAAGCCATGCAGTTTAAAGACCCAACTATCGCACTTATCATTTCGCTTATTGGCGGTAGCTTAGGGGTAGACAGATTCTATATCGGCAATATCGGATTAGGCATTGCCAAACTAATCACTTGTGGTGGTTGCGGCTTATGGACTTTAATAGATCTGTTCCTTATTATGGGTGCTACACGCGATGCTAACCTGAAGAAATTGAAGGCTGTAATTTATTAATAACCCAGCCATGTCTGCAATCCGTTTTTATGCACTCGGTATAACAGGTTGTATCGCTAGCTGGACATGGATAGCCATGTCTATAAACCAATGCGGACAAGGGATATGGAAAGGATGCTTAATAAAGTACTTCTTACATATCCCTTGTCCTGCTT
>OQVS01001681.1_pt1 | contig 14841 bp, 10 predicted proteins | sample 1691601 | NCBI WGS metagenome assembly OQVS01 (sample SAMN03418268, study PRJEB22391) | human gut metagenome | biome: human-gut; feature: organic feature; material: feces | host: Homo sapiens | place: Tanzania | collected 2013-01
TGGAATCCAATCATCATTTGCGTGTTTTTTATCACGGCAAAGTTACATCTTTTTCCCGAACAGACAAAGGGAAACGCATATATCTTCAGATTCTGAAGATGGAAAGGTGATGATGATATGGGAATTTTTTCTGAAAAAAATCTTTATATCTTTAACCAAAATCTGCCATTAGAATTTCTCTTTGCCGTACGACACCGAGAAATCCTAATGACAGATTTGGATTTAAAGCTTTTCAGCTTGCTCTATTTTTAATACTTCTACCTTTTGTATCAATACTCTCCCCAAGCCTTAATTTCGATGTCTTCAAGCTTCACTGTGCAGAAGGCAGAGATGAAGGCACTGGCAAGACGGCTGTTCGTAATCAACGGAACATTGAGGTCGATTGCCGCACGGCGGATCTTGTATCCATTGGAAAGCTCGGAACTTGAAAGGTTCTTCGGTATGTTCACTACCATATCTATCTCATGGTTGTGGAGCATATCAAGAGCCTTCGGCACACCAGCTTCTTCTCCCTCTGAAGGCCAAAGCACACGGGTGTTCTCAATGCCGTTCTCGGTGAGGAACTTGCTTGTACCGGCTGTGGCGAAAAGCTTGTAGCCATGCTTCACGAGCATCTGTGCGGCATCAAGCATGTCTGCCTTCTGCTTGGCTCCACCGGTAGAGAGCAGAATGTTCTGCTTCGGGATGCGGTGGCCAACGGAAAGCATACTCTTGAGCAGAGCGCAACTTGTGTCGTTTCCGATACAACCCACCTCGCCGGTAGAACTCATGTCTACACCAAGCACAGGGTCGGCTTTCTGCAAACGGTTGAAGCTGAACTGCGATGCCTTGATTCCGACATAGTCGAGATCGAAGAGGTTCTTGCTCGGCTTTTCAACGGGCAAGCCAAGCATCACACGGGTGGCAAGCTCGATGAGATTAATCTTCAGCACCTTGCTCACAAACGGGAACGAACGGCTGGCACGAAGGTTGCACTCGATAACCAGGATGTCGTTGTCGCGCGCCATGAACTGGATGTTGAACGGACCGTTGATGTGCAGTTCCTTTGCTATCTGGCGACCAACGCGCTTTACGCGGCGAACGGTCTCGACATACAGTTTCTGCGGAGGGAACTGGATTGTGGCGTCGCCAGAGTGAACTCCGGCGAACTCGATGTGCTCGGAGATGGCGTATGCCATAACCTCACCGTTCTTTGCCACGGCATCCAACTCGATTTCCTTGGCATGCTCAATGAACTTGCTCACTACTACCGGATGGTCTTCGCTGACGTTTGCTGCAAGCTGCAGGAAGCGCTTCAGTTCGTCCTCGTTGGAACATACGTTCATTGCCGCACCAGAGAGCACATAGCTCGGACGTACAAGTACCGGGAAGCCTACACGCTCGATGAACTTGTCGATATCCTCCATGCTCGTGAGTGCACTCCACTCTGGCTGGTTGATGCCATTGTTGGTGAGCATCTGCGAGAACTTGGCACGGTCTTCGGCATTGTCAATGTCTTTTGCCTTGGTTCCAAGAATTGGCACATGCTGCTCGTCGAGACGCATTGCAAGATTGTTTGGAATCTGGCCACCGGTGGAAACGATTACACCGTGCGGCTGCTCAAGGTCGATGATATCCATAACACGTTCGAAGGTGAGCTCATCGAAATACAGACGGTCGCACATATCATAGTCGGTTGACACTGTCTCCGGATTGTAGTTTATCATTATGCTGCGGTAGCCTTCCTTGCGTATTGTGGCAAGAGCCTGCACTCCGCACCAGTCGAACTCTACTGACGACCCAATGCGGTAAGCGCCCGAACCGAGCACTATTATGCTGCGGTGGTCGTTCTCGAACGAGATGTCGCTCTTCACACCGTCGTAAGTGACGTACAGATAGTTTGTCTGTGCAGGATATTCGGCAGCAAGGGTATCAATCTGCTTCACTACAGGCACGATGCCATAGTTCTTGCGCAGGTTTCTCACCACGAGTGCAGCCTTTGCCATGCTGTGCAGTTCCTGCTCCAGACCAACGGCACGCGCAATCTGGAAATCGGTGAAGCCATAAACCTTTGCTGTGCGCATCAGCTGCTTGCCGAGCGTATTGATATTGCACTTCTTCATCTCCTCATCGATGTCGATGATATGCTTCAGCTTCTCAAGGAACCACTTGTCGATTTTCGTCAGCTCATGTATCTCGTCGACGGTATAGCCCTTGTGCATAGCCTTGGAGATAACGAACACGCGCTTGTCGGTAGGTTCACGCAATGCGGCATCAATATCGTTGATTTCCAGCTCCTTGTTCTCAACGAATCCGTGCATACCCTGACCTATCATTCGCAAGCCCTTCTGGATAGCCTCCTCGAAGTTGCGGCCGATAGCCATTACCTCGCCCACTGACTTCATTGAAGAGCCCAACTCCTTGTCAACGCCACGGAACTTGCTGAGGTCCCAACGCGGAATCTTGCAGACTACATAGTCGAGCGCCGGCTCGAAGAATGCGCTTGTGGTCTTGGTAACGGAGTTTTTCAGTTCGAACAGACCGTAGCCCATACCCAACTTTGCTGCCACGAAAGCAAGCGGATAGCCGGTTGCCTTGGAGGCGAGAGCTGAAGAACGGCTCAGACGGGCATTGACCTCGATAACGCGGTAGTCCTCGCTCTTGGGGTCGAAGGCATACTGCACGTTGCACTCGCCAACGATTCCTATATGGCGTATAATCTTTATCGCAAGGGCACGAAGCTTGTGGTATTCCGAATTTGTGAGGGTCTGCGACGGAGCGATAACGATACTCTCGCCGGTATGGATTCCGAGCGGGTCGAAGTTCTCCATATTACATACTGTGATACAGTTGTCGTAACGGTCGCGCACCACTTCATACTCTATCTCCTTCCATCCCTTCAGACTCTTTTCCACAAGCACCTGAGGAGAGAACGAGAAAGCCTTCTCGGCAAGCCTGTTGAGTTCTTCTTCGTTGTCGGCAAAGCCGGAACCGAGTCCACCAAGGGCGTATGCCGCACGGATGATAACCGGATAGCCCAACGCTGCGGCAGCCTTGCGTGTCTGCTCGATATTCTCGCAGGCCTCGCTCTTTATTGTCTTAACATTAATCTCGTCGAGCTTCTCTACGAAAAGCTCACGGTCCTCGGTGTCCATGATTGCCTGGACAGGAGTGCCGAGAACCTTCACGTTGTACTTGTCCAGCACACCGCTCTGATACAGGGCAACACCACAGTTGAGGGCGGTCTGTCCGCCGAACGAAAGAAGGATTCCGTCGGGACGCTCCTTCTCTATCACGCGCTCCACGAAATATGGCTGCACGGGAAGGAAATATATCTGGTCGGCAACGCCTTCCGATGTCTGCACTGTGGCGATGTTAGGATTTATGAGCACCGTTTCAACGCCTTCCTCGCGGAGCGCCTTCAGTGCCTGCGAACCTGAATAGTCGAACTCTCCAGCCTCACCAATTTTCAATGCGCCTGAACCTAACAGCAGGACTTTCTTTATATTTTCGTCTTTCATCTGTAATCTTTGATAATTGAGTTAAAATGAGAATAGCCTGTTATTTCAACGATTCAACAAACTTGTCGAACATGAACTCGGTGTCTACCGGACCGGAGCAAGCTTCGGGATGGAACTGGCTTGAGAACCAAGGGTTTGTCTTGTGGCGGATTCCCTCGTTGCTGCCATCGTTCATATTCACGAAGAGTTCTTCCCAATCGCTGCCAAGAGTTCTTGCATCTACGGCATAACCGTGGTTCTGGCTCGTCACGTAGCAATGCTCTGTGCCAACCATACGCACCGGCTGATTGTGCGAGCGATGGCCGTACTTCAACTTATAAATGCTTGCTCCGCCAGCCTTGGCAAGCAACTGGTTGCCCATACAGATTCCGCATATAGGCTTTGTCGACTGCGACATCTGCTTGCGGATGATGTTAACGGCATCCTCACACATATCCGGGTCGCCGGGACCGTTGGCAAGGAAAAGCCCGTCAAATTCCATTCCTGTATAATCGTAGTTCCATGGCACACGGATAACCTCAACGCCACGGTTCACGAGACAGCGGATGATATTGTTCTTCACTCCGCAGTCTACCAGAAGAACCTTGCGACCTACTCCCTCATTGTAGCGGATGATTTTCTTGCAGCTCACCTTGTCAACAAAGTTCACTCCCTCATACATTGCCTGGGGAATATTGTCAGGCTCATCGTCGAACAGAATCTTGCCCATCATCACTCCGTGCTCACGCAGCACTTTAGTCAGCTCTCGCGTATCGATGCCGGTAATTCCAGGCACGTGCTCCCTCTTGAGCCAGTCGGCAAGCGACTCTACGGCATTCCAATGACTGTACTTCTCGCTGTAGTCAGACACGATGATTGCCGAAGCATAGATTTTATCACTCTCCATAAATGTGGCGATGCCGTTTTCCTCTACTGTAAACGGCGGAACGCCATAGTTTCCGACAAGTGGATAAGTAAGGGTCATCAGCTGTCCGGCATACGAAGGGTCTGTAAGACTCTCCGGATAACCCATCATTGCTGTGTTGAACACCACCTCACCTGCCACCGGCTGTTCGTAGCCGAATGACTTTCCGTGAAATTTCGTCCCGTCCTCCAAGACTAAAGTTACGTTTCTCATCAAATTTCTGTTTTTCCCCTTACGGGTAATTATAATGATATGGTTGTTATTAATTCTCTCTCTCTTTTGTTTTATAGGTTTTCTCGTAGAAGTTGACGAAAGCCTCGTTCACGAGTTTTGTACCGCCGGGCGTAGGATAGTTGCCTGTGAAATACCAGTCGCCCTTATGGTTCGGAATAGCCGTATGCAGTCCTTCTATCGACTGGAAGACAAGTTCCACAGGGGTTGTCATTCCGTCGGGACGAAGCATCTCCACAATTTTCTTGTTTATCTCGTCGACAGTGAAAGGCTTGTATATGTCTCTCACGCAGTTGCGCATCTCTGCCTTCGGTTTCTCAAGTTCTGCCTTGCAGTTGCGATATGTATCATCCACAAGTCCAAGCATTCCCCTTTCCTTCAGCAATTCCATCGTTGCACCGAACACGCAGAACTCTTCCAGGCTCGGCATATCGATACCATAATAGTCGGGATAGCGAATCTGCGGCGAACTGCTCACCACGACAATCTTCTTGGGATGCAAGCTGTCGAGAATCTTCAGAATGCTCTCCTTCAGCGTAGTTCCACGAACAATGCTGTCGTCGATTATCACAAGGTTGTCTACGTATGGCTCAAGCGACCCGTAGGTTACGTCATAGACGTGTGATGCAAGGTCCTTGCGCGAGTTTCCCTCCGTAATGAAGGTTCTCAGCTTTATATCCTTCAGCGCCACTTTTTCACTCCTCACGTACTGATGCAGGATTTCTCTCAGCTCTTCCGTCGTAGGCGTGTGGTCGAGATTCTTTATGCGTTCTATCTTCTGCTCGTTCAGATAGCGCTTGAAGCCGCCGAGCATTCCATAGAACGCCACTTCGGCTGTATTCGGGATAAAGGAGAACACCGTATGGTCGGTATCGTAATCAACCGCCTTCAGAATGGTGTCTGTCAGCTGTTCGCCAAGCTTCTTCCTCTCCTGATAAATGTCGCGGTCGGAACCACGGCTGAAATATATGCGCTCGAAGGAGCACTTGCTGTCGCCGCGCTGCTCCAGTATTCTCTCCACGCTGTCCTCTCCCCTCTTATTCACTATCAAAGCACATCCCGGTTCAAGCTCGCGTACTGAGTCGCAATCAATTCCGAATGTGGTCTGCAGCACAGGGCGTTCGCTCGCAACGGCGATAATCTCATCGTCCTTATACCAGAATGCCGGACGTATCCCCCAGGGGTCGCGCATCGAGAACATCTCTCCGCTGCCGGTCAGTCCGCACATGACATAGCCACCGTCAAAATCCGGCATCGTGGTCTTCAGCACGTTTGACATAAGAACATGGTCATCAATATAGCGTGTGATGTCCATTCCCTTCAGTCCCAGATTCTGGGCATCTACGAAGTTGCGTTCAACCTCGCGGTCCAGACGATGCCCCATAAATTCAAGCGTGATATAGCTATCGCTGTAAATGCGCGGCGACTGTCCCATGGCAACAATCTTGTCGAATATATCGCCGATGTTTGTCATATTGAAGTTTCCGCACAGACACAGGTTCTTTGCCCTCCAGTTGTTACGACGCAAAAAAGGATGAACATACGTCAGGCCGCTCTTGCCCGTAGTGGAATATCTTAGATGCCCCATATACATCTCGCCGGCAAACTGAAGATTGCGGCGCGCATACTCCGCATCGGCAAGATGGTCAGAACCGACATCCTTGAAGTTCTTATGAACCCTGCCGAATATTTCGGTTATGGCATTCGAACCTTCGGCGCGTTCCCTGAACATATATTCCTTTCCCGGTTCTGCCTCAAGGTTTACACATGCCATTCCGGCACCTTCCTGACCACGGTTATGCTGTTTCTCCATCATCAGATACAGTTTGTTCAAACCGTACATCCATGTGCCATACTTCTCCTGATAATATTCAAGCGGCTTCAGCAACCTGACCATTGCCACTCCGCATTCATGCTTTAAAGGCTCCATCATCCTAATTTATTTGCGTCTGTTGTTTTTACTATATACCTATCTTATATATTAAGCCAAGGGGCTTGCTCCTTACGAAAGGAGTAGCCCCATGAAAATATTCTGTAATACCTATTCTACGGTGACCGACTTGGCGAGGTTTCGCGGTTGGTCAACATTCTTGCCCTTGCAGACCGCCACATGATAAGCCAACATCTGCAAAGGAATGGAAGCAACCAGAGGCTCAAGACATTCTATCGTCTTAGGCATCTCGATCACTTGGTCTGCTATTTTGCTTATTGTATCATCACCTTTCGATACGAGAGCAATGATTTTTCCCTTTCGCGCCTTTATCTCCTGAATATTGCTCACCACCTTCTTGTACATCTCATCGTGCGGGGCAATAACAACAACCGGCATATCGGAATCAATAAGGGCAATTGGACCATGCTTCATCTCTGCCGCCGGATAACCCTCGGCATGGATATAGCTGATTTCCTTCAGCTTGAGCGCTCCCTCAAGGGCAACGGGATAATTGAAGCCGCGCCCCAGATAGAGGAAATTCGTTGCATAGGTGAAAGTCTGGCTCAAGTCGGCAATCATATCGTTAAGCTTAAGAATCGACTTCATCTTAGCCGGGATTTCGCTGAGCTCCCTAACGATTTCCGAATACTGACTCTCGTCGATTGTCTTCTTCTCCTTCGCCAAAGCGAGAGCAAGCATTGTAAGGACAGTAACCTGTCCGGTGAATGCCTTCGTCGAGGCAACACCAATCTCTGGTCCCACGTGGATATATGAGCCGGTATCGGTAGCACGCGGAATACTTGAGCCGATGGCATTGCATATACCATAGACAAAAGCGCCCTTCTCCTTTGCAAGCTGCACGGCAGCAAGTGTATCGGCAGTCTCGCCGCTCTGCGAAATGGCAATAACAAGGTCGCCCTTGTTAATCACCGGGTTCCTGTATCGGAACTCACTTGCATACTCAACTTCAACCGGAATGCGGCATAATGTCTCTATCAGTTGCTTGCCTATAAGTCCGGCGTGCCATGACGTGCCACAAGCCACGATGATTATACGCTTTGCATCAAGCAGCTGTTTCCTGTAGTCGATCACAGCACTCAGAGTGACGTTGTTTGCCTCTACATTCACTCTGCCTCGCATACAGTTTTCAAGGCATTCCGGCTGTTCGAATATCTCCTTGAGCATAAAGTGCGGGAAACCGCCTTTCTCTATCTGTCCGAGATCCAAGTCAACGGTCTTCACTTCCGGCGACAGCTTGATATTGTCCTCCGTCACAACCTTCAGCTCCTCTCCAAGCCGCATCACGGCAATATTGTCATCGTCAAGATAGACGACCTTGTCTGTATATTCTATAATAGGTGTAGCGTCAGAACCGAGGAAGAATTCATTATCTCCGATTCCGATTACCAGCGGACTCTGCTTGCGCGCTGCAATAATCTGGTTTTTCTCGCTCTTGTCGAGAATAGCTATGGCGTATGCACCTATCAGCTGGTGCAATGCAAGCTGCACAGCAGTAAGCAAGTCAACATTCTTTTTTTTCTGGATATACTCCACCAGCTGAACGATAACCTCCGTATCGGTGTCCGAACGGAAAGTTATGCCTTTGCCGATGAGTTTTTTCTTCAGGTCGGAATAGTTCTCGATTATTCCGTTATGTATAATGGCAAGATTCTTTGTCTCCGAATAATGCGGATGCGCATTCAGCGACGAAGGTTCACCGTGTGTAGCCCAACGGGTGTGGGCAATGCCTACAGTGCCGCTTACGTCCTTGTCGGCGCAGTACGCCTCAAGATCGGCAACCTTTCCCTTTGTCTTGTACACGTTCAGGTTTCCGACACTATTCATCAGCGCCACTCCCGCGCTGTCATATCCTCGATACTCCAGACGCTTCAGTCCGTTGATGAGTATCGGATATGCCTCTCTATGCCCTAAATATCCTACAATTCCACACATATATCCGCCTAATTATCTTGTGATGTTTACAACAAGAGAAGCCACAGAAATCAGTATGCTGGCACCTGAGAACCAAAGCGTTGTCATCTGTCCTATTGAAGAGTTCTGCGCCTTTGCCTTATTAGGCTCCACGATAAGCGCATCATTCTGCTGCAGATAATAATATGGTGAATTTATCAGATTTGCATCGTTAAGGTTTATCCTGTGTACTGACTTCTCGCCACTGGCATCCTCCCTGACGAGCAGCACGTTCTCGCGCTTTCCGTAGATGGTGAGGTCTCCGGCGTTTGCCAATGCCTGAAGAATGCTTATCTTCTCTGTCTCAACCGAGAACTGGCCCGGACGAGCCACCTCGCCAAGCACAGAAATAGTGAAACTTGCCATCTTCACGGTTACGATTGGCTTTTCTGTCGCTGCCATATACGGTTTGATTTTGTCGTGCAACAAATCCTCGCACTGGCGCTTCGTCAGTCCTGCCACTTTCACCATTCCTATAACCGGGAAATTGATGAATCCATCGTTGTCCACGAGATACGGCAGCAGGCTACCTGAATAGCTTGCCAAGCTTCCGTTTGAGCGCAGCGGATCCTGCACAACGAGGTTGAACGGAGCCGCCGCCTTCGGATCGGTTGCGCTCACGGTGATGGTGAGCATATCCTTCGGCATAATTTTGGCGTCATACAATCCTTTTGAAGCTGCCAGATTGATAGTGTCTGCATTCTTGAAATAAGCAACGTTTTTTGTGCTTCCACAACTAAAGAGAGTAAGCACAACAACCAACAATACTATTGGAAAAAGTAGTTTCTTCATACTTCTGATAATAATATATAGTTTAAAACTTTGCAAAAATAAGCCTAATTTCTGATATTGGCAAATATTTTATAAACTAAATCCTCTTTTCCACCTAATATATATATTATAAGACAGAAAAGAGGATTCAGTGATTTTATCAATTACAAGTGTCTATACCTTGATTAATAGAACTTGAAATAGTTGCGTGCGTTGTTGTAGCTGATGTCCTCAACCATACGCGACAGGCTCTCCATATCGGCAGGCAGCAATCCCTTCTCCACATCGTTGCCGAGCAGATTGCAGAGCAAGCGGCGGAAGTATTCGTGGCGCGGATATGAGAGGAACGAGCGGCTGTCGGTGAGCATACCCACGAAACGACTCAGCAATCCGAGCACCGAGAGTGCATTCATCTGGCGTGTCATTCCGTCGAGCTGGTCGTTGAACCACCAACCTGATCCGAACTGTATCTTGCCCGGGCATGAACCGTCCTGGAAGTTGCCGAGCATTGTGGCGATAACCTCGTTGGCACAAGGGTTCAGGCAGTAGAGGATGGTGCGTGTCAGCTTGCCTTCCATATTGAGTTCGTTGAGGAAATGGCTCATTGCCTTAGCCGTTGTGAACTCGCCGATGGAATCGAAACCTGTGTCGGCACCGAGCTTGTTGTACATGAGTGTATTGTTGTCGCGGATAGCTCCATAGTGGAACTGCTGTGTCCAGTCGCTTGCATAGTCCTGCTCTGCGAACACGCGCAGTATGCAGTGCTTGAACTGGCGCACTTCCTGTGCAGAGAGCTGCTGCTTGCGCATAGCCTTCTCGAAGATTGTCTCTATCTGTGTGTCTGTATACGGTTCGTCGTAGAACTCCTCGATCCCGTGGTCAGAGAGGCGGCAGCCGTTCTCGTGGAAGAAGTCGTGGCGCTTCTGCAGAGCGTCAACCATATCTGAGAACTTGCTTATGGTAACTCCGGCAACCTCGCCGAGCTTGTTCACGTAGTCAGCAAACTCCGGCTTCTCTATGTTCATAGCCTTGTCGGGGCGCCATGCCGGAATCATCTTGATTTCGAAACCGCTCTCGCGTGTCTGCTTGTGGTAGCGCAGGTCGTCAATCGGGTCGTCTGTCGTACACACGCACTCCACGTTGTAACGGCGCATGAATCCGCGTGCCGTATACTCCGGCATCTGGAGTTTCTCGTTGCACTCGTCGAATATCTCGCGTGCTGTCTTCGGGCTGAGCTGCTTGTCGATGCCGAAAGCAGTCTTCAGCTCAAGGTGTGTCCAGTGGTAAAGCGGGTTACGGAATGTGTAGGGCACCGTTTCTGCCCACTTTTCGAATTTCTCCCAGTCTGAAGTCTCTGTGCCGGTGCAATATTTCTCGTCAACTCCGTTGGTTCTCATCGCACGCCACTTGTAGTGGTCGCCTCCGAGCCAAAGTTCTGTGATGCTCTTGAATTTGTGGTCGTTAGCCACCATCTCCGGAATAAGGTGGCAGTGGTAGTCGATGATAGGCATTTTAGCCGCATGATTGTGGAAAAGTTCTTGCGCGGTAGTAGTTTCAAGCAAGAAGTTTTCATCCATAAATTGCTTCATGTTTTCCTTAATTTTTAAGTGTTTATTGATAATCTGTATACGTTCTTACAATAAGTTATGCAAATATACGTCATTTTTTTTGATTTCAAATATTTTTAAACTATATTTGCATAAGATTTTGCAATTGATTTGCAAAAAGGCATTAAAAAATCTAAGAGTTTCAATCTATGAACAACAAGAATTATACTGTCCAGAATGTTGTCCGCACGGACAAGGTGCTGCTGATTTACACAGGCGGCACAATCGGTATGGGGCGCAATCCCCTGACCGGTGTGCTTGAGCCGCTCGACTTCAACCACCTCGTTGCGTGCCTGCCTGAGTTTGCCAGCCTCGAAACGGGCATCGAGACCTATCAGTTCACTCCAGCCATTGACTCCAGCGATATGAGTCCGCGCTTTTGGTCGCAGATTGTGAGAATCATAGCTGACAGATACGACAAATACGATGGTTTCGTTATCCTCCACGGCACCGACACTATGGCATTCACCGCTTCTGCCCTTTCGTTCATGCTCGACAACCTGACGAAGCCGGTTATTCTGACAGGAAGCCAGCTGCCCATCGGACAGCTGCGCACCGACGGCAAGGAGAATCTCATAACGAGCATCGAGATTGCTTCTGCCCACCACGATGACGGCACACCTATCGTTCCCGAGGTATGCGTCTACTTCAACGGTCACCTGCTGCGCGGAAACAGATGTACGAAGATGAGCGCCGACGGCTTCAACGCCTTCGAGTCGTACAACTACCCTCATCTCGGTGATGCCGGCGTGAACATTATCTACCATGAGGAGTACATCCGCAAGCCAGACTACTCCAAGCCGATGGTTCCGCATTTCGCCCTCGACCCGAACACCATCGTGTTCACTCTGTTCCCGGGCATACAGGAATCAATCGTGCGCCATCTCTTCGAGGCACCGGAGCTGCGCTCCATCGTGATGCGAACCTTCGGCAGCGGCAACGCTCCCCACCACCCCTGGCTCATGCGCCTGCTGAAAGAGGCAACCAACCGCGGAATAACTGTCGTGAACATAACCCAGTGCATCGCCGGCAGCGTGGAGATGGGCAGATACGACACCGGATTCCAGCTGAAGAACATGGGCGTGGTGACGGGCAGAGACAGCACCGTGGAAAGCGCGCTCACCAAACTGATGTTCCTGCAAGGACACTACACCGACAACAACATCGTCAGAACGAAGATGAACCAGAACCTGCGCGGAGAAATCACCGTCTGCAACGACTGCTGCGACACTATCTAAAGAAGTGGATTCTGCATCTTTCCGTCGAAAACATACTGTCCTTTTGACAATGTCATCCAACCATACTGTATGGCATGCTTGCTGCAACTGTGATAACAGGCAAAGCATGTCATACAGTTTCCATTGTGCTCCCATTGCGGCAACCGGCCTGCCCCACCGCTGATATTGCCCACAGGGCAAGCCGACACGCAGCGGCCGCACTTCACACAGCGCGAGGCATCCACACGGAAATGCCTGTCGGTAACAAGCCCGCGCACAAATAACTCACCCAGAAACCTACTGTTAACCTTGGGCCATCTGCCTTTAAGCCCAGACATTATGCCCATGCGACGCTCCTTTATAGCCTTATATATATTAACAAGGTGTAAACGGGCATCGTCGAGCTTTTTCTTTTCCAGCTCCTTGCTGTCCACATCCATAAACGGCAGCCCCACATACGTGTTCGGCATCCTTATGTCGGCAAACAGCTGAATTGGCAAGGCAAAGGAGTACGCCTCCATATCGAATATTTCGAGCGTCTCGCCTGCCGTGTCGCCAGCCGTACACACGGCAAAGCTATACGGAAGCAAATTCCACACATCCTCAATCACGAGCCTGCGGATAAAATCGAGCATCAGCTTCGGCGGACGCCAGCCGTGCACGGGGAAACAGAAGCCTACAATCTCCCCGTCACCGAGTTTATAACTGCAGTCGCCCCGGAGCGCCTCGGCAACATCTATAACTCTCTCTCCCAAGGCTTCGGCAAGGCATTCCGCCACCCACCTCGAATTTCCCGTTCCTGACAAATAGAATATCATAGCGCGAAATTAAACATAATATTTTGATAATACAAAAATATTTAATACCTTAGCAACGAATAACAACAAAAAGAAAGAAAAAAGATATGAATGATAAGGAATTAATGCTCAGGGCAATCAAACTTTCTGAAGAAAGTGTGAAGAACGGCGGAGGACCGTTCGGTGCCGTTGTGGCGCGCAACGGCGAAATCATAGCCGAAGCGTCAAACTGCGTGACTCTCCACTGCGACCCCACTGCCCACGCCGAAGTATCGGCAATACGCAAGGCTGCCGAAAAGCTGAACACCTTCGACCTCTCCGGCTGCTCCATCTACACTTCGTGCGAACCGTGCCCCATGTGCCTCGGCGCCATCTACTGGGCACACCTCGACAAGATCTACTACGCAAACGACCGCAAGGATGCCGCCGCCATAGGCTTCGACGATGACTTCATCTACAAGGAACTGGAGCTTGCGCCAGAAAAGCGCAACAAGCCGTCGGAAATCCTACTGCGCGACGAGGCAAGCAAGGCATTCCGCATATGGACGGAAAAGACCGACAAAACGGAATATTGATATCCACACATGTATAAAAAATGGAAAGGAAAGACCGTACTTGAAATTTAGATAGATTGGAAAGTGGCGGAATAAGAGAACCACTTTCCAATCCAAGAGTACTTTATCTAAAGCACAGGAAATATACGGCAGCGAGCGCTGCAACGACCACCGCCATAACCACTGTCTTTATCATACAGCCTGCGATTTTCTTCACCAACAAAAAGGCTACGAGGAAGGCTATGATACAAAACACATAGAATCCGAAGTTTTCCATTATATCTGTAGTTTTTTTACTGATTCAAAATTTATACACTTACTTGAAAATATGGCGGAACTGAGCCGGAATCATCGTCTGGAACTCCATAGGCTGGCGCGTCACGGGATGGTAGAAGCACAGCATATAGGCATGCAGACAGAGACGATGGATAGGGTCGTCGCCGTTGCCGTACTTGATGTCACCGCATACGGGATGCCCCATATCGGCAGAGTGTACGCGGATCTGGTTCTTGCGCCCCGTCTCGAGCTTGAACTCCACCAGACTGTGCTCCGTGGTGCGGTCGAGGGTGCGGAAATGCGTTATGGCATACTTTCCGCCGTTGTCCACGGGCGAAGAATAGGTCACGTATGCCTTGTTGTCCTTCAGCCAGTTCTCTATCGTGCCCTCGTCCTCTTCCATCTCGCCGCTGAGCACCGCCACGTAGCGGCGGTCGAACACTATGTCGTGCCAGTTGTGCTCCAGTATCTGCTCCGTCTCCATGTCCTTGGCATAAATCATCAGTCCGCTGGTGTCGCGGTCCAGACGGTGCACCACGTGCGCAGTGCAGCGCTGGCGCGTCTTCTTGAAATAGTCGTCGAGCACAGCCTTCACGTTGAGCGACCTGTGTCCTGCCGCCATCGACAGAATCCCGATGTTCTTCTCTATCACCACCAGATACTGGTCTTCGTATACAATCTTCACGTAGCGGCTCTTCAGCTTGTCATTGTTGCGCTTCGTCTTGCTCACGTCGATTTTCGTACCCTTCGTCAGAGGGAAGTCGAACTGCGTAACCACCTTGCCGTTCACTTTTATTCCCCTGCCCTGCAGCGTAGCCTTAATCTTTGAGCGGCTCTCCTTCAGGTTGTTCAGCAGATAGTTAAGCAGCGTGTCATCCTCGTGCACCTCATAGTGTGCATACTCGTTTATGTTCTTATTGAATGTATGTCTCATCTCTCTTGTATAAATATTGTGCAAAGATAATGCAAATCGAGTGCAGAACAACAAGCTTGCTTGATTGTTATGCCGAGATGCAGCTTATCTTCTGCAAAGATAATGCAAATGAGCGCAATGAAAACTTGTTTTCAAATTGCCGAGTG
>OQVS01001683.1_pt1 | contig 14824 bp, 13 predicted proteins | sample 1691601 | NCBI WGS metagenome assembly OQVS01 (sample SAMN03418268, study PRJEB22391) | human gut metagenome | biome: human-gut; feature: organic feature; material: feces | host: Homo sapiens | place: Tanzania | collected 2013-01
GGGATTTTCGCAACCTGTCATTTTGAGGTTGTCGAATTAAAAATGCTTTTTCATTTATGCTTGCGCTTCTGTCGGCGTTGTAGTAGTCGTAGTAAAAGGTATCAAAGACATTTTTCACGCCCACAGTAATCACGCCCATATTTTTGTTAAAGCCTATACTCAAACCCAAATCGCTGATGAGATAAGGGTCGAGCTTTTTCTCCACTTCAAAAACCTTGCCGCTTGCATACTCAGCCGCTACCACTTTTTGCTTGCCATAGAGTGAATTTTGTATCCACAAATTCACGCTCACATCGACTATTTCTACCATTCCAGCTATATTGACATTGCCGCCAAAGGTAGCTTTGTAGTCGTAGGTGTAGGGGATTTGATTCCATTTAGTTTCGCCGTCTATCTCGCTGAAACGCTCGGCTTTTAGGTAGGTAAAACTTTCATTTAGCCCTAAAATTCCGCCGAAAATATACTGCTCCAAAGCCACTTCCACGCCCATTCTGCGCGATTTGTCATAAGTGCCATAGCTCATTTGCGAGTAAGGGTCGCCTGTGAAATAAAACTCGTTTTTGCTTGTGGTGTAAAAAACATTCGCCGCAAACAAAATCGCATTTATATCAAAGTCCGTAAAGCCAAGCGGCACGCGCCTTGTGCCTATGTAGTCCTTAAAGCCTAGCTCATAGCTTATGTAGGTTTCTTGCTCCATCGGGTTTTCTTTAAGCGTGAAAAGGTTCTCAGCGGCTAAATTTAAGCGCGGATTGCCGTAAGCGTCAAATATAGGTTGCCCTATAACGCCGCCTGTGCTTGTGTCAGTATATCTTTTCACAGCGTTTGGATTGTCCTTATTTACGCCACGCACGAGCAAAGCATAGCCCGGCGGTGTGCTATAACCCGTCTCAAAATGTCCATAAATCACGCCTGTGTCTGAGTAGCGAAAGGCTGGGGCAAGCTCAAAGGTAAAGGTGTCGTAGTTTTTCTTAAATTCTTTTGTAATGTCCGTTCTGCCTGTGCCATAGACTTCGTCATTTTTTGATGTGGGATAGGTTTTGTCCGCACCAAAGCTTGCCAAATCATAAGTGTCGATGATGATATTGTCGTGTGATTTGATTTTATAGTTCATTATCTCATAACGAAAGCCACCCATTAGCGAAAATGACGAGTTAAAATAATAATTTTCTCTCAACCACAAGGCATTTGTGAATTTGTTTATATTTAACTCGTTGTTAATAGTAGCTTCGGTATTCATACTTGAATTTGGTGGAACAGCCACAGCACCCCTTAAAATTTGTATAGGTTTTCTTTTGCCCATCTCATAAGTGCTATCCACGCCAAAAGCAAAAAGCCCTGAGTCGTGGTCTATCACAGTCTTTAACTTGCCTCCAAATTTGCTCTCATCAAAGGTAGAGCCACTTTGCTCGATATAATGATAGCCGTATTTTTTGCCATACTGCTCGACAATGGCTAGTTCTGGCGTCCAACGCTCACTTCCCGTAAGGCTCAAATACCCATAATAAGGCAAGTAAATTTCGTGCGTGTTTAACTTGCGTTTGTCAAGGGCGACAAAGCCTGTAATGTCCCATAGCATTTTGTCAGTAGGCTGTGCCTCAAAGCCAAGTGTCGTTACAAGGCGCATTTGTGAGCTGTCGATGATACCATCGCCCTTTGTGGCTCTGTCCTCTTTGTCTGGTTTATAAAAAGGCAAGGCTTCGATTTTTTGATAAATTTTATCCCAGTCTTGCCCGCCTACTTGTTGTCCGTTGATAGTTTGACAAGTTCCGCCTGCGCAAGGTTTATAATTGCTCGTATCGCTCATAATGTCGTTCATTATCCTGTCAGCGTCCAAAAAGCTATTATAAGGCGTTGTTTTGGTTTTACCCGTGAAAAAGTCTGCATCAAAATGCACTTTTTGCCCTAATCCTAGCTGATAATCAGCACCCAAAACGCCCTCAATGCCCGTTTGCTTGTCATCTTCGCGCGGTCCGCCCATTTGAGAGTAAGCAACTCCCGCATTGACGCTTAATTCGCGGCTGATTTTTTCGCTCGCTTGCGCAAAGGCGTTGAAACTCATATTGCCTGTGGTGTTAAGATAGCCTGCACCCACGACAAAATAAGGGTTTTGTCGCTTTGAAGTGATGACATTTATCGCTCCACCGCGTGCGCTTTGCCCGGGAAACACTTGCACTTCTTGGATAAGGCTTGGCAAAACCGTGTTTATCGGCATAAAGCCGTAGTAGCTGTCAAGTGGGGCGACATTAACGCCGTTGATGGCGAATTTAAGCCCGTTTGCGCTGAGTCTGCCTTGTCCGCGCAAGTCAAACTGCTGTCCAAAGCCCGCTGTATTGACGATAGTGATGAATGGTATGTAGCGAAGTGCGCTCTCTGTGTCGCGCGCGCCCTTTATCGCCTCCGCATCGGCGTGATAAAGGCTTTGGTTAAAGCGGTTAAGCTCGCTAGGCATAAGCCCGTAGGTTTTTTGCTTGCCACGAGTGCCGCTAGTCTTAGTCGCTACGGCTTGCTTGGTGCTTTTGCGGGTTTTTTTAGTGGCTTTTGTCGCTGTCTTTTTAGTCGAAAGCCCCCCCCCCCCGCCGCTGCATTTCTAGCAGGTGCGGCAAACGCCTGTGTGAGTGCGCCCACGCTAAAAAATGTGAGCGTGATGAGAAAAAATAATCTTTTCATCGTGTGTCCTTTCTGTCGTAATTGTCAAGTCTTTTGACATTGTAAATCCGTTTAATAGAGAAAAATTTTAAACTAAAATTAAATTGTAGCATAAATTTTCGCTTTTGTGTCATTTTTTTGAAAAAATTTTGAAATTTTAGAAAATTTTGAGAGAAATTTGAGAAAATTTTAGAAAATTTTGTGGGCGAGTGTGGTTAGCGGTGTGGATTTTTCGCTACGCTCAAAATGACAAACATTTTAAACCATAAAAACACTCAATCTTGTCATACTGAGCGTAGCGAAGTATCCATAAATCCAAAGCGTGCCTTAAATTCTTTTGCTTGAATATAACTTTTACTCACTTTTAATCCTTAAATAACTAAAATTCATTAGCCACAAGCCTATCAACAACACTTTGAAAGTCATTTTGTGAATTTATCGCCATTTTAAGCCTTTGCGTGAAAATTTGTGTAAATTTTAGCAAAGTTTTTTTAATGTATTTTGCAAATTCGTGCAAATTTTAAGCCCCTTTACGAAAAATTTAACGCAACTTGCTATAATGCCCCTATGTTGTTTTTTATTTCTTCTTTGATTATTTTGGCGATTTTTACGCTGGCAAATGCCTACATTTACAAGCGTTTGTTTATGCAAATAGCCTTTTTAAGGGCGCATAAAACTTGGCTCATCGCTCTTTTTGCTGGGCTTTTTGTCGCTCAAACGGCGTTTTTGTTGTTTCGTGCGGAAAACCGCTTTGACAGCACGACTTACAACCTTTTGGCGCATTGTTTCGCGCCGACTTATTTTTTCTTTTTCATCACGCTTTTTGCTGATATACTACGCTTTGGTGTGAAAATTTATGAGAAAATGGCTGACAAAACGCCATTTGATGAAAGTAGGCGTGCGAGCATAAAGCTTTTGTTTAATCTTTCTTTGCTCATCTTTGCCATAAGCTCAGTTTTAAAGGGCTGGGGCAACGCTATGAATGTCCCAAAGGTTAAAAATTTAGACATTAAACTTAAAAATTTAAGCCAAAATGTCCGTCTTGTGATGATTAGCGATGTGCATTTGGGTAAAAATTTGCACGAAAAATTCCTACAAGGACTCATCGAGCGCATAAACTCACTAAATGCCGATATAGTCGTCATCGTAGGCGATTTAATCGACACAAATCCCGCTGAAATCACCTACATTCATCTTTTGGACGAAATCAAAAGCAAATACGGCGTGTTTTACGCGCTAGGAAATCACGAGTATTACCGCGGACTTGACGGAGTTTTGGGGCTTTTAAGGCAGACAAAGCTTAAAATTCTCATCAACGAAAGCATAAATTTAGGCTTTTTAAACATAGCGGGGCTTGCGGATTTAGCGGGCTTGCGTTTTGACAGGCTTGGCGCAAAGCCCGATATAAACGCCGCAAAAGCAAGATTAAACAAAAGCGCACCTAGCATTTTGCTTGCCCATCAGCCAAAAAGCGTGAATTTATACGACACAAGCGACTTTGACTTGGTGCTGAGCGGACACACGCACGCTGGGCAGGTGTTTCCTTTCGGCGCTCTTGTGATTTTGCAACAAGGCTTTTTATATGGACTTTACGAGCTTGCAAGCAAAAACAAACTCTATGTCAGCAGTGGTGCGGGCTTTTGGGGACCTGCGATGCGCTTTTTAGCCCCAAGTGAGATTGTTTGTATGGATTTAAAGGGAGAGTAGATGATTTTCAGTAACGAAATTTCAAGGATTTTTGGGCTTTTAGCTGGGCTAAAACTACCAAAATGGCTACAAAGCAAGGTAAATTCAGCTTATGTGAAGCATTTTGACATTGATATGAGCGAATTTAAGGACGCTAGCGAGTATGAAAGCCTAAACGCACTCTTTACAAGGGCGCTTGAAAAGGCTAGGGCGCTTGATGATGGCTTTGTAAGCCCCTGTGATGCGCGAGTTTTTGAGTGTGGCAAGGCGTTTAAAGCCGACAGCGAGCAGCTTGCCTTTTCTATAAAGGGCTACACATACAGCATAAACGAGCTTTTAAGCGGTGCTTGCGAAAAAAACGAGTTGGCAAAGGGCTGCGAATACGCGAATTTATACCTTTCGCCAAGGGACTATCACCGCTACCACGCGCCTTGCGATATGAGAGTGTTGAGCGCGACTTACACGCGTGGCGAGCTTTTTAGCGTGAGTGCAAAATGCTTGCAAAAAGTGGCAAATCTTTACACGCGTAACGAACGAGTGGCTTTAAAGTGCGAAAGTAGGGGGCTTTTGTTTTGGCTTGTCTTTGTGGGAGCGCAAAATGTCGGCAAAATGCGCTTTGTTTTCGATGAGCGCATACAAACAAACGCTCCAAACGCCCAAAATTTCACGCACAGCTATGAAAATTTAAGCTTTAAAAAGGGCGAAGAGCTTGGGAATTTCGAGCTTGGCTCAACCATCGTCATCATCGCACAAAAAGGCTTAGTGAAATTCAGCATTAAGGCTGATGATAAGGTTAAATTCGCCCAAAAAATCGCTGAATTTGTGTGAATTTACTTTTGTTTGCGCTAATTTGTTATTATTTTATCTTAAATCAAAGCGCAAAATGTGGCTTGAATTTAAGAAATTTATTTTAAGGATAAACGATGAAAGCATTGTTTAAGGCGAATTTATGGTGCGCGGTAGGTTTAATGCTCGCAGCTTGCTCATCAGAGCCAAAAAGCGTTGAGTATTATCAAAAAAATCCCGACAAACGCTTAGCAAAACTCGCAGAATGTGAAGCAAAGCTCAGACCCATCGATGAACAGCTTGCACAAAAAACATTAGAGCTTGGCGAAAAGCTGCTCAAAGGCGAGATAAACGAAGAGCAGGTGCAAAGGTCGATAGAGTCTGATTACATCGAAGCACTCGGTGGAGAAAAGGAATTTAAAGAATGCCAAAACGCCGAAGATGCAAATTGACAAGCAAATTTGCTTTGTTAAATTTGCGTGTTTGAAATTTGAAGCATACGCGAAAGTATCCACTTACAAACAACGAAAATTCAAGCATTAGTAAAGAAAGTTGTTTGAAATGAAAATCAAATTTTTAACGCGATTTTATAAAAAAATTCAGCGAAAATTTGACTTTGTTAAGAGAAAATTTATATAATTGTATTTTTGAAATACAAAACGGCACGAACGAGTCGAAATTTCAAACCAAACAAACTCAAACCAAATACGAAAGGGTTAAGATGGAATTTTTTATCTTAGGAATAGTCGCTGGTGCGGCTTTGGGCGTCCTTTACACCAAAAGGGACGAGGTTAAAAAGGCGTTTGGTTCGCCTGAATTTAAGGGCAAGGTCAATGAAACAAAGCGTGCGTCAAAACGCGTGCTTGACGAAGCCAAAGACAAGGTAGAGTCGTTTCTTGCAAGCGAAGCCCCAAAACGCAGGGGACGAAAGCCCGGTGTCAAGGCAAAAGCCACCACAACAGCGACAAAAACCGACAAAGTCGCAAAGGCTAGCAAAGCCACCGCCGAAAAAGGCGCGAAAAAAGTCGGCAGAAAAGCTAAGGCAAGCACGGGCGAAGCAGCCACAGGCACTAGCACAGGCAGAAAAACCCGCGCTAAAAAAGTAGCGGGCGAAGCCACAAAGGCTACCAAAACTAGGAAACCTCGCGCTAAAAAGGCGGACACAGCGGCAAAAGTCGCCACTCCACGAAAACCGCGCAAGCCACGCACGCCGAAAGTAGCGGACACAGCAGCAGTAGCTCCTAGCACAGACACCGCTCAGCAGTAGGTTGCGAGCAAAGTGCGCCCACAAAACACGCTTTTTGTAGTGTTTTGTGCGTGCTTTCGTTAGCCTTTGTTTGATGAAAGGCGTTTATGCAAGGTAAAAAGGCGTTTTTCACTACATTAGCTTTGATAAATGCCCTAGCACTCGCTGTTTGTGTTGCAAGTGGCGGGGGTGTGGCGATGGCGGTGAGCTTTGAATTTGCCTTTTTTGCCACGCTTTGTATCATCGCCGTGTCCTTTTTGTCCTACAAAAAACGCATTTTCGCCCAAGCTAACGAAGCACAAATCCCCCAAAAACCGCCCTTTATCCTTGCTAAAAAGCCTTGCAAAGGCGTGAAAATCTTGCGTTTTTATCCTGCTGATGAAAAACTTAAATTTTCGCACAAATTCATCGCTTTTTTTAGCCTTGCAAAGCTCGGTGCTTATGCGCTTTTAGCGCTTGGCTTTTTAGCGTTAAAAGGGCAAAATTTACTGAGCGTTGTGGCGTTTTTGGGCGGAATTTCGGCTGTGATTTTGGGCGTGTTTATCTTTGGTATTTTAAGCGTTTTAAGATACAAAACAGCACAGCAAAAAGCGTGAATTTAAGGTGTTTTTGGGTTGTTTAAATTTAGCAAAAAATGGCAAAAAGTTAAATTTGACTTTGCAACTTTTTTGAATTATAATGCCGTTTATGAGTATGAAAGACGAGAAAATTTGTATCCGTTGTTGTTTCGACTTTACGCATTAACAAATACATTAGGGATTTAAGGGATTTATGATGATACAAAATTTCGCTCTCGCACTTGTCGCTATCGGTTTGCTTGCGATACCTGCATTTATCATTATGCAGTATATCAACGAAGTAAAAAAAGACAAGGCAACAGACAAAAAACCAAAGCTCCACACCTAAAATGGCTGAAACTAAAATGGCAGATAAACACCATTTAGCGCAAAGGTTGAGTTAAAGCGCCCAAAGTTTTTTCTTAAATTTATCAATGCTATTCTTCAAAACCCGCTGACATTTTTTCACTCAAACTCGTTTTTGATACAAATTTTTCACTAATTTTTGCTACAATACCCGCACAAAAAGCAAACGCAAAATATAAATTTAAAAGCGCAAATAAAGCACAAACAAGGGCGCGACAAAGGCAAAATCAATGACGATTTTAAGGCACAGAGCAAAAAGGACAAGCGATGAGACACTCAAAGCACCACAAATTCATCGTTAAATTCATAGCAACGAGCAAAAAGCCCGCTAAATGCTTGATTTACGCAAAGGAACAGCGATGAAAGGCTTAAATTCAAGGCGGTTAGCTCAATGTTAAGCTCCAAACGCACGATAAAATCGCTCACAGCTCTTTTTGTCGGCATACCCTTTGTCTTTATGGGAAATGCCTTGATACTCGGTTCTGTGGGCGTTATCTTAAAGCAAGACGGCGCAAGCGAAGCTATCATAGGGCTTATCGGCTTTTGTTTCTTTCTCGGTGGCACGCTCGGCACTACCTGCGCTCACAGAGTCATCGCAAAGATAGGACACATAAGGGCTTTTGGCTTGTTTTCAGCACTTTTTTCGATATGTATAATTTTACATATTTTAGGCTCAAACCTTGTATTTTGGGCGTTTTTGCGCGTGATAATGGGCTTTTGCTACTACGCGCTTTTAATCATCATCGAATCGTGGCTCAACGAAAAGGCTAAAAACGCCGTTAGACAAAGGGTTTTGAGCTTTTATGAAGTGGTATTTTGCCTATCTTTCGGGCTTGGTAGCTTGCTCATCGCCTTAAATCTCCAAAGCAGCACGCTTTTTATCATAGCAGCTTGCCTTATAATGTTTTCGTCCATTCCGCTCAACCTTATCCGCATCAAAGAGCCGCAAATGCCCGCCAAAAGCCCGATTTCGCTGCCAAATGTCTTTTCTATCGCCCCGCTTGCGCTCGTGGCGAGCTTCATCGGCGGTATGCTGATGAGTGGCTTTTACTCGATGGCTTCGCTCTTTGTGCTGCTGCAAGGCTATGGCGCACAGGGCGTCTCTTACTTCATCGCCTTTGGAATTTTGGGCGGATTTATCGCGCAAAGTCTCATCGGCTTTGTCTCAGACCGCTTGGGGCGCAAGTTTTCTATCATCTTGTGCGCTTGCGTAGGGCTTGTAACTATGCTTTTGTTTGCCTTTTTTGAATTCAACCTTGCGGCGCAGTTCGTACTGGCGGTGTTTTTGGGAATGGGGATTTTCTGCCTTTACGCTCTTGCCTTAGCTCGCGCAAACGATATGCTCGAAGATAAGAGCAAACGCGTGGAGCTTGGGCGCGCGGTGCTGTTTAGCTACTCGCTAGGCTCGCTTATATCGCCACTTTTGCTTGGCTTTGCTATGCAGGTGTTTGACTACAAGGGCTTTGCTTACTTTTATGTGCTGAATTTAGCCTTTTTGATACTCTTTGCGCTCAACAAGCCCAACAAAACGGGCAGACACTGGCGCAACTTCACAAGTATGGGGCTAAATGATGATTGACCCCCAAATCACCACGCGTGCAAGCACAAATTTAAGCAAAAACGACCTAAAACTCGACACCAAAGCACCCAAAACAGAGCAAAGCCCCAAAGAAAGCGCACTTGTAAGCTCGTTAAAGAAAAATTTAGGCTTAAACGCCGCCACGCAAGAAAGGCTTGCGAATTTAGGCGATGGGGATTTGAATTTAAAGCTCAAAAGCCTTGTAAATAAGGTTTTAGACCAGCTTTTTGCCAAAAACTCGCCAAGTGCCAAGCTCGCCAGCCAGCAAGAAAAGCTGAATTTCGCCCCAAATTTCAGCAATGAAATCAAATTTTTAGTGAGCGAAATGAAAAAAAGCGATATTTTCAGTGAGCTTGCGGGCAAGTTGGAGCAGATTTTAAAGCCCGCTAGTGAGCTAAAAGCGGACAATCTCGCGCCCTTGTTTAAGAACTCGGGCGTGTTTTTTGAAGCCAAGCTCAAAGACGCACTTAACCCAAACGCCCTACCAAAGAGCTTTCACGACTTGTTAAGTGCCATCAAATCTTTAAGCTCGCCACAAATTGCGGCTCAGATAGTGGAGCTTGCGGACAAGGACCTTGACCCCAAAAGCTCGCTCAACCAGCTGCAAAGTATTTTAAACGCTCACAAGGACGAAAACGCCAAGCTGTTGCAAAGCACGCCCTTTAAAACTCTGCTTGCTTTGAGCGCAAAGCTCGAAAATTTCACTCATTATATCAGCAAAAACCCGAATTTAGCCCAAGAAAAGCTCACTCAAATCGCCACAAATATTTTGAAAGGCTTGCAAAAACTCGAACCAAGCTTCCGCCAAGAGCTAGCACGCCCTGAAAACCTTACTTTGCCAGACACAAGCGTGCTAAAAGAGCTAAATCAAGCCTTTAACAAGCTCACGCAAACGCTCAAAGCCTTGATAAACGGCGAAAAGCTGAATTTCAGCCAAACAAATTCAGCCCAAACGCCCACAAACTCGCCGACACACACGCCAAATTCCACTTTAAAAAGTGAGTTTTTTGAAAGCAAAGAAAACGCACCAAATTCAACAAATCAAGCTAATGCGGGCGCAAATTCTAGCCAAACAAAGCCAAATCCTAGCGCAAATTTAAACAAAAATTCGCCCTTGCTCAATGACGAAAACACAGAAACAAAAAGCCCCTTACCAAGCCAAGATGATGAAAATAAGCCAAATTTAAACGATAAAACCGCTCAAAATGCCCAAAATGCCAAAGATAGCGCAAAAGAGCCAAATTCAGCCCAAAATGCCCCAAAGGGCGAAAATTTAAGCGAAAAAGGCTCAAATTTGCCCCCAAATGCCGATGAAAACAAAAATTTGCAAAACACAAAAGCTCAAAACACTCCCCAAAGCGACAATCCAAAAGAAAATTTAAAGCCACAAAATCCCTTAAACCAAAACGACAAAACCGCCCAAGAAAGTGCCAAAAACCCACCAAATTCAGCCGCAAAAGCTGACACAAACGCCCCAAAAACAACGCTCCAAACGCAAAGCCCGCAAAATGCGACAAGCTCGCCATTACAAGAGAATTTAAACAGCGAGCAAGCAAAACAAAACCAAGCCACGCAGGTAAAAAATCTCATCTTTGCAAACGAAAAAGCCCAAATGCCCGAGCTTGAAAGGCTCAGCAAAGAGTTAGCCGCTGTGGCGCGAAAGGCTGATGAGAGCTTGAAACGGCTGGATTTAAACGCGCAAAATGCAAGGGTAAATTTGAGCGACATAAAAAATATCGAGCATAAAATCGTGCAGGCGAGCAAGGATTTAGCGCAAATCGCGCCCAAAGATATGGCACAGCTAAACGATGAGCTGAAAAACGACATAAAATCCACGCTTTTGCAGGTAGCAAATGCCGCAAAAGATGACGGCAACGAAGCTGTGGCAAATCAAGCCAACAGAATGCTCGCTCAAATCGAGTTCAATCAGCTTATGTCGCTGGCAAATGACAGCATAAACACCTATTTGCCGCTTTTTTGGGAGGATTTAAACGAGTCGCGCGTGATTTTCAAGCGGGGCAAAAAGGACAAATACTACGCTCAAATCAAACTCAACTTCGCAAAGCTCGGCGAACTAGACATTTTCATCGCCTTAAAGCAAGACAAATACCTAGATATAAGCATAATGGCGCAGGACATTAGCTTTCGCAAGCGCATTTACGAGCATTCGCACGAGCTTCGCCGCTCTTTAAGCAAGGCTGGCTTGCTGAGCTCAAATCTCTTTGTGGGCGATATAATCCGCTCCAAACTTGCCCCAACAAGCCCTCAGCGTGATTATGAGTTTAGCTTGGGCGTGGATAAAAGGGCTTAAAATGAGTGGCATTGTGAGCGAAAAATTTAGGTGCGGGGCGGGTTTTAGTCTCAATTTAAGCGTGAATTTGAGCTTAAATTTAGACTTTTGGGCGCGAAATTTAGCAAAATTTAGCGTAAAATTCAAAGAAAGCGTAAATTTGAGCGTGAATTTAGGCTTAAATTTGCTTGACACAAAATGCGTCAAAGCGTGCATTTACAGGCGGTAGCGTGATGGCGAAAAATAAGGATTTGAAAAAAGCAGTCGCACTTGGCTACAAAGAAAGGCTTGACAATGCGCCCAAAGTCCTAGCCACAGGCAAGGGCAAGCAGGCGAGCAAGATGATACAGCTTGCAAAAGAACACGGCGTGCCGATAAAAGAGGACGAGGATTTGGTAGAAATGCTCTCCAAACTTGATTTGGGCGATGAAATCCCGCAAAATTTATATAAAGCAGTCGCCGAAGTCTTTGTTTTCATCTACCAAATGGCGAATAAAAAATAATCATTTTTGAGGCTAAAAGCTACTTTGTGGCGCATAAACTCACCGCAAGCACAAAGTGCAAGCTAGCTAAAAGCACAAGGGTAGGGCGATTGAGGATTATGCAAAATTCGCTAGTGTTGATTTTTGTTTAAAATTTTAAATTTCAAATGAAATTTAGGGTAAAATACTCAAAAAATTTAAGCAAATTAAGCAAAATGTGTTTTCGCACAAAATGCTAAATTTTGCGGAGTTAAACGCAAAAAGGGGTAAAAATTTGAAAAAAAGCAAAATTATCATCGCCGTGTCTTTTTTACTGCTGTGCGTGCTTTTGGGTGTGGTTTTTGTAAAAAACGAGCCTGAATTTATCGACAAAGCCCACTATGAAAGCTTGCTAGAAAGCGGACAAATCAGCGCAGCCACGCTAGAAGGCGGGCAAATCATCTTGCGAGCGGGCAGAGAGAAATTCGCCATCATCAAAGAGGGCATCGATATGAACGAGCTTGTAAGCAAGGTGCCTGTGCGCCCAGCCAAAGAATTTGACAGCAGTTTTTTGCTCTTTGTGGTTTGTGCGCTTGTGGGAGCGTTTTTTGTGGCGTTTTTAGTGGCGCGAAAAAAGCAAATGCAACGCTTTCCCGTCCGCAATGTCCAGCCAAACGCCACGCCTATGAATTCGCTAGAAAACATAAACTCCATAAAGCCCGTTATTTCGGGCGTGAGCTTTGACGATGTGGCGGGCGTTAATGAAGTTAAGGTTGAGTTGAGTGAAATCGTGGATTTTCTCAAAAATCCGCAAAAATACAAAGAATTCGGCGTAAAAATGCCAAAAGGTGTGCTGATGGTAGGACCCCCAGGCGTTGGCAAAACGCTGATAGCTAAGGCTGTGGCGGGTGAGGCGAGCGTGCCGTTTTTTTACCAAAGCGGTTCGAGTTTTGTTGAAATTTATGTAGGAATGGGCGCAAAACGCGTGCGCGAGCTTTTCAGCCGTGCAAAGGCAATGTCGCCGAGCATTATTTTTATCGATGAGATAGATGCTGTGGGCAAGGCGCGCGGAGAGATAAGCAATGTCGAGCGCGACAGCACGCTTAACCAACTCTTAACCCAAATGGACGGCTTTGAGGACAATAGCGGTGTCATTGTCATCGCCGCGACTAACAAAATCGAGCTTATGGACCCAGCACTTTTGCGCTCAGGGCGTTTTGACAGGCGGATTTTCCTTTCTTTGCCAGATTTTAAAGACAGGCTCAAAATCCTTGAAATTTATATGAAAGACAAGAAAAACAATGTAAATTTAGCCCACATAGCCAAAGCAAGTGTCGGTTTTAGCGGGGCTGCGCTTGAAACTCTTGTCAATGAAGCGGCGATAAACGCTTTAAGGCGTGGCGGCACGCAAGTGGAGGAAAATGACTTTTTCGAGGTGCTTAACAAGGTGCTTGTCGGCAAGAAAAAAATCCTATCTTTCAGCGAGGACGAAAAGAAAATTCAAGCCACTTACCAAGCGGCAAAGGCTTTGAGTGCCTACTACTTCGACATAGGCTTTGAAAAAATCACGCTGATTGAGGACAGGTTTAACGAATACGAACACCACATAAAGTCCAAATCCGAGCTTTTAAACAAGATAAAAGTCTATCTAGCAGGCTCTTGCGCGATGAAACTCATCTACAACGAAAGCTACACCAACTCTCAAAGCGATTTGCTTAAAGTCAAAGAGCTAGTGGGCTATATGATGAGCTTTGATATGGGCGATGAAAAGCTACTTGATGAGCAAAAAAAGGAAATTCAAAACTATCTCAGCGCGATGAAAGACAAGATAAAAGCCCTAGCCGACACGCTTTTAGAGCAAGAAAAGCTAGAAAGTGCCGATGTGGCAAGGCTTGTCAATGAGTGAGCGAGAGTAGGGCACAAGATTTATCAAGGCGCAAGGCTGAATTTTGAGCGAGCTTTTTGCAAACTCCAAAGCCAAGCCGTAAAAAAGGACAAACAAATGCAAAAGGTAAAAATCGGCATTCTCACTTTAAGCGACAGAGCAAGTGCGGGCGTTTATAAGGACGAGGCGACAGCGCAGGTGCAAGCGGTGCTTGAAAGCTACATAAAAAACGAGCTTGAATTCGTGTGCGAGCTAATCCCTGATGAATTTGAGCTGATAAAATCAAGGCTCATTGCGCTTTGTGATGAAGCAAAGTGCGATTTTATCGTAACCACAGGCGGCACAGGACCCGCAAAACGCGATGTAACACCAGAAGCGACTGAGGCTGTGTGCGAAAAAATGCTCCCGGGCTTTGGCGAGCTTATGCGACAAACGAGCTTAAAGTATGTCCCCACAGCGATTTTATCTCGTCAAACGGCTGGAATTCGTGCAAATTCGCTTATAGTAAATTTGCCCGGTCAGCCAAAGGCGATAAAAGAGTGTTTAGAGCCGATTTTCCCCGCCGTGCCTTACTGCTTGGACTTAATCGGCGCGGCTTTTATCGAGCCAAATGACGAAAACATAAAGGTTTTTCGCCCTAAAAAGAAATGAAATGATAAGCACAGCAGTAGAACGCATTTTAGGTATATTAAGCGTAGTGGCGGGGCTTGGGATATTTTTGGTGATGTTTTATGCCTTAGCTTATCCTATAATCCTTGTTTTTAAGCGCAAAATGCTCCACTCAAACACTGAACGCACAGCCGCTCATATAATGCTTGGCTTTTCCGCCTTTGCCATAGCCTTGCCTTTTCTTGTGGCTTTTTATCTTTCATCTATCGGCGAAAGTAGCGCAGCTGGCTTTGGTTTTGTCTATGCGCTTATCCTTGCGCCTTTTGTATCTTTGCTTGGCTTAATCATCGCTCGCAAGTTTAAAGAATAGTTAAATTTATGCCAAATTAAGCATTCTTGGGGTTTTAGCGCTTTAAAAAGTCAAAAAATTCACAAAATTTTTTTAAAATTCACTAGAATTTGCGTTTTGGGTTGCTCATTTTTCTTACTCAAAACGACAAGGGTTTTGTTATACTAACTTTCCTTGTCATACTGCTTGTTTTTTGTCATACTGACTTTCTTTGTCATACTGCTTGTTTTTTGTCATACTGACTTTCTTTGTCATACTGAGCGCAGCGAAGTATCCATAAATTCAAAGCGTGAATTGCACCTTTAAGGGTGTGGATTTTTCGCTTTCTAATGAAAGCTCAAAATGACAAAGGTTTGTTTGTCAT
>OQVS01001685.1_pt1 | contig 14805 bp, 11 predicted proteins | sample 1691601 | NCBI WGS metagenome assembly OQVS01 (sample SAMN03418268, study PRJEB22391) | human gut metagenome | biome: human-gut; feature: organic feature; material: feces | host: Homo sapiens | place: Tanzania | collected 2013-01
TTTTAAGTAGTTTGTTTTTGAAAATCGGTTGTCGTGAGACATCCGATTTTTTTTGCTTTGAAAAGCACTGAAAATCAATGTGGTGGCTGGCACATATTGATATGTTGCCAGCCTTTTTATATGTATTTTCTATATGTATTATGTATGGGGATTTTATCATTTACATCATGAGAAATGCCGAATGTGCAAAATTTTATAGTTATATCTTGCGTTTTCTTGCTTTTTATTTTGTCGTTTTGGGTAAAATCGATATATTTGGAAAATTGCAACTTGTCGTTGATAAACCTTATAAGATTATGAAAACGATTAGTCATAAACCGGCAATGATAATCGCCGTATGCGTATTGTTCGCGGTATTGGTGGCTTCATGTCATAAAGACAATGCCAACAGCTCCATGCGCTCCGTATACTACTGGAGCACAACTCTCGACATGGACTCTGCAAAGACAGCGTTCATCAAGGAATATGGTATAACGAGAATGTATGTCCGTTACTTTGATGTTGTGGCAGACGAAGAAGGGAGGGCGGTGCCTAACGCGACATTGAAGTTTGCAACAAGCATGCCGCATGGCATTGATATAGTGCCCACGGTGTTCATCATGCCCGGATGTCTGGCGCAAGACCGACAGCAGTTGGCGGAGCAGATTGTAAAACGGGTGGTGCAGATGAACGAGACCAACGATGTGTATGGCGTAAAAGAGATACAGATAGACTGCGACTGGACTCAGTCTACACGTCGGCAATACGATGATTTCATGCATGCCATGCTTGCAGAATGTCATAGCCGTAAGCTGCTTCTCTCGTCAACAATCCGTCTGCATCAGCTTGCACAAAGTCCACCTCCTGCCGACAGAGGAGTGCTGATGGTGTACAACACGGGCGATGCCACCGATATCAACTGCCGAAAGCCTATCCTCGACATGCATGATGTGGCTCCTTACCTGTCGGGACTTGCCAAATACAAGCTACCGCTCTCTGCCGCCTATCCCATATTCTCTTGGCGCATACTATTTCGAGGAGGCAGGTTCGTGGGCTTCATTCATTACGATGGAGAATACCCAGTTCTTCCCGACGACTCCATTCTTGTGCGAAAACCGTCTACAGATGACATTCATGAAGCCGTGCGGGTGATAGGTAATCGCCGTCCGGATGCCAATGATGAAATAATACTCTTTGATCTTAGCAACCATAATATAAACCTTTTAAAACACAAAGATTATGAAAAGATTTTTAATCTGTAGCCTTATTGCAGTCCTGCCGATTATAGATGGTATGGCATGTATTTCCGAAAGAAACACACACAACAGTTATATGTTCTCGGTATATCGTCGCAACGCCTTGACCGACGGTCCAGCGTATCTATACGCCATAGACCGTTACTGGCAGAACTATGCAGGAAAGAATATGAGTTGTGGGACGGATTTCTACAAATGGTATTCTAACACAATAATGCAGGTTGCGCAAAGTAAAGGAGACAAAGAGATGACAGCCTACCTTACATTGTTGAACAGCTATATGAAGACGTGCGATGCCTACACCCGAGATGCGTGGAACTATCCGACAAAAGAGGAGATGACACAGCGGCATAACACTCTCACCGGAATCCTTGCCAAAGCCAAGGCATACGGCGGCACTGCCCTTCGTCAGCAGTATGTACTCCTACAAATGCGTACAAACATGATGCTTGGCAACGATAATGCCAATATAGCACTGTGGAACACTACGGCTTCAAGATTAACTGAAAGTGCGTGGCGCGATGCCATGCGCAATATCTATGCCCGTGCTTTGTTGAAGAGTGGGCAGCAGAAGGCGGCGTGCGATATCTATGCAGAGCAGGGAGATGTGAAGTCGATAAAGACAGTGATGAGAAACTATCGCAACTTTGTTGGAATAAAGACCGTTTATGAACAAGACCCCAATGCTCCGACACTACACTACCTTGTGCAGGACTTTGTGAACAACGTGCAGGAAACCATCGACCAGAAAGCCGTTGGTTCTGACGACATAGAATGGTTCAAAACCATAGATGCAAAAATGATATATCGCAAGGAGGCTGCCGCTTTCGTGCAGTTTGCCCTTGCCGCAGCTGCCAACAAGAAAGTGAAGTCGCCCAGTCTGTGGCTTGCCGCTGCCAGTATGACCGACTATCTGTTGGGCAACTGTCAGCAGGCAACGGACGAAGCAGAGAGAGCTGTCAAGGCAGAGGACACACAGCGTATGAAGGACAATGCTCGTGCCATCCGTCTACTTGTGTCCACACGCACCAATAAGCCTACCACCGGCTACACCGATTTCCTGCTTGGAGAGTTCCGTTGGCTCGACAGCAAGATAAAGGAAGAGCGTGGAACAACCGGCAGTTACAGAAATCATTATACCGATGTGAAGGAGCGTGTTGTGCACATCGCACTTGAACCCCTCTTCCGTAATGCCGGTAAGGACAATACAGCTCTTGCCCTGTGTGCAATGATGAGTGCAGACAACAATAACTTCTACATGTCGCAATGCGATAATAACGTATATTCAGGTATGGACTATAACATGACTTATAATCCCTGGAACGAGTATTTCTGCAAGATGGACAGCCTTACAGCCGACCGCCTTGCCGACTACTATCAGTATCTCTTTTCAGTACATGAGAATGCATTCGAGACATATTGCGTACAGAACACCTATCACAACAGCGACTATTTCAACGACCTCATAGGAACTAAATATATGGCAGAAGGGCGGTTTGCCGATGCCATGCCTTATTTACGGCAGGTACCTATGTCGCTATTGTCCAAACAGCGCATCAGCATATATTCAACACAACGTCGCTATGATGAGCCACGCTGGTTCGTGAAGCAGAAAGTGAAGGACGGTTATGAACCGGTGAAGGTGAGCAGCAACATAAAGCTTGCTTTCTGTAAGGACATGAGTGAGCGCATCAGTCAGTATAACCTTACACGTGAGGGCAACACGAAACAGCAAATGGCATACGACATAGCCGTGCGCTATTATCAGGCATCGTGCTATGGCGACTGTTGGTTCCTGACCCATTACTACCGCAGCGTTATGGATTCCGCACGTTCGTGGGAGAAGGATTTTGCGGCAGAGACGGTAAAGTATCTCAACGTCTCCAAGCAGAGCAACGACCAACAATTGCGTTACCATTCGCTCTACGCCTTGGCTTTCATACCGGCAGACCCTTGGTTTACCACAGGTTATGATGAAGCAAACGACTACAGAGAGGTTACCATCCTGCATCCTCTATCAGCTCAATACAAGGCACTTGCAGAACTTGACATGTTTGTTCGCACATCCCCTAACGCAATAGACAACTATGCAAGACGTTGCGATGTGCTGAGAAGGTTCAGACAAAAGTAATGGCTGTTCTTAATCATACACCTTTCCCACTTGCAGTTTGCGGTATTTCTGCGGATGATACTTCTCGTTGATGACGCTGCGTGAGGGCTTGTAGTAGCGTGTATGTACACCGAGCAAGTCGAATATCACCTGCGGGAGATTGTCTGTCATGAATGGACGGTTGACAGACTTCCTTATCCTCTCCACCTCTTGTGGATGTCTTGCAGCATAGAGAGGTGAGACGTATATCAGGAAAGGAATGTCGAGCTGATAGTGCATCGCACGGCTGTCGTCAGTCTTCAGGTCGGTGCGTCCCTGTTGCAGGCGGTAGTTATATACCTCCTCTCCGTGGTCGGAGAAATACATTACAATGGCATTGCGGTTGGAAAACATCCTTATTATGCTGTCCACCACAAAGTCATTGTATAGAGTAGCGTTCAGATAGTCAGCCACAACGCCGCGCTGCTCCTTGTTGAGTGGCAGACGGTTCTTTATGTCGCATGCCCTGAACTTGGCAAACTCCGTCGGGTGGCGTTCGCCGTAAGCGGCATGTTGTCCGTATAGGTGGAAGATAATGAAGTTTCGTTTGGCGGCTTCTATGTTGTTACGCTTCTTGCAGTAATCGTCAATCAGCTGCATGTCGTAGTCGAAAGTGCGTGTGTTGTGGTGGTCGAAGATATACGGACCGATGCCTGGAGCATTGAAGAATCCCATGGAAGCATTGAACTCCTTGTCCATCTCCATGCCGGCATACTGGTTGCTATAGAACACAACGTTGTATCCGCAACGGCGCAAGATGAAAGGAAACAGCGGTGCATCGCACCAACTGCTGCTGTCGCCTACAGCCACAGGCGACAGAAACTGTTTGAAGTTCTGCGTAGTGCCGTTGTCAGATGCCACCACATCATTGAATACAAACAGACCGCCTTGGTTGGCACGAGCCTTCAGTCTTGGGTTGGTGTCGTAAGTGCCGTCGTAGAGATTACTCATGTGTCGGTTGAACGATTCCCCCACAATCAACACAAAGTCAGCCTCCTTTTCGCTGCATGTCACCTTCTCCTTATATTCTTGTAGAGAGCAGGCGCAACGAGAGAACTCGTCGCGAAATCCCATATATGTAAGTGTAGACTGCCATATATTCCACATCGCATTCCTTTTTATAGGCGATTTGAACCTTGCCACGCGGTCATAGTTGGCTTCTACATCAGGACCGAAAAAGACAGTCTGACCTATCATTACCATACACAAGACGGTAAAGGCAACTGCCGGAATACGTTGTGACGGGAATATTCGCCAGCGCATGGCACGGCGTCCCAACCATATCTCTGCTGCAAAAAGCAGAATATATACAGACAAGATGCCCAGGGTAGGGAGGGAGAGGATGTAAGAAGAGAAGAACTCAGAACTTTCCCGTCCGTTTGTCTCACATAGGAACTGCCATGAATAAGCGTCCCAATGGCGGTTGAACATTATCAGCATAAACACGTTGCTTATGCTGTATGCGGCAACTACAGACTGCAGTATGGTGTGAATGGTACGTTCAGTCTTTGGTCCCGTTAGTGATACTAAGGCACACAAAGCCCATGAGAAGACACCATAGTATAGTATATTAAATAAGGTGGCGACCGGTGCGTCCCACCACGTGTGGGTGTTTAGCATAAACATCTCAGGCATCATCAACAACACCACGTATGTAGCGCACACCACCGGATTAATCTTTTTTGAAGTATTGGTCATAATCTTTCTTTAGTTGACGGGTGACGAATAGACAAGTTGACGATGGGTTTTGCTCTGGAGCAGGCAAATTGTAAGTTCGTTTCCTCGTCTGCAAAAGTAATATATTTGTCAGTCAACAGCAAAGAAAATGCTTATTTGTTTTGTAAATGGCATATTGGGCGATGCTTCTCCATGCGAAAAAAATGTAGAAGTAATGATTTTCTCTGGCTTTATGCTTCTTTGTGTCGTCGGTTTTTGTGTAAATCAGAACGTTCAGAAAAAATCCTTCACAGTAATTATCAATAGAACTGATATATTATCTGTGAAGGATTCATTATTAACAAACTACTTGATGACCTGTTTCATGGTCTTTACAGTACCGTCGGCAAGTTTCATCTTGGCGATGAAAATTCCATTGTGTGGCGACTGTACCTTGCGACCACTCATGTCCATATATTCAATATCCACTACATCCTTGTCCGTGTTGCGTATGCTGTTGATGCCAGTAGTGATGTTTCCTTCAGCATCGATGCTGACAAGCGGTGAGAAATATTTAGTGCCGTTGTCCAACAGGAAGCTCTGTACGCCAGCCTTCTTCGCCTCTTTATTGTAGAAATAGATAGTACGCTGGTTGCTTACTGCACAGATGTCATATTGGTCATTGTAAGAATACGGTACGTCTGTATATTCCTTATCCAACTTTGTATATTCTGCTGGAGTGAAGGTATATATTTTGTCGTCGAAATAGATGTTATAGTAAAGCTTCTCCGGATCAAGAGTTTCCTCCTTGTCTGTCGTCATTCCAAGGTCAAAACGCATCATTCCGTACATTGTATTCTCATCATAAGGTGTGAAGATCAGATTCTGAGGAGCTGATGGAGCACCTACAACAATCTTGTAAACCTTGAACTTTGGCGTGTCATAAACATACAACGGGTTCTCAGCGTTTACTCCGGTATTTACAGCCATCACCTTTTCTCCGGTCATGCTGTTGTCCTCTTCGTTCAGGTCGAGTACAATCTCCTTGGCAAAAATGTATTTTGTATAGTCGTAATATTCACCGTGAACCAATTCCTTGTCCATTGCCGTAAAGAAGCTATGGTATGTTCCCGTCTCGTCGAATCCGAAATACTGCTTCGTAGGGAATGTGACTTTTTTCCCGTCAGCGCTCTTCTTTCCTTTTATCCATGAGTCAGGAAGCGTAGGCGACAGACCGCCGATAAGCACGTCATCCCCCTCGAACGCAACCTTTACCTTTCTTGTATCAGTAGCACCGGTATAGTCGGTGAAGAGCATCTGGTAGTCAACAGCTGTGCTCTCGTCTGCCGGTTTATATATAGGAGTGTTTACCTTATAATATACTGTGTTCTTGTCACCATAGCCATACCATACGCCATTCTCGTCGCCAAGCCCCAGGAAATATCCGTCAACCATGAAGAGAGAGTCGTTGCGGTGTACAAACTTCACATCCTGATTCTCGGCAGGCACATAGGTAGTGGTGCCGTGGTCGGTGTCCTGAAGCTTCATGTTCCAGAGGTAGCCATACTTCGTGTATGTTTCACCATCCTCATTCTTAGCCTCTTTCATTTGCATAAGCTGGGGCATGTGGAATACAACGGTGTCACCCTCAATGGTGTTTCCTTTTATCCATGCGTCCAAGCTGAGTGTCGTCAAAGGGCTTTTGATGTATACCTCGCCATTATTTCCAAACACGGCGTCAGTTCCGGTTGCATCAACATCGCGCCAATACAGCTGGTTGTAGTATACATAATAAGAATCATGTGCATAGGTGTAAAGATTCTTTTCAAGTGTTCCCTCTGGCTGATCTTTAATAATGTTGGTAGGTAGATCTGTGCCATCAACTGTTCTTTGTGCCATTGCAGGTACTGCAAACATTGCTGCAATGATAACTGAAGTAAATTTTTCCATACGCTAAGTGTATTAGTTATTATGCCGCAAAGGTATACAAAATAATATTAAATGCAAATATTTTATATATAAAATTAAGTTGATGGTGGAAAATATTGTATTTGTGTCAGATATTTTGCATCATTGCTTTCATTATACCTTATATATGTATAAGGAAAAGAAAAACGGCAAGAAGAACAACAAGGAAAACACCCTAAAAGGAAAAGTTACCGACTTTCTATAGGAAAGTTACGTAATTTCTATGCGAAAGTTACCGACTTTCTTTTTATGATGAATATACTTGCATGCAATAAGTAGCCTTTTTGTTCTGCCTAACCCTATGACTTTTGTGTCGTATCTATATGACTTTTGTGTCGTATCTATATGACTTTTGTGTCGAAACTATGTGACTTTCTACATAACTCTTAGGGAGGTTGTTTCAGTACTTAGAGTGAGATTACTGCAGTACTTCCGTGAGAGTACTGGAATAGTTGGCGGAGAGTCCTGTCAAGGTGATAGGATTTTGTACTTCAAACTTTGGCTTTTCCGTTATGCATTTGATAGCCCGAAATATCGGATGAAGCATATTTAACTCTGTTTTTTCTTCCCTTTATACTTATATGTAGAATTATTTCATTACTTTTGCAGTATGGAAAATCTCATAAAACTCTATACTTCTTACACAGGAGCAGAGCCTGCAAACGTGGAGAAGATTGCTGGAGCAGGCAGCAACCGCGAGTATTATCGTTTTACTGATGATAAAGGAAAGACGATTATCGGTGTCGTTGGCACAAGCCGCGACGAGAATCATGCCTTTATCTATCTGTCGAAGCATTTCGCTGGCCTGAAGCTGCCGGTGCCGAAGGTGGTGGCGGTGGATGCTGACGAACTGAGATATCTGCAGACAGACCTCGGGGATACATCGCTCTATGATGCCCTGAAGGATGGCAGAAACGCCGGCGGACGATACACGCAGAACGAAAAGCTGTTGCTCAAAAAGACGATAAGAGAGCTGCCGGCGATGCAGATGGTGGGTGCGAGAGGGCTGGATTGGACCAACTGTTACCCCCAGCCGGAGTTTGACGAGGACAGCGTTTTGTTTGATCTCAACTACTTCAAGTACTGCTTTCTGAAGCCGACAGAGCTTGATTTCCATGAACTTAAGTTGGAGGCGAACTTCAGAATGTTTGCCAAAGACCTGACGGCGGAGCCGACAGACAGCTTCCTGTATCGTGATTTCCAGGCACGCAACGTGATGATTGATACCGCCGGGAATCCGTGTTTCATTGATTTTCAGGGAGGAAGGAAGGGCCCGTATTATTATGACCTCGCGTCTTTCCTGTGGCAGGCATCTGCTAAATATTCGCACAAGCTGAGACGAGAGCTCGTGTACGAGTACTATAACTCACTCAAAAACTATATTGAAGTGCCTTCGGTAAGGCATTTCGTGGAACGCCTCAGTCTGTTCGTCCTGTTCCGTACGCTGCAGGTTCTCGGTGCATACGGGTTCAGAGGATACTTCGAACGCAAGAAATATTTTATAGACAGCATACCGGCAGCGATACAGAATCTGAGGGAACTGCTTGAACTTGACGTCTTCCCGTATCCGTATATGATAGGAATGTTGAAACGTCTGATACAACTGCCGCAGTTCGTTCAGATAGAGGAGAAGTCGATGACAAGAAGCGACGGACTGAAGGTTGACGACAAGAATATATACAAAGGACATCCGCAGGACGGTCCGGCAACGTATTCGAAGTATGACGGAAAGGGACCTCTCGTGGTTCGTGTGTTCAGCTTCTCATACAGAAAAGGCATACCGGAAGACGAGTCGGGTAATGGAGGAGGATATGTCTTTGACTGTCGCAGCACCCATAACCCCGGACGTTATGAGCCATACAAGAAGCTTACCGGACTCGATGCCCCCGTGATACGATTCCTTGAGGATGACGGTGAGATACTGACTTTCCTCGAGAGCGTGTATAAGCTTGCCGATGCCCATGTGGAGAGATATATGCAGCGAGGCTTTACGGATTTGATGTTTTCATTCGGCTGTACTGGAGGCCAACACCGCAGCGTTTATTCTGCCCAGCATCTTGCCGAGCATCTGAACGGCAAGTATGGCATAGAGGTAAGGATAGTGCATCGCGAGCAAGGGATAAATGGTGTTCTTGCAGCCCGATAACGCTTGGCGCGTTAAAAAAGTTTTGTGAAAATATACTAATTCAGTAAATAAAGCGTTATAAAACTGATAAATGCCATTAAGTGATGGCATGGGTAAATAGCTGTATATAATAATATAAATAAGTAAAGATGAATTTATCTTCTTTCTGTTTGATAGCCTCTTTTACGGTCAGTCTGCTCTGCGGACTGATATTCATCCCTATGATAGTGTCTTTTTGTATAAAGAAGAAACTGTATGATATACCTAACGCCCGTAAGGTGCATAAGGTGGTAGTGCCGCGTCTTGGAGGAGTATGCTTCATGCCGTGTATGGCGATTAGTGTGCTGATGGCAATGGTATTCTTCAACACACCAACTTTCAGCTTGACGTTCAGTATCAACATGTGGGCATGTTTCTTCTTTCTCGGACTGTTGTTCATATACGCTGTAGGTGTTGTTGACGACCTGGTAGGGCTGCAGCCGAAAACGAAGTTCCTTGTGCAGATAATGGCGGCTTCGCTGTTACCGATGGCTAATCTGTATATAAACAACCTGTATGGCTTTTGCGGAATATATTCCATACCTTTTTATATAGGTGCACCGCTTACGGTCTTCGTCATAGTGTTTGTGGATAATGCCATGAACCTGATAGACGGCATCGACGGATTGTCGTCGGGCCTTTCAATGGTGGCGCTGCTGGGATTCCTGTATTGTTTCATGTGTGAGAACATGCTGGTGTACGGCATACTGATATCCGGACTTATGGGAGTGTTGTTGGCGTTCATGTATTTCAACATCTTCGGCAAACCGGGAAAGACAAAGATATTCATGGGAGATTCGGGTAGTCTGACGATAGGTTTTATCCTTGGCGTGCTGTTCGTGAAGTTCTCGATGGACAATCTTATAGTGCTTCCATTCCGTCGCAACAGTATGCTGCTTGCCTATACGCTGCTCATAGTGCCTGTGTTTGACGTGTTTAGGGTTATAGTGGTAAGGTTATTCCATCGCAGACCAATCTTCGGAGCGGACAAGAATCATATCCATCATAAGTTTATGCGTGCCGGCTTGTCGCAGCATAAGGCACTGGCGGCTATTATAGGTATGGCGGTATCGTTTGTCTGCATCAACTATGTGTTGATAAACTATATCTCGGTGACCTGCGTCGTGCTGGTTGATATTGTGGTATGGATAGCTGTTCATGAGATAGTAGATGTATTCATAAGGAAGAATGGAATGGAAGTGTTCCATATACAGGAAAAGACTAATGAATAGAGAGGTATCTTCAGGTATACGTAAAACGATAAATATTTTATGCAGAGATATTTTATATATTTGAGCTACGACGGCACGGCATATCATGGATGGCAAGTACAGCCGAATGGCATTTCCGTTCAGGAGGAGATGCAGAAAGCCTTGTCAACACTGCTAAGACAGGACATAGAGATTGTAGGAGCAGGGAGGACAGATGCGGGAGTGCATGCCCGTGTGATGGTAGCGCATTTTGATTTTGAACCAATCTTGGATGTTGCGCAGTTGGCATATAAGCTGAACAGGATATTGCCAAAGGATATTTCCGTGAGCAAGGTAATGGCTGTGTCTGCGGATATGCATGCAAGATTCAGTGCCATAAAGCGCACCTATCATTATTATATCCATCTGCATAAAGACCCCTTCCACCGCTTTTACTCATGCGAGCTGCATTATGAACTTGACTTCGGACTGATGAACGAGGCGGCGGCATATCTCTTGGAGTGTAGCGACTTTGCAGCTTTCTGTAAGGTGCATACAGATGTGAAGACCACAATCTGCAAGGTGACTGAAGCCAGATGGATAGATGATGGCGGAGGATGCTGGCATTTCGTTATTTCTGCAGACCGTTTCCTTAGGAATATGGTGCGTGCCGTTGTGGGAACGCTTATTGATGTGGGGCGCCACAGGTTGACACTTGAGCAGTTCAAGGCAGTCGTGGAAGGAAAGAACAGAAGCAATGCCGGCGAGAGCATGCCGGGCAATGCCTTGTTTCTGGAAGATGTGAAATATCCCTTTGACGTATAAAGGGGAATATAAAATATAGGATAACAAATAAAAATTAATTATGTGGCTATTATTAGCATTTCTATCAGCAACTCTTTTAGGATTCTATGATTCCTTCAAGAAAGAGTCTTTGCGCGACAATGCCGTTATTCCGGTATTGTTTCTGAACACACTCTTTGCATCCCTGATTTTCCTTCCGTTTATCATCTTGTCGTATAATACGACGGTGCTCGACGGAAGTATCTTTCATGTAGCCTCTGGAGGATGGCATGAGCATAAGTATATCATAGGCAAGAGCATAATAGTACTTTCGTCATGGATATTCGGCTATTTCGGCATGAAGCATCTACCACTGACCATTGTCGGTCCGATAAATGCCACACGTCCGGTGATGGTGCTTGTCGGTGCATTGCTTGTATTCGGAGAACGTCTTAATGTATATCAGTGGATTGGTGTGGCGCTTGCTGTGGCATCATTTTTTATGCTTAGCAGAAGCGGAAAGAAGGAAGGCATAGACTTCAAGCATGACAAATGGATATATTTTATAGTGCTTGCAGCCGTTCTTGGTGCCGTCAGCGGACTGTACGACAAGTATTTGATGGCTCCGGCAGAGAGTGGAGGAGTAGGCTTGAACAGTATGATGGTGCAAAGCTGGTATAACATCTATCAGTGTTTCATGATGCTTGTCATGCTTCTCATAATATGGTATCCAAAGCGCAAGTCTTCGACACCATTCCATTGGCATTGGGGGATAATACTTATCAGTGTGTTTCTCAGTGCGGCAGACTTTGTCTATTTCTATGCCTTGAGCTTCCCGGATGCAATGATAAGTATCGTATCTATGGTTCGCCGTGGCAGTGTTATCGTATCATTCCTCTTTGGAGCGATGATGTTGCACGAGAAGAATCTTAAGAGCAAGATGGTGGACTTGTTGCTTGTATTGCTTGGTATGGTGTTCTTGTATATAGGAAGTAAATAAGTGTAAAGTGTTCATAATAGACGTAATTCAAGGGAATAAAGTACAAAATGTTTTGTGAATTGCTTATAATGTAGTATTTTTGCAACAACAATATAATAAGAAATAAAATAACTGTTATGTCTCAAAACATATTCAAGGGTCTTGGTATTGCCCTTATAACTCCTTTTACGGCATCTGGCGCCGTTGACTATTCCGCTCTTAAGCGATTGGTAGAATATCAGTTGAAGAGTGGAGCAGATTTCTTTTGTATACTTGCTACAACAGGTGAAACACCGACTCTCACGGAGGATGAGAAGCAACGGATAAAGAATCTTGTAGTAGAGATCGTTGCAGGAAGAGTGCCTATCCTTATTGGTTGCGGAGGTAATAACACAGCTGCCATAGTGGAGGAACTGCATACAAGGGATTTCTCGGGAATAGACGGTGTGCTGAGCGTCTGTCCGTATTACAACAAACCTTCGCAGGAGGGGTTGTACCAGCATTTCAAGACTATTGCAGCCACTACGGATATGCCTGTCGTATTATATAATGTGCCGGGAAGAACCGGTGTCAACATGACTGCAGAGACAACGGTACGTCTTGCCCGCGACTGTGATAATATAGTTGCTGTGAAAGAGGCAAGTGGCAATCTTGAGCAGGTTGATGAGATAATAAAGAACAAGCCGGATTCCTTCGATGTTATCAGCGGTGACGATGCTTTGACGTTCCCGATGATAGCATGTGGTGCGGTGGGAGTGATTTCCGTTACCTGGGTCTACACCATCGAGCCGGGCATGACGTGGTCGGATGGAGAGCCAGTCACGGCGGAGGATATTCTGTTTACGCTCGAATATGACGACGCAAACGGCAGCGCCAATTTCGTCTCCCAGACAGACGAGGACGGCAAGACCACGGAAGCAAAATATGCGTCCTATGAGCTTTCAAGCGATGCAATGTCCATCTCCCTGACGCTCTCGTCTGCCAACGTGCGTGAGCTTTCCAACATGACGTCCTTCCGCGTCATGCCGAAGCACATCTACGAGGGCAAGGATTCCGTCACAGAAGCTGAAGCCCGCGTCACCTGCGGACCGTATATGCTCGACAGCTTCAACAAGGAGGCTGGGACGCTCACCTTCGTTCCGAATCCCTACTACCCGCTAGAGCCGAACGTCGGCAAGCTCACCTACCGGCTGTTTGGCAATGAGGATACCATGTATCTGGCGCTCCAGAGCGGCGATCTGGACATGACGTGGGCATACTCCACGGGCGTTTCCGGTTCGTATCAGGATGTGCTGGCTGCGACCGACACGCTGACGCTCGAAGCCGTCACGGCGGCGAATGCACCGGCGGTGCTGGCGTTCAACAACGCGAACGGTCTCTTTGCAGATGAGAATCTTCGACTGGCAGTCTCCTATGCGCTGGACTATGACAGCTTCCGTACCGTATTCGGCAGCGCCTATGCCTCGAACCCCAACCGCGGCTTCGTGCCGCCCGTGACCGTGGGCTATAAGGAGACCGAGGCACTCGGTCAGGATCTGGACAAAGCCGCGCAGTGCATGGCAGATGCCGGTTACACCGAAAAGAACGCGGACGGCTTCTATGTGAACGCGAATGGCGAGGTCTGCGCCTTTACCCTCACCTGCAACGCAGGCAAGGAAGCCCATGTCGGCTATGCAGAGCTTGTCAAGACGCAGCTCGAGCAGTTCGGCATTCAGGTGGATCTCGAAACGCTGGACGGCGACAGCTACAACGCCAAGACCAGCAACAAATTCTCTGAGAACAATATCACGATGGAAGCTGCGATCTACGGCTACACGGCCGCCGGTATGGGCATGAAGAACGGGCTTGCTTCCATTTACGTCGACGGCACGCATCCCGTGCAGGGCGGCTGTCAGGTGTTTGATGAAGAATTCCAGTCCATCCTTGCTGCGATGGGCGAGGCGAAGACAGTGGAGGAATACACCAAAGCGGCGGGCAGCCTGCAGGACTGGTATGCTGCGCATACGCCGCTCATTGCCCTCTACTGGGACAGCCAGATCCTTGTCCATAATGCAGCATATGAAAACTTTACTGTGGACGCTGTGTTCGGACTCAACAACGCGAACACATGGTTCTCGATCACGGCAAAGTAATCAAGCTTCTGTTCATGCGCGGAGATTTCTTCGGAAATCTCCGTGTTTTGTCAATTTCCATCCCCCGGGGAGGGTTACGCACGCCGTCCGGATACGATACAATAATTGAAATTGCGAAGGGAGGGAACGCCGATGGCCACAGCTGAAATACTTCCGGCGTTCTCTTACGCCTGCGGTATGATCTCCGCAAAGCTTTCGCACGGCGAACGCGTGCTTTTGCAGAACGTTTTTTTCTCATTATCATCCGGGGAACGGCTGGCAGTCATCGGGGAAACCGGATCGGGCAAGACCATGCTGGCACTCTCGATTCTGGGGCTTCTCCCCTCGAACGTGCGGAGGCAGGGCGGCTGTATCCAGATGGACGGCGCAGTGCTTCTCGCGGGAAGGCGGCTGCAAACGCTGCGCGGCGACAAGCTTGTATATATTCCGCAAAACGGCGCGGAGTTTTTGCTCTCCACGCGCACGGTGCGCGCGCAGCTCTATGACAGCCTGAAAAAGCTCGGTCTGCCGCGCAAGGAGTTCTCGGCATTGGCGGCAGAAAAGCTGCGT
>OQVS01001686.1_pt1 | contig 14803 bp, 7 predicted proteins | sample 1691601 | NCBI WGS metagenome assembly OQVS01 (sample SAMN03418268, study PRJEB22391) | human gut metagenome | biome: human-gut; feature: organic feature; material: feces | host: Homo sapiens | place: Tanzania | collected 2013-01
ACTTCTTCTGACAAGCAAGTAATCACCAGTCTTAAATCCCTTTTGGGTAGAGGTAATTGTACTAGCATTAGAACGCTTATGAATTCTGAAGTCATATTGGCCTATACAGTCCGACCCAATGTAAAAATCGTATTCAGAATGTGAAGGATTCTCGATTCTTACAGAATACTCTTCCGCTACATCTGACAATTTCACCTTCTTCCATGTGCTCAAATCCGCGTAGGTGGAACTTACGAAATCTACTTCAGGTAGAGAATCCTGTGAGAATGGCAGCAAGTTGTATTCCACGCTCATCTGGTGCTGGCAATTAGTCAAATTGTCTAATGTCTTATGTAAACTTGGGTCATCCTCTGTATCAACGGCCTTAACGTAAGACTTGATATTTAGATTACCTTCGTTTTGTAAGACTTCCTCAACACTCACATGCTTAGAGAAGCCAGGAATATCATCTTCACTATTGTATGCATTGATGATACGTTGGATGTCTTCCTCATACAAATAGGCTTGCTTTCCTTCTTTATGAGTATATTTCTCTGCCTCGATAAAAAGGATTTTACCTTTTTTATTCTTAGGCTTGCAATTGCTACATATAAAGATAAAACTTTCGAGACCTGAATTATAGAAGAGATTGCGTCCCAATCCAATAATTGTGTCAATTGTGTCTGACTTAACGTGATTTATTCGAATCTCTTTATCCTCTTCTCTATTCAATACACCGTGAGGAAGAAGTGTCGCACTTCTTCCTGTCTTGGGATCCATGGAAGCAATAATATGCTGAATAAAAGCATAGTCTGCTCTTGCTTGGATGGGAGCTCCCCACATATTTCTTCCAAATTTATCATTTATGAAAGAGTCTCTGTCCCATTGCTTAATTGAATAAGGCGGATTGGCAAGAACAATGTCAAACTTACGAAGTTTTGACCCCTCAAAGAACTTTGGAGATGCAAGTGTGTCTCCATTAGCGATAGAAAAATCTTCAACTCCGTTAAGATAACAGTTCATCCTTGCGATTGAAGAAGTTAACGAGTTAATTTCTTGACCAAACACCTTCACGCCCTGCCAAGGCTGACCCTTCTGCCGAAGGAAATCCAGACACTTCACAAGCATGCCACCCGAACCGCACGTAGGGTCATAGATACTCTCGTTTGGTTTTGGCTGCAGAATTTCAGCCATCAATGTGACTACTGTTCGGTTGGTATAAAACTCCTGCGCAGTATTGCCGGCATCATCGGCAAACTTGCCTACAAGATACTCATACGCCTGTCCCATCTCATCGGCAGGACAAGAGGCGAGTGAGAGGTCGTAGCGCGAGAAGTCTTCTATCAAAGAGGAGATGATATGGTCGGGCATCTTAGCCTTGTTGGTCCAGCCATCCTTAGGACCGAAGATTCCCTCCAATCCGCCGATGACGCGGCCATCCATCTCTTTTCCTGGATTGGCCTGTTCGATGGCAATGAATGCTTCCACGAGACGCTGACCGACATTCTCTGTCACCTCACGCACATCACTCCAATGGGCACCATCGGGGATGCGGATGACAAAGTCCTCGCTCTGTGCTCGAGCAAAATCTTCACCGCCCTCGCATACGAACTCGCCATACTGCTCGTCATACACATCAGAGATGCGCTTGAAGAACAGCAAAGGGAAGATGTACTCTTTGTAACCAGCTGCATCAATCTGGCCACGCAGACGTGTAGCCGCTCCCCAGAGGAACTGCTTCATCTCGTCGAGTGAGATAGGCTCACCCTTCATTCTGTATTTCTTTGTTTCTTCCATGATTTATGCGCTGATGATTTTCTTAAACTCCTCTTCGGCTATACGAACTGCCTCAAGAGCTTCGATGAATTCTTTCTTAACTTCTTCGTATGGACGAATAGCCTCCTTGTGATACTCTACATATCGGTTTGGCGAGAGGTTGAACTCTTTCTTTTCGATTTCCTTCAGGGTAACTACCTTCGAGAAATCTTCAATATCCTTGTAGTCTATATAGAGCTGATACAAATGGTCCACGTCTGCAGGTGAGAGAATATTCTGAGCTCGCTTGGCCGTGAGTATCTTGGTACCATCTATCATCAAGATGCGTCCAGAGTGCTCCGCAGGCTTCATCTTGCGAAGAACGAGAAAACACGGAGAGAGACCAGTTCCATAGAACAGTTTATCGCCCAAGGTCACTACCGCCTCGACGAGGTCGCTCTTAACCAATTTCTCGCGAATACGACCTTCCTCATTACCACGGAAGAGGATGCCCTGAGGCATGACTACTGCCATGCGGCTATTGCCTGAAGCCATACTCTTCACCATGTGCTGTATCCATGCATAGTCGCCACAAGAGTCAGACGGAGTGCCCCAGACATTACGTCCGAACTTGTCTGACGACCATTCTGTAGAGCCCCACTTGTCCAGCGAGAATGGAGGGTTGGCTATCACGCAGTCAAACTTGGCGATGCCGCTACCTTGCAGAATCTTTGGTGAGCGAAGTGTGTCGCCCTGCATGATATTGAAGTCGGATGCACCATGCAGGAAAAGATTCATCTTGGCAATGGCAGCGTTGACCACATTCTTCTCCTGGCCGAAGATGCTGCCACAACAGAGATTGTCGTGGTGCATGTGGTGCACAGCTTCGATGAGCATGCCACCACTACCGCAAGCAGGATCATAGACGGTCTCTCCCGGCTTAGGGTCGAGAATACGGACGAGTAGACTTACTACCGAGCGTGGCGTATAAAATTCGCCAGCCTGTGCTTTCGAGTCATCGGCAAACTTTTTCAGCAACACCTCGTAGGCATCGCCCATCAGGTCTGCTGGATAGGCATTGTTACCGAGATTACGAGTAGATAGATGCTCGATGAGGTCACGTATCTTGCCATCGGTGAGGATATTCTTGTTGGTCCACTTCTGGCTGGAGAACATGCTCAGCACGCCATACAGCGTATCGGGATTGGCTAACTCTATCTTACGCATGGCTCCAACAATGGCTGCTCCGAGGTTTTCTGAACGTTCACGAACATCCTGCCAATGACATCCGTCAGGTATGTCGAAGCGGTGTTGTTCTGGCAACATTGCATAGTCCATATCACCACCACTTTCCTCCAATGCTGCCAGTATCTCTTCGTCATATACATCTGAGATGCGCTTGTAATAAAGGATAGGCGTGATGTAGTCCTTGAAATTATCTTGGCTCACAGGACCACGGAGTATATTGCATGCCTCAAACAGAAAGTTGTACAAGTCTTGCGCATTCTCCATCTTTATCTGTTCCTCTGACTTCGGAACATCAAAGAGGCCAGGAGTATTATTCTTCTTTTTAGCCATACTATAATCGTTAAGCGTTCCGTACCAGTTCACTCATTTTTACCTGCAAAATGCTCGCTATCTTATCAAGTGTTTCGAGCGAAGGCTGGGAGGTGTTAGTACACCATTTGCTAACAGTGGCAGGGTCCTTTCCGACCTGTTCCGCCAGCCATTTTGCAGTTTTCTTTTGTTCTACAAGAACAACCTTTATCCGATTGAGATCCTTGTTATTCATTGACTTTCAATTTATATTTGGTACCAAAGTTACATTGTTTATCCGAAATTCCATCATAAATTCATAAAAAACTGAAGAAATAGCATAATTTTCTTTGCGTTTAGCTTCAATTTTAGCCAATTTGTGGGTCGTGCCAACAATTATCTGGCACAGGTGCAACAAGACCACCGGAGCAGAATGTCGCGATGGCCTTGAGTGGCTTGCTTCAATAGTTACGAGCCGGCAAAGGTGGCGACGGCATGACGGTCGGTGGTTTCGGGATGGTCGAGAGGGGCTGCCTAACCTCGTAGGAGCCAGCGCAGAAGGGGGTTCCTTAAAAATATTGCGCGCGAGAGTAATAAAAAAGGCAATCTCTTGCGTCAATTCTCAGATATTTTATATCTTTGCAACGTAAGAAATAAAAAATAAAACCTAAACATACGTATTGAGTATGAACAAACATTTGTTGTTGGGCTTTGACGTGGGCAGCAGCTCGGTCAAGGCTTCTCTGGTAGATGTCAACTCCGGAGAGTGTGTGGCTACGGCTTTCTACCCCGAGCACGAAGCACCGATTAAGTCAATCAGAAACGGTTGGGCCGAGCAAGACCCTGAAATGTGGTGGGCCAATGCCAAACTGGCGCTTGCCCGCATCATGGCCGAGAGTGGCGCCAAGGGCGACGACATCCGGGCGATTGGCATCTCTTATCAGATGCATGGTCTGGTGTGTGTCGACAAGGCACAACGGCCCGTGCGCGACGCCATTATCTGGTGCGATTCGCGTGCTGTACCCTATGGAGAGAGGGCTTTTGCCGACCTGGGCAGCGACCGCTGTCTGTCGCATCTGCTCAACTCGCCCGGCAACTTCACCGCCGCCAAACTGGCGTGGGTCAAGGACAACGAGCCCGAGGTCTATGAGCGTATATACAAGGTGATGCTGCCTGGCGACTACCTCGCCATGAAGCTCAGCGGCGTCATCAACACCACCGTATCAGGTCTCTCCGAGGGCATGTTCTGGGATTTTCAGGCCCACGATGTCGCCGGCTTCCTCCTCGATTACTATGGTTTCGACAGAGACATCCTCGCCGATATCGTGCCTACCTTCGATGTGCAGAGCCGCGTGAGCCGTGAGGTGGCTGACGAGCTGGGACTCAGCGAAGGTACGCCCATCAGCTATCGCGCTGGCGACCAGCCCAACAACGCGCTCAGTCTGAATGTCTTCAATCCCGGCGAGATAGCCTCGACGGCTGGTACGTCGGGTGTAGTGTATGGAGTGTTAGGTGATGTTAATTATGATAAAAAGAGTAGGGTAAATACCTTCGCGCATGTTAATTATACTGAGGACCTCACGCGTCTGGGCGTGCTCCTGTGTATCAACGGCACCGGCATCCTCAATGCGTGGATGCGCCGCAACGTGGCTCCCCAGGGCATCTCTTATGCCGACATGAACGCGATGGCTGAACAAGTGGCGCCAGGTGCCGACGGACTGCGCATCATCCCCTTCGGCAACGGTGCCGAGCGGGTGCTGGAGAACCGGGAGGTGGGATGCTCCATCCACGGCATCGATTTCAACCACCATACACAGGCTCATCTGGTGCGCGCTGCCCAGGAAGGCATCGTGTTCAGCTTCTGCTACGGCATGGAGGTGATGGCAGAGATGGGCATGGACATCCGCAAGATACACGCGGGAAAGGCGAATATGTTCCTGAGCCCGATATTCCGCGAGGCGCTCGCCACCACCTCGGGAGCGACCATCGAACTCTATGAGACCGACGGCAGCGTGGGCGCCGCAAAGGGTGCCGGCATGGGCTGCGGCATCTACAGCAGTCACGAAGAGGCGTTTGCTACCTTGCGCAGGCTTGCCGTGATTGAGCCCGATGAACAGAAACGTGCGCAGTATGCACAGGCTTATGCCGAATGGAAAGGTATATTGCAACCAATGACATGACAATCTAAATAGAATAAAACTTATAAGTACTAATTATGGCAAAAGAGTATTTTCCACAGATTGGCAAGATTCCCTTTGAGGGCACTGCCAGCAAGAACCCTATGGCTTTTCACTACTACGACCAAAACAAAGTAGTTGCAGGTAAGAAAATGAAGGACTGGTTGAAGTTCGCAATGGCGTGGTGGCACACACTGGGCGCCGCAAGCGGTGATCAGTTTGGCGGACAGACACGCTCCTACGAGTGGGACAAGGCCGACAGCGCCCTGCAGCGCGCCAAGGACAAGATGGACGCAGGCTTTGAAATCATGGAGAAGCTGGGCATCCACTATTTCTGCTTCCACGATGTGGACCTCATCGACCCCGCCGACGATATCGACGAATACGAGGCCAACATGAAGGCCATCACCGACTATGCGCTCGAAAAGATGGCTGCCGCCGACGACATCCGTCTGCTCTGGGGTACTGCCAACGTATTCAGCGACAAGCGCTATATGAACGGCGCTGCCACCAATCCCAACTTCGATGTAGTGGCTCGCGCTGCCGTGCAAATCAAGAACGCCATCGACGCCACCATCAAACTGGGTGGTCAGAACTACGTGTTCTGGGGTGGACGCGAGGGCTATATGAGCCTGCTCAACACCGATATGAAGCGTGAGAAGGAACATCTGGCTCAGATGCTTACCGCTGCACGCGACTATGCCCGCGCCAAGGGTTTCACCGGCACCTTCCTCATCGAACCCAAGCCCATGGAGCCTACCAAGCACCAGTATGATGTCGATGTAGAGACGGTAGTAGGCTTCCTGCGCGCTCACAACCTGCAGGACGACTTCAAGGTAAACATCGAGGTCAACCACGCCACGCTCGCCGGCCATACCTTTGAGCATGAACTGGCTGTTGCCGTCGACAACGGCATGCTGGGCAGCATCGACGCCAACCGTGGCGACGCCCAGAACGGATGGGATACCGACCAGTTCCCCATCGACAACTTCGAACTTACTCAGGCCATGATGCAGATTATCCGCAACGGTGGTCTCGGCAACGGTGGCTCTAACTTCGACGCCAAGCTGCGCCGTAACTCTACCGACCCCGAGGACATCTTCATCGCCCACATCAGTGGTATGGACGCTATGGCTCGTGCGCTCGAGAACGCAGCCGAAATCCTCGAAAACAGTGAGCTGCCCCGCATGGTCAAGGAGCGTTACGCTTCGTTTGACAGCGGCAAGGGCAAGGACTTCGAGGATGGCAAACTCTCGCTCGAGGACCTCGTGGCTTACGCCAAGGAGCACGGTGAGCCTGCCCAAATCTCGGGTAAGCAGGAACTCTATGAAACCATCGTAGCACTCAACTGTAAATAACTATGATATAGGCAATATTAAGGCTACACAATTACACTTTTTTCATAAATGTGCCGTCAGCAGAACGTGAGTTTAGCTGGCGGCTTTTCTTTTAGATGCATTTGGAAGCGTGGGGGTGACCTTGGCGCGCAGGGTGATGACATGTGGCATCGTTGGGATGAGCTTGGCGTGCGCCGGGATGGCTGTTGGCGGTGGCAAACAAACAAGCGGTGGGGCAGAAACCAGATGTGTGTCTGGAGTCTGCCCCACCGCTGTTTTATCGATGAAATCGGTGATTTTTGTTGTTATCTTGGCATTTCTGTCAGTGTCACTGGGCCTATCAGACCTGAAGGCTGCAACTTGGAATCTTTCTTGTAGAAAGGATAGGAGGTATAGGTGTAACGCTTGGGACAGTCGGGCTGCTGGTCGCCGATGATGCGGTTGCGCCAGAGGGTGGTGACGCGTATCTCGATGTCATTGTTGCCACGACGCAGGGCATCGGTAATCTCGGTGGAGAACGGTGCGCGCCAGAGAATGCCCATGTTCTTGCCGTTGACGATGACCTCTGCCAGTGCGCTCATCTGCCCGAGGTTTATCCAGACCCGCTTGCCGCGTATCTGGGCTTTGGTGAGCTTCACAGAGTTGTGGTATGTGGCGGTGCCGGCGAAGTAGCGGATGCCCGCGTCGTCGCTCTCGCTGAGCGAGTGCAACTGCGCCATCCTGTCAGTGTCACTGGGCCTATCAGACCTGAAGGCTGCAACTTGGAATTCTTCTTGTAGAAAGGATAGGAGGTATAGGTGTAGCGCTTGGGACAATCGGGCTGCTGGTCGCCGATGATGCGGTTGCGCCAGAGGGTGGTGACGCGTATCTCGATGTCATTGTTGCCGCGACGCAGGGCATCGGTAATCTCGGTGGAGAACGGTGCGCGCCAGAGTATGCCCATGTTCTTGCCGTTGACGATGACCTCTGCCAGTGCGCTCATCTGGCCGAGGTTTATCCAGAGCCGCTTGCCGCGTATCTGGGCTTTGGTGAGCTTCACAGAGTTGCGGTAGGTGGCGGTGCCGGCGAAGTAGCGGATGCCCGCGTCGTCGCTCTCGCTGAGCGAGCGCAACTGCGCCATCGTGGTCTGTGCCGGTGCGCCTCTGTCGGGCTGGAAGGTCACGGTCCAGGGGCCCTCGAGCGTGGCGGCGACGGTCTGGGCGTCGACTTTGACAGTCTCTGCCGCCGTGGGGTCGCTCTCGGTGCGGAAGACGATGAAGTAGGCTTCGCCGGGGTTCATCTGCAGACTTACCATGGTATAACCGGCTCCGTCGGTGTAGTCTACCGCGCTCACCTCGCCCGTCTCGGGATGCCACAAGTAAGGCTTCATGCCCGTCACCCTGAACCTCGCGTCGAGCGAACGTGTCTGGTAGCTGCGGTTGTTGACCCAGTATATCTCTGCCTGTGGCGTCTGTCGGTGTACGAAGCGCAGGCTGTCCATGTAGTCACAGTAGAAATCGGGCGCGATGCCCCATGCGGCGAGCGCGTCGGCGATGCTGGCGTTCTCCTTGACATTGGGGCGGTTGGCATCCCAAATCTCGGCTACCAGACGGTCAAACTCTGCCTGGTCATCGTTGAGGCTGAGCACTTCCTGGGGTCTTGCGCCGCAGAGTTTCATGCCCTTGCCGACCATCGCGGCGATGTGGCGCAGCGCAGGAACGGTCATACGCTGGGTGTTGGCGTCGAGGGCAAGCACCTGGTAGGTCATCCCCGACGGCGTGGTTATCTTGCCGTCGCTGCAAGTCAACTGCTCCGTCAGCGCGGGCGTGTTGACATAGTCGTAAGACGCCGTCGGCGGAACCTGGGGCTGGTTGGCGTAGAAGAGTCCGGTAACATTGTTGTCGTCGCCATAGTAGTAGGCCACGTCGGCGACATATCTGCCCTGCTGGAGCATATAACTGGTGCGCGAGAGATAGTCTACCCACGGACGGGCTTGCTCTGCCCATGTCTCGTGACGGTGGAACCACTGTCCGTAGACCTCCAGTCCCTGTCCCGGAACCTTGGTATCTATCGGCTGATGGGCACTGTCGTGGATGACGATACGGTTGACGCCGCTGGCGAATTCGAGGTCGGCGACAGGCTTGAGCAGATTGGGCGTGAGGGAATAAGCCAGTCCGTCGCCGTCCAGTCCGTTGGATGTAAGGGATTCGGCGGCAACCAGATTCTGACCATAGATGTGAGCCACAGACGCCGATTCGCGTATGTCACCCTGCTTGCCGGTCTCGCCGCGGTCATTCATGTGCATCACGGGTTCACTCGCCCACATCGCACCCATAGGGATAGTGCAGTATTGCTTGACAGCCATGCCGTCGGCTTCATAGACGCGGCACGACTCGTGGCTCTCGAAGTAGGTACCCATATCCCGCGCCTTCATGGTGTCGGCTACCTGACGGTAGAGGTTCTGCTCGATGAGCTCGCCGATGGTCTTGCGCCAGTCGAAGAGGAACCGGTCGGTCTTTTCGCTGCTCTCTACGATGGTTCCCGCCAATGCCGGCATCCACGGCAACAGTTCGTAGCCGCGTCGGGCTTTGAACTCTTCAGCCATCCGTGGCGTCCAGTTGGCTATTCCTGCCTCATAACTGTCGATGAGCAGGTTCTGGAGTCCGCGCTTGCCCATCATGCCGCGCGAGGCGTCAACATACGTGGCGAGATAGGTGCTTATATATCGCTGCACAGCCTCTGCCGACATCTTGTCGACCTCGAGCCCGGTCGCCTCGGGCGACGCGGGATGGTTCATCTTGCCCGTGAGCGAGTAGCCGAAGCGCAGTATGCGCCAGCGGCCCATCGGCGCTTTCCACGTGAGCCTTCCGGTGCTGTCGGTGAGATGGGTGAGGTCTACCACATCAGTCAGCGCCGTGGCCTTGTCGGTCTCTGGTGTGGGGTAGAGTGGCAAGTCGACCGGCGTGCCGAACGCGGCTTTCTCCTCGGCATGGTTCACGCGGAAGGAGGTAAACAGGTTGAGCTCGCTGATGGCCAGCGGACGGCGGTCGGCTTTCCATACTACTCTGAAGTAGCGCGCCGTGGTCGGCGTGATGTCCACGGTGGTTAGCGGAGCACCTCCCAGCACCAGGTCGCATACCTTGGTGAAGTGCAGACCGTCATTGCTCGCTTCCAACCATTTGGTCGGCGCGGGCCGCTTGTTGCGCCACTGGCTGTGCTGACGCCCGTCGGCGAGCGCCAATGCCCTGATGGTGTATGCCTTGTCGAGTTCTATCTTTATCCAAGCCACCTTGCCGGTGCTGTCGGCAGTCAGTTTCTGCGTCTTTGCCATGTCGCCGTCGGTGAGCATGGTCAGGTCTATCGCGCCGTTGCTCGCCGTCACCTTGGCGCCCATCTCTCCGAGCGTGAGCTCGCCGTCGGTTCTCACCGCCACCACGGCGATGTCCTTGTAGTAGGTCTTGCTTGACGCGGTGCCCCTCGCCCTGATGTTCTGGAAGGCTCCGCTCACGCTGTAGGGTTCGGGCAGCGTCACGTTGATGGTCTTGCCTCCCTTGACGGTGACCTCCCTCCACACCAGTTTCTTCATGGCGTCGCAGGGCTTCACCCACGGTCCTCCCGTGTTACTCCACCCCGGCGTAGCGGTCATCGTCGCTTCCATGCCGAGCGAGTCTGCCAACGCCACAGCATACGCATAGCACTCTTTCCATTCGGGTGTCATGTAGATGATGCGTTGCGGCACCACCTGTGGTGTCTTCTTTCCGGCGTCGAAGATATGGATGCCGCCGAGTCCGGCCCGATTCATCCATTCGAGGTCCTTGCGGATGCCGTCGCGCGATATGTTGCCGTTCATCCAGTGCCACCACACGCGCGGGCGGGCGCTCTGTGGCGGATTTATAAATCCCTCCTTCAGTACATCGGTTTGTGCCGCTGCGCCTATCGTTATCGAGGCCAGCGCCGTAAGCATGATGTTTCTTTTCCAGTTCATAGTGGTTATGTTGTTGTTTGTTCTTGTTTTCTGATTGATTGCCCTGCCTTGCGCCGGGGGCGTCTCCGCGCTCGTGGAGATGACCTTTGCGCTCGTAGAGATGACCATTGCGCTCGTGGAGATGACCTTTGCACTCGTCGAGCCTGCCATTGCTCTCGTGGAGATTGTCGTCGCACCCGCCGCGCTTGCCCTTTATTTATATAAGGTGATGGTGACGGGACCCAAGAGTCCTGCGGGCATCAGTATGTTCTTGGTTTTCTTGCTCCAGGGATACGAGGTCCACGTGTAGGTTGTCTCCCCGACCTTGGCGAGTTTGTCGCCGCAGATACGGTTCTTCCACGGGTTGGTTACGCGTATCTCCAGCGTGTTTTCGCCCGACTTCACCGCCGCCGAGATGTCGATGGAATGGGGCGAAAACCACGTTAACCCGCAGTATTTGCCGTTGACCCAAACCTCAGCCATATAGTTGACCGTGCCCAAGTCTATCCGGTAAGTCCGGGCACTGTCGACAGCGCCGAGGAAGAAACGGTTGTGATAGGCGGCGGTACCCGAGAAGTATTTTACTGCCCGCGCCTCGGCCGGGTTGGCTATGGCGAGCGTGGTGTCGATATACGACTTGAGCGAGTCCATCACGATGGCGTCTGGCGTGCCCATCTTCCGTCCGAATACCACGCGCCATGGACTGGCTATCGTGTCACTTCGGAGCGGCAGAAACTCCGTTGCGCGGTGACGCAGACGCTTGTCGGCCTCGCCGCTGAAGACGACAAACAGCGCATCTGCCGACTTCAAATCCATTTCCACGTAGGTCGAGCGGCTGCCAGTCATGTAGGTCACATCGCTGATTTCGCCTGTCACGGCGTTCCATATCTGTGGCTTGCGCCCAGTGGTCCTGAACTCAAACCAATCGTGCATATCGCTCTTCGAACGATTGTTGACCCAGTAAATCTCAGCATCCCCAGTGGTGCGGTGTACGTAGCGGATGCTGTCCATGTGCGTGCAGCGGAAGTCGGGCACATCCAGCAGCGAGTCGATGGCGTGGCGGGTCGAGCCGGTGTCGATGATGTTGCCACGCTTGCCACTCCAGAGGTCGTCGGCGATGCGGTCAAACTCAGCCGAGTCTGCCTTCAGCCCCATAGCCCGTGCCGGACGCCGCCCCACGATGGTCGCCCCCTGGTCTGCCAGCCTCTTCACGGCTTGCAGCGATGCCAGAGAGAGACGGTCCGAGGTACCTCCAAGCACCAGCATGCGGTAGCGGCTGCCGCCCGGAGTCACGAGCCGCCCGCCGTCTGCGTCGAGGTGGTGGCAGAGTATGTCGCTGTTGATGAAATCCATGTTGCAGCTCGATGGAATGGCTGGTTTCTGCTTGTCGAAGAGCGCCGTGGCGTTTGCTTCATCGCCATAGAAATAGGCGACATCAGCCACGTTGTTGCCCTGTTGCAGCATATAACTGCTGCGAGCCATATAGTCAGTCCAGCCACGAGCCTGCTCAGCCCAGGTGCTTAGCCGGTTGAACCACATGCCATAGATGTCGAGACTCAGACCCGGCACCATGCTGTCGATGGGCTGGTGGGCACTCTCGTGGATGACGATGCGGTTGACGCCACAGGCAAATTCGAGATCGGCGATGCGCTTGAGCATAGCCGGATAGAGCCCGTAGACCAGACTGTCGCCCTGTGACGGCCCGTAAGCCGTAAACGACTCTGCCGCCACCTGCTTGCGCCCGAATACATGGGCTGCCGAAGCCGACTCCATGAGGTCTGCCTGCATTTCGAGGAACATCTTCTGGGTGAAATCAAGTGTCTGCGTGCGTGCCCACATCGCCGCCATCGGTATATCGGCCTTACACTTGGGTGCCAGTCCGTCGCCGACAAACGGGCGACTGTTTTCCATGGCTTCAAAGTAAGTGGTGAGACCCTGCTCATGGGCTATGCGCCCGACCTGACCATAGAGATTGTCGGTGATGAGCTCGCCCAGCGTCAGGCGCCAGTCGTCGAGAAACCTGTCTGATGCCTCTGCCGACCCGATTACCTCGCCTGCCAGCGCCGGAAGGTAGGGCAGCAGGTCATATCCACGCCTGCTCCTGAACTCCTCGCGCATGTGGCGGGTCCAGGTGGCATATCCCGCTTCATAACTGTCTATGAGCAGACCGTTGACCACGCGCCCTATCATGCTGTCGCCCACCACGTGGCGGTAGGTGTCTATGTATGCCTCCATGTAGCGGCGCACGGCGGTCGAGTCGAGCTTGTCTACCTCCAGTCCGGTCGCTTCGGGCGACGCCGGATGGTTGGTCTTGCCTGTCAGCGAGTAGCCGAAGCGGTATATTCGCCATCGTCCCTCGGGAGCCTGCCAGCTGAGCCGCCCCTGAGCGTCCATATATCGGGTGAGGTCGACGACGCTGTCTACCCCCGTGGCATGGCTGCCGGCGTGGGTGGGGTAGTCGATGAGGCGCAGCGGACCTCCAAAGCCAGCCTTTTCCTCGCTGTGGTTGACGCGACTCTCTGTGCTGAGCGTAAACTCGCTGATTGTCGCCGGTCGGGCATTGGGCTGGTAGACCAGACGGAAGAATCGCGCCTCGGTAGGTGGCAGAGAGAGGGTGAGGCGGGGCGTGGCGCCGTTGGGCACGTTGCATACGCGCCGCCACTCACGGCCGTTGTCGCTGGCTTCGAGGTATTTGGTGGGGCTGGTGGGGTATTTCTCCCATGCGCCCAGCAGATGCGAGTCGGCTATGGTCATCGACCTGATGGTGCGGGGGCTGTCCAGTTCCACTTGTATCCAAGCCTGCTTCTTTCGCGGCCCTATTGCGAAGGTGTGGGTGAAGTCGCCGTCGTAGAGGTGGCGCCCGTTGATGCTGCCTTCCGACGTGGTGATGCGCTTTACCATGCTTGCCATCCCCACGGCATCGTCTGCCACCGGCACGGCGATGACATACAGGTCTTTATAATATGGTGTCTGCTTTACGCCCTTGCCCTTGTTGCGGTAATTCTGGTATTCTCCGCTGTGGGTGTAGGGTGCGGGCAGCGCCATGCTCGTGAGGGTGCCGCCGTTGATGACGGTGTCGCGCCACTCTATGCGTTTCATGGCGTCGTCGGGCGTTACCCACGGACCTCCGGTGTTGCTCCAGCCGGGTGCCGAGGGCAGCACGATGTCCATGCCGAGCGAGTCTGCCAGCCCTACAGCCAGCCTCAGACAGTCGTTCCACTCGGGTGTCATGTATTTCACGCGTTGCGGCACTATCTGTGGTGTGTTCAGTCCGGCATCGAAGAGGTGCACACCGCTGATACCCACACGGTGCATCCACTTGAGGTCCTTGCGGATGCCGTCGGGGGTGATGTTGCCGTTCAGCCAGTGCCACCACACCTGAGGGCGAGCCTCATGTGGAGGGTTCAAAAAGCCCGATTTCATCGAACTTGTCTGCCCCTGTGCGAGCAGTGAGCCACACAGTGCCAGCAGAGTCATTGCAGAGCGTATCATTCCAATTATTAGGGTTTGTATGGTATATGTCTATTGTTTTCAGGCATAAAAAGATATGCAATATTACCAATAAAAACCAAGATACGCAAGAAAAGACGGCAAAAGTTGTTGTTTATCTGCGTCTTGCCGTTCTCTTTGTGCGCTTGGGAGTGGCCTTGGGACGGGGCTCCATGCCCGGCATATCGCGCGTGATGGTGGCTCTGACGATGCGCACGTCGGTGAGCGGACGGTCATTGGCGTCGCGCTCCACCGCCTGTATCTTCTCGACCACATCCATACCCTCTGTCACCTCGCCAAACACCGTATAGGCACCGTCGAGATGGGGTGTGCCGCCCAGGGTGGTATAGACGCGCTCCATCTCAGGACTCATGGTGATGCTGTCGCCGAAGAGCTGTTTCAGGTTCTGCCGTCCGCGCTCCAGGGTGGTCTCGTCGCACACCTTGCCATAGACGATATAGAACTGGGTGCTGCTCGAGCGTCGCTCGGGGTTGGTCTTGTCGCCCTCCCGGGCAGCCGCCAGTGCGCCGCGCTTGTGGAAAATCTGCGGCAGCCGTATCTCGGCGGGCAGGGTATAGTCGAGGGGC
>OQVS01001687.1_pt1 | contig 14802 bp, 10 predicted proteins | sample 1691601 | NCBI WGS metagenome assembly OQVS01 (sample SAMN03418268, study PRJEB22391) | human gut metagenome | biome: human-gut; feature: organic feature; material: feces | host: Homo sapiens | place: Tanzania | collected 2013-01
GGGCTTTTGGCATAGAAGCAAGCTATGAAAGTGCGCTTGCAGCTGGCTTTATAATGGGTATTATGATAGTGCCGATTGTGGCGAGTTTGTCGCAAGATTGCATAGAAGCAGTGAGTCAAAAGCGCATAAACGGCGCACTTGCACTAGGAATGACAAAAAAAGAAGTGGTTTTTGCCGTGATTTTTCCAGAAGCTATGCCCGGTATCATCGCCGCTTGTTTGCTCGCCCTTTCAAGGGCTTTGGGCGAAACGATGATAGTAGTGATGGCGGCAAGCTTGCGCCCAAATATGAGCTTTAATTTGCTTGAAGATATGACTACTGTTACCGTGCATATCGTCCAAGCCCTGCAAGGCGACCAAGCCTTTGACAGCTCGCTCACTTTAAGCGCCTTTTCGCTAGGGCTTGCGCTCTTTTTACTCACTCTCATCATCAACGCCATAAGCGTTCATCTTATCAACAAATTTCACAAAGGAAAGAATTTATGAATTTTAAGGACAGAAAACAATCCTCAAAACGCTTCAAAGCCTTTTGCAAAGCGGGGCTTTATGTGAATTTGTTTTTCTTGTGCGTGTTTTTAGGCTCTGTGAGTTATTTGGGCTTGCCCGCGCTCAAACAAAGCTACATTTTAGTGAGTAAAGACAGCAACCAAACCGTGCTTAACCTACTCTCTCGCACCGAAAAACGCGCCTTGCGTTTGCAAGGCGGGGCGCAAAATTTAGCCAAAGCGCAGTGGCTTTTAGCAAATGCAGAAGCTGACCAGTATTTTAAGAGTAAATTCAACAAACTCAGCGATGATGAAAAAGCCCTTGTGGATACGCTCGTGCAAAGGGGCGAATTCATCGCTAAATTCAACGCAAATTTCTTTTTAGGCACGGACTCTAAAATCGCCCCCGAAAGCTCAGGCGTGCTAGCGTCTGTGGTAGGCACGGTGCTTTGTATGCTCGTTTGTATGGGCGTAGCTGTGCCTGTGGGCGTAGCGGCGGCGATTTATTTAGAAGAATTTGCCCACCAAAATGCGCTCACAAGTGTCATCGAAGTGTGTATCAACAATCTAGCGGGCATTCCAAGTATCATTTTTGGGCTTTTGGGACTTGCTTTGTTTATAAATTTTTTCGGCTTGCCCCGCTCATCAGCCCTTGTAGGCGGACTTACACTAGCCATAATGAGCCTACCTATCATCATCGTCTCCACAAAGGCGGCTTTAAAAAGCGTGGATACAGGTATGAAAAACGCCGCTTACGCGCTAGGGCTTACCAAATGGCAAATGGTAAGCGGCATAATGCTCCCGCTCGCCGCTCCGATGATACTCACAGGCTCTATACTCGCCCTAGCCTCCGCTGTGGGCGAAACCGCACCGCTAATGCTCATCGGTATGATAGCCTTTATCCCCGATATAGCCACGAATTTAGCCCAACCCACGACCGTTTTGCCCGCACTCATTTACAACTGGGCATCTATGCCTGAAAGGGCTTTTTTAGAAAGGGCTGCTGCTGGCATTTTAGTGCTTTTAAGCCTTGTCGTGGTGCTCAATCTCACAGCGATAATGCTAAGAAAATACTTTCAAGGAAAAACACAATGGTAGCAAGAGTAGTGAATTTAAATCTTTTTTACGGCAAAAAGCAGGCTTTGTTTGACATAAATATGAGCGTAGCTAAAAACAAAATCACCGCACTCATCGGCGCATCGGGGTGCGGTAAATCCACATTTTTGCGTTGCTTTAACCGAATGAACGACAAAATCGCTAAAACACAAGGGCTTGTCGAAGTGGCGGGCAAAGATGTGCGAAGTGCTGATGTAGTGGCTTTGCGAAAGAGCGTGGGAATGGTGTTTCAGCAGCCAAATGTCTTTGTCAAAAGCATTTATGATAATATCATCTACGCCCCAAAACTACACGGCTTAATCGCTCACAAAGATGACGAGCGCGAGCTTGTGGAAAGGTGCTTGAAAGAAGTCGGGCTTTTTGATGAAGTAAAGGACAAGCTCACTCAAAACGCCCTTGCCTTGTCTGGCGGACAACAGCAACGCCTTTGCATAGCGCGGGCTTTGGCTATAAGCCCAAATTTACTGCTTTTGGACGAGCCGACCTCAGCGCTTGACCCTATTTCAAGCGGTGTCATCGAAGAGCTTGTAAAAGAGCTGAGCCACAAACTTTCGATGATAATGGTAACGCACAACTTGCAGCAAGGCAAGCGCGTGGCGGATTATGCGGCGTTTTTTCACTTGGGCGAGTTAGTGGAATTTGGCGAAAGTGCTGCATTTTTTGAAAACCCGCAAAAAGAAAAAACAAAGGCATATTTAAGCGGAGCCTTTGGGTGAGCTGTTTGTGGAATTTAGCTTATGGCAAAACACGGCAGTGGAGTGCTGAAAAGAGAATTTGCGTGGATTTTTGCTGAGACTACGCCTTGCAAGGTGCAGTAAAATCCACTTGCAAAGACGGCAAAACATTTGTCATTTTGAGCTTTCGATAGAAAGCGAAAATCCACGCTTTTAAAGCACAACTTTGCACTTTGAATTTATGGATACTTCGCTTTGCTATGCAAAGTTCAGTATAACAGGAAAAAAGTCAGTATGATAAAAAATGTTCGTCATTGTGAGTAAGATAAAGTTAAAGTGTGGCAACATAAGATAAAAATTTATTTACTCGCCTTGTGCGTTGCCGAATTCTTGTTCTATGCTTTCAAGGACTGATTGCTGTGCCTTTTCATCGGCAAGTTCTACTTTGTAGTAAATCTCAGCCCTGTTGTTTTTGAGCGAGCTGGCGTCATTGTTTTCAAGTGGAGAATTCAGCCCAAAGCTCTTTATGCTGACATTTTTCACGCCCACGCCGCCGTTTAAGAAGTATTCGGCGACATTTTTAGCGCGTTCATAGCCTAAATTAAAGCTATTTACGGCTGTGTCGCTGTTGTCTGTGTAGCCGCGGATTTCTATTTGCACGCTTTGTGGTAGCGTCAAGGAAAATTCTACCATATATTTTAAGAAATCCTGCATATCCTTTGAGATGATTTGTGCGCTGCCTCGTTCAAATTCCACGCGGGCGGGCAGTTTGAGGGCGATTTGGTTTTCGCTTTGGTCAAGTGCTTGACGCAGTTGTTGTATCAGCTCTTGTTGTGAGGCTGTGAGGGCTTTGAGCGCGCCTATTTCATCGTGGCGTCTTTGCGATGCGCCTCTGTGTTGCTTTTGGTTGGGGTTTTCTTGCTCGACAGTTTGGCTTGGAGTGAAGTCAAAAATTTTGATGAATTCGGTTTTTAGAGCCTCTGCCTTTGCTGGGTTGCTCTCACTTATCGCCCAAAGTGCGATAAAAAGGGCAAGCAACAAGGATAAAAAGTCCGCATAAGGCACAGCCCACCTTTCGCCAGCTGGGCATTCTTGTTGCTTTTTTTTTGCCATTTTAGTCCTTATTTCTCAAATTGCGAAATGCGGATATCATTTTCACTTAAAAAGTTAAAGAGTTTTTGCTCCAAATCGCGTGGGTTCATACCCTCAGCTATGCTTTTAATGCCCTCCATTATCACGCGTTGCTCTTTTATCAAGTCCATTCCGTTGGCTTTGAGCTTTGCCCCAAAGGGTCCAAAAAGCGCATAAGAACCAAAAATCCCCGTAACCGTCGCGGTAAATGCGCCTGAAATACCCATAGCCATTTCTTGCGGATTGTCAAGCTTTTGGAGTGCAAGCATAAGCCCCAAAACCGCACCCACAAGCCCAAAGGTAGGGCAAGTCTCCCCAAAGCGTATCCAATACTCAGCCGCTTCTTTATAATACTCTTCGCGTTCTTCAATTTGAATTTCCATAGTATCTCTTATCTCGTCCCAATTCTTACCATCAACAAGCATCATCAGTGCATTGCGTAAAAATTCGTTTTCGATTTCATTTGTTTTGCTTTCTAATGCTAAAAGCCCGTCTCGCCTAGCGATGACAGAAAATTCAATGATTTGGGCAATGCGTTCTGGCAAATTTGTCTTTGCGCCCGTAAAGGCGATTTTAAGTTCTTTGTAAGCAGCTTTGACGGCTTTTTTGTGGCAGGCTGTCATCGCGCTGAATGCAGCTGTGGGGATAACGATAAGCACGGAACTTATATGGATAACATGCAAGGGGTTTCCGCCCTCCAAAATGTCGCCGATAGAAATACTCGCCGTTGCTAAGATGATACCAAGTATCGTGGTTAAGTCCATTTTTTTCCTTTATTTTAACTCGCCCCAATTTTTCGCTACTGCTGAGCTAGTTTTCAAATTTACCTTTAATTTTACTACATTTTGCATAATGTCCTGCGTAATTGTAGCAAATTTTTCAAGTTTTTCATCTTTTATTTCAAAAATTAACTCATCGTGGATTTGCAAGATGAGTTTTTGCCCCTCATCTAAATGCGGGTAAATTTCAAGCATAGCAAGCTTTATAATGTCAGCTGCTGAGCCTTGCAAAATGCTATTTACGCTTTCTCTTTCATAGCTTGCCTTTATCATAGGGCTTGCGGTGTTAAAGTCAAAGTATCGCTTTCGCCCCAAAAGCGTGCTGATAAAGCCATTTTGCCTTGCGCTTTCTTTCACGCGCTCAAAATAATCCTTAATGCTCGTAAAATTCGCAAAATACCGCTCTATGTAGCTTTTGGCTAAATTTGCTTCTATTTTTAAATTTTGGCTTAAAGTTTTATAGCCCATTCCGTAAATCAGCCCGAAATTTATGCTTTTGGCTATGCTGCGCGTTTCATAGTTGCTTTCTCCAAATATCATCACAGCCGTGCGCGCGTGAATGTCCTCATCATCAGCAAAGGCTTTAAGCAGCTTTTCATCTTCGCTAAAATGAGCAAGCATTCTCAGCTCAATCTGCGAGTAATCAAGGCTTAAAAAGCTATGCCCTTCGCGGGCTGTAAAGCAGGATTTATAGGCTTTGGCGTATTGTCCGTGAGCTGGGATATTTTGTAAATTTGGGTCTTTGCTGGCTAATCTACCCGTTGCCGTGCCTGTTTGCATAAAATTTGAGTAAATGCGTGAATTTTCATCATTTTGAGCAAGCTTTAAAAGCGGTTCGCAGTAGGTAGAATAAAGCTTTGCAAGCTCTCTATAATCAAGCAGTTTTTGCGCCACAGGGTGCTTATCTACAAGCTCATTTAGCACCTTTTCATCGGTAGAAAACACGCCACTTTTGCCCTTTTTGCCACTTGGCAAACCAAGTTTTACAAACAGCACTTCGCCCACTTGTTTGGGCGAATTTAGGTTGAATTTCTCAGCTGTAAGGGCGTAAATTTCATCACTCAAAGCCTTTATGTCCTTTGAAAACTCTTGCATAAGTGCGCTTAAACGCTGAGTATCTAAATGAATGCCCCCATTTTCCATACTCATAATCACCTTTATAAAAGGAAATTCAAGCCTTTTGGCAAGTTCAAGCAAGTTTGAGTCTAAATTTTTAAGAAAATACAAATAAAATCTCAAAGTGATATAAGCGTCCTCAGCGGCGTATTTAGTGGCATTTTCAAGGGATAGTGCGGAGAAATTTGCCCCCTTTGGCACGACTTGCTCGAATTTTATGGTTTCATACTCAAAAAGCCTTTTGGCTAAATCGTCCATATTTACGCGCTTGCTCGGCTCATAAAGCCACGCTAAAATCATCGTGTCAGCGTAGTTTGCGGGCGCTTTTAAGTCAAAGTTGTTTTCGATGATTTTAAAGTCAAATTTAAGATTATGCCCCACAACAAAACCATCATAAATCATCTTTATAGCGCGTTTTGCGCTCTCTTTTGAAAGCTGCTGTGGCGCGCCAAGATAGCTGTGCGCCAAAGGCACATAGTAGGCTTCTTGCTCGTTTAATGCAAAGCTAAATCCCACTATATCGGCGTTTTTTTCAAGTCCTGTCGTTTCTGTGTCAAAGGCGATGATTTTACTTTCATCAAGTCCTTTTAAAAGCTCAAAAAGCTCGTTTTCATCGGTAATAAGCGTGGCTTTAAAGCCTAAATTTTTATCCATATTTTGCGGGGCGGATTTGAGCTTTTTAAGCAACAAATTCAGCTCATACTCTTGCAAAATATCAAGCACTTCAAGCAAAGGCTCGGCTTTATCGTAGTTTGCTTGCGTAAAAAGAAAGGAAATGTCTAATTCATCATAAAGCGAAGTGAGTTTTTTACTCAAAAAGGCGTTATCTTTGCCCTCAATGAGTAAATTTTTCGTGCGTTCGTTGCGAACAAGGGGCAAATTCTCATAAATGCCCTCCAAAGAGCCGAATTCATCAAGCAGAGTTTTAGCTCCCTTTGCGCCTATGCCCTTTACACCGGGTATATTGTCAGCCGTGTCGCCGCAAAGTGCTAGAAAATCTTTGATTTGAGTGGGTTTCACGCCGTATTTTTCCAAGCAACCAGCCTCGTTGTAGTCGTTTTTTGAAATAGGGCTGTAAATGCTTACCTTGCCGTCTTTTATGAGCTGATACAAGTCCTTATCCTGCGTGATGATACGCACGAAAATGTCCTTGTCCTCGCAAAATTTCACCACAGAAGCGATGATATCATCGGCTTCATAGCCCTCTTGTGAGTAGGCGCAAAAGCCCATTTTTTTAATCATCTCAATGCAAATAGGAATTTGCTCCAAAAGCTCATCGGGCGCGGCTTGGCGGTTAGCTTTATAGCTTGTATCTATCTCACTGCGAAAGGTTTTGCCCTTGCTATCAAGCGCAAAGATGAGATAATCGCTGCTAAACTCGTTTTTTAGACTGTAAATAAAGTTCGCAAAGCCAGCAACCATACCGCTAGGCTTGCCCGCACTTGTCGTAAAGCCCTTTAAAGCGTAAAAAAGCCTAAAAAAAAAGCCAAAAGTATCGATGATAGTTAGGGTTTTCATAGTGTCCTTTGCTAAAAATTCAAAGCATTATAGCAAATCTGCGTAAAGATTGAAATTTTTTGGAATGTTTTTTGCTTTTTTAAGATAAAATTCAAAAAAAGGGGCTGCGATGATAAACACAAGGCTTGATTTAAGCGCAAATGCAGGACAAAAAACTAATCTTTACGACACGCCCTTGCGACAACTTTTTGAAGAGGCGCAAGAAATCGCGCAAAAACGGCACAAAAGACACAAAGTCGAGCTTCAAGGGCGCAAAGAGCAAGATGATGGGCTACGGCAAGAAAAGACGCTTGATTTGTTGCAAGAAAAAGTCAAAGAAAGTCTAAGGCAAAAAATCATTCAAAGCACGCAGGCGCAAATTCTAGCCCAAAACACAAAGACACAAAGTTCTGTTTTAGATGAAAGCGCCCAAAGCCCAAAGGCTCAAATTTTAAACACACAAAATGAAGCCCAAAATTCAGCCCAAAGCCCAAAGGCTCAAAACCACGCTCAAAGCTCACAAAAAGCCACAAGTGATGATTTGCTTAAAAATTTACTCGCTAGTCTTTAAAAAGGCTTAAAATCTTATAAATTTAAGTTTAAAATAAATTTTTTTCGTTACAATAAACAAAAATCCTAAATTTCACGCAAAAAGGACTCGAAATGAAACTCAAACTCGACTACACCAGCTTTATAAACAAGGCAAAAAGCCTTTGCAAGGGGCGCGTTTATACAAGCTATCTTATGCGTTATGCGCTTGGCACAGATGCGAGTTGTTACAGCTACACGCCACGAGTTGCCATTCGCGCAAATGATGAAAGCGAAGTCATAGCCTTGCTAAAACTTGCTAAAACTTGCCAAACGCCCGTTACCTTTCGTGCCGCAGGGACGAGTTTGAGCGGACAAAGCAGTAGCAACAGCATTTTAATCATCGCAAATGATGGCTTTAAGGGCATTAAGCTCGGGCAAAATGGCGAAGTGATAGAGTGTGAATGCGGTGTGATAGGCTGTGAGGCAAATGCAGCCTTAGCAGAGTTTGGCAAAAAGATAGGACCAGACCCAGCGACTATAAATTCAGCTCTCATCGGAGGAATTTTCAACAACAATTCTAGCGGAATGTGCTGCGGCGTGGAGCAAAACAGCTACAACACCATTCACTCCGTGCGTGCGGTGCTGCTTGATGGCACTATCATCGACACAGCCGACAACGAAAGCGTAAAAGCCTTTGAAAACTCTCACCCGCAAATGTGTAAAGAGCTTAAAGCCCTGCACGCTCAAATTCAAAACGATGAGGAGTTAAAGGCTTTAATCGCTAAAAAATACAAAATCAAAAACACCACAGGCTACTCTATAAACGCACTAGCGGACTTTGGCGAGATAAAAGACATTTTAAATCACCTTTTCATAGGCAGTGAAGGCACTTTGGCTTTTGTGAGCAAGGTTCGTTACAAGGCGGTTAAAGACGCCAAATTTAAGGCTTGTGGCTTGCTCTTTTTTGAGGATTTAAACGAGGCGAGCAAAGCCATAGTCGCCCTTTCAAAGCTAGGACGGCAAAAGGTTGTGAGTGCTGAGATGATGGATTATGCTTGTTTGATGGCGGTAAAGGACATTGAGGGCGTGCCAAGCGTGGTGAGCGCGTGCAAAGAGGGGTATTCTTGCATTTTGTTTCAAAGTGAAAGCGATGATGAGGGCGAGTTAAATTCGAATTTAGCACAAATCAAGGCGAGTTTAAAGCCGCTTAAAATGGCGTTTGAACCGCTTTATTCGAGCAAGGCAAGCGAGTATGATGCGTGGTGGAAAATCCGCAAAGGCTTGTTGCCCTTTACTGCGGGCAACCGCCCAAAAGGCACAACCGTCATCACAGAAGATGTGTGCTTTGAGATAGATAAATTCACAGACGGCGTTGGCTTTTTGCAAGAGCTTTTTAAAAAATACGGCTTTGAGGGGGTGATTTTTGGACACGCGCTTGCGGGAAATTTGCACTTTATCATCACGCCAGATTTGCAAGATAAAACGCAGTTTGCAAATTTCGCCGCTTTGGTTGAGCAAATGAGCCAAAAAGTAGCTCTAATGGGCGGCAGCACCAAAGCAGAACACGGCACAGGGCGAATGGTCGCGCCCTTTGTCGAGCTTGAATGGGGCAAAAAGGCATACCAAATCAACCTTAAAATCAAAGAAATTTTCGACCCGCAAGGCTTGCTAAATCCCGATGTCATCATCACTAAGGACAAGGACATTTACAAGAAAAATCTCAAAAGCGCACCTAAAAATTTGCTCAGTTTGCCCGAAAATGACGAGATGATAAACACCTGTATGGAGTGTGGATTTTGCGAGAAATTTTGCCCTTCAAAAGACTTAACGCTCACGCCAAGACAAAGAATAGCCGTGTTGCGAGAAGTAACAAGACTGCTTGAAAATGGCGAAAAAAGCAAGGCAAATGAGCTTTTAAAAGAGTATGAGTATGCAGGAGATGAAACCTGTGCTGGGTGTTCGGGCTGTTTTAGGCTCTGTCCTTTGGGCATAGACACGGCAAAGGTAGCCAGCGAGCTTCGCCAAAAAATAAGCGCAAATTCACAAAAAATGGCGCAAAAAATTTATGATAATTTTGAAAAAACTTTAAGCCTTGCCAAAGGCGGACTTAAATTTTACGCCTTTTCAAGCGCGCTTTTGGGCGAAAAAAATGTCAGCAAAATCACTTCGTTTTTGCACGGCTTAAATTCAAATTTGCCTTTCACACCGCCCTTTATGCCAAGCGCAAATGGCTATAAACTCACAAACAAGGGCGAGGATTTGGAGGAAAAAGTGGTGTATTTTACCGCTTGTATGAACCGCGTTTTTGCTCCGTCCAAAAAGCAAGATGACAAAAGAGCCGTGCAAGAAGCGTTTGAGAGCATTTGCGCTAAGGCTAGTGTGGGCGTGATTTACCCAGAAAAAATCTCTAAAATGTGCTGCGGTAAAATGTTTGAGGATTATGAGAGCATAAGGGCGCAAAATTTAGCCTTTTTGGAAAATGAGCTAAATTCCGCGACAAAGGGCGGTAAATACGCCGTTGTGATAGAGCATTCAAGCTGTTTTTACTCGCTTTTAAAGGACTTTAAAGATAAATTTAAAATCCTTGACATTAGCGAATTTTTGCTTTCAATCGCCGATAAACTCGCGTGGCAAAAGAGCGAAAAAACCCTGCTGGTGCATAAACTTTGCTTGCTTAAAAAACTAGGCAAAGACGGCGCACTTTATGAGCTTGCAAGGCTTTGCAGCGATGAAGTAAGGCTGATACAAAGCTTTGAGTGCTGTGGTTTTGCTGGTAAAAAGGGCTTTTTCACGCCCGAGCTTAATCAAAGCAGCACGAAAAATCTCAACGCTGAAACAAATGAAAACTTCATCGGCGTAAGCACGAGCAGCACTTGCGAAATAGGGCTTAACGCTTATGGTAACACCAAATTTCAAAACATAATTTACCTTGTGGATAGCCTTACAAGCAAAAAATAAATTTGCGGAAAATAAGGCGCAAAATTTGGTTAAAATGTGTTATAATAACGCGAAATTTGGAAGATGAGTGCTCTGGTGAGTGCCACTGACTTCAAATCAGATGAAAGCATAGCTGGCTATGCTTTGGGGAGTTCGATTCTCTCATCTTCTCGCCACGATTTGCTTAAATTTGTGGATTAGCCCCTTAAAATTCGTAAGAATTTAAAATTTTAAGCTGAATTTATGGGCTTTGTTTTATGTTTTGGCTTTATCAAGCACCAAAATAAGTCCGCCCAAAATGATACCCAAAATGCCCGCAAACACCATAGCACTAGGAAAAGCGTCCCCTAAAAATAGCCCCAAAATCAGCGAAAAGATGACATCAAGGTAGCTCACCCCCGCCACAACGCCCGCTTTTTTAGCTATACCGTAGCTTTTTGTAAGATGGATTTGATACACCGCGCCCAAAATGCCCATCACAGCGATGATAGCCCAAGCCTTTAAATCTGGTATTTTAAACTCACAAAGCAAGAAATCAAGCCCCTTTGGAGCGTAAAATTCGCCCACTATCATCGAGCAAAGCGGCACAAGCGAGCCTACTATCATAAAGGCAAGGGCGATTTTTTCAGTGGTGTAGTAGTGGCGCAGCTGCCTAGCGCTCGTTACTGAAACAGCCGATAAAAACCCACACAGCACGCCCAAAAGTGAGTTTTTTATGTCAAAACCCGTGTGAAATTGAGCCTCCGCCCAAGGCTGAGCGATGAAAAGCACGCCACAAAAGCCCACAAAAATGCCGCCCCAACCGCGAAGCCCCACGCTTTCTTTAAAGATAAAAAACGACAAAAGCGTAGTAAAGATAGGTGCGGTTTTTTGAAAGGCATAAGCTCCGCCAAGCGTGATATGCTCGATATTGTAAAAGAGTAGATAAAGCGAAAGCACACCCGCAACCCCGCGAAAAACAAGCAAGCCCAAATGCCCGCCCTCGCGTGGTTTGAGCGTGGATTTTTGGTAAAGATAGAGTAAATAAAGGGCGGCGATGAAATTTCTAAAAAACACCACTTCAATGGCTGGCAAGTCCTTGCTAAGTAGCTTCGCACAAACTCCGATAAGCGCAAAGTCAAGGCAAGCTAGCACCATAAAATATGCGCCCAAATTGTGTTTTATCACTCGCAACATAGTTTAAACCTCTGTGTTTGCTCTTTTTGCAAAAGCCTTTTATCTTAAATTTAGCCTTTAAATTCGGGCTAAATTCCGCCCTAAAACGCTAAATTTTCGCCCCTAAAATCAACTTTTAGCTAAAAATTCAGCAAAAAGCGTAAATTTGCCTTATAATTTCCCCTTTTGTCCGCCGATAGAGTGCAAAAAGGCGTAGTCGATTTTTACCTTTTTTTCGTTTTGCACGCTTAAAGCCAGCCTTTCAAGCACCACGCTAAAATCATCAAAAAGGTAGTTTGCCATTGAGCCGGGGTTTGGGTTGATTTCGTTGATGAAAACTTCATCATCAATCACAAAAAAATCACAGCGAATAAGCGCGCCCCTAAAAAGCGGTTCGTAAATTTTAGCGAAATTTTCTTTTAACTTGCCCTTTAAAGTCTCGCTAATGTCGGCTTCTTTCACTTCGCTATGCCCTGAAAAGCTAAGGTATTTTTGCTCAAAGTCCAAAAGCTCTTTTTTCTTTGGCTCTTCGATGAGCGAAAAGATGAATTCATCTTTGATTTTGCAACCTGCTAGGTTGAATTCTTTTATGTTTTTCACAAAAGGCTCGACAAGCACTTCTTCATCAAACTCAAAGGCTATGTCAAGGGCGTAGGATAGCTCTTTTTGGTTATGCACCACGCTTATGCCTATGCTACTGCCAAGTCTTGCGGGCTTTAAAATGCAAGGAAATTCAAGTTTTTGCTTCAAAGAGCTTTCATCATAGCGTTTTAAAAGTATGTAAGGCAAGGTTTTTGCGCCAACTTTTTGAGCGTAAAGTTTGGTAAGCTCTTTGTTAAAAGAAAGCACACTTGCTTCAATGCGCGGTCCTATGTAGTTTAAGCCGTAAAATTCACACAAACTCGCTATTTTGCCGTCCTCTCCGTCCTTGCCGTGTATAAGGTTGATGAAAATATCGATATTTTGCCACTTTTGACTCAAAAAGCCCCTTTCATAAAAGCCATTTTGCCCCAAAAAAAGCTGTTTTCCTTTGACAAAATCCCCACTACTGAATGTTTTAGCGTTCATTTTTTCTGGCTCAATCAGCCAAAAACGCCGTTTTTCATCGCAAAAAATAAAGCTCATATCGCCACGAAAGACTTTTTTCAGCACTATGGCGCTTACTATGCTTATCTCGTGTTCGTAAGAATTGCCCCCAAAAATCACTCCGTATCTCACAAATGTCCTTTTTAAGATAGTTTTTTCAATGCTTCTTTTACAAGCTCGCCTGTTTCTTGTGCTTTGCACTCGCTCAATGCCTTTAAGGCTCTATCTTGCTTAAAGCCAAGCGAAACAAGGGCTTGTAAGGCTTGTTTTTGCTTTTCATCACCGCTTTCAAGGGCGATTTTAGCGTCTCCAAGCTCGACTATAATGCGTTTTGCGCTTTTTGGACCAATGCCCGGCACTTGTTTAAAGGCGTTTTCATCGCCAAGCGTTAGGGCTTTGTAAAAAGAATTTGTATCCAAGCTCGAACACACCGCCATCGCCGTTGTCGCACCTACGCCATTTACCTTTAACAAAAGCTCAAACATTTTTTGCTCATTTTTATCCAAAAAGCCATAAAGCCTGTGCGAGTCTTCTTTCACAATCATCGTTGTGTGTAGCTCAGCCCTTTGCCCTTTTTCAAGGTGTGGGGAGCAAAAAAGCGACACGGTTACGCCATAACTCACACCGCCGTTTGTTTTGATGATGATGAAAGTTGGTTCTTTGGTGCTTACAACGCCTTCAAGTGCTTGTATCATTGAATTTTCCTTTGTTTTAGCAGCTTAACTCTCGCCCCTAACTTTGCGCTAGAATTTGCCCTAAATTTCGCTTTTACGCTTGAATTTTCCCAAAAATTCAGCGCAAAATTTAAATTTTTGCTTAAATTTAAGCCCATAAAAGCGAAATTTATCGTTGTTTGAGCCATTCTAAATCCCTTTCTTCGATTTCTTGGCTCACATCGATGGCGACCTTGCCGCCCTTGTCAAACAAATGTTTAGCGAAAAAAACCGCCGCTTCTTCGTCTCTTTTGGGCGTGTAGGTGCTTTCGCCGTTGCGAAATTTCCATTTTATCACATTCATATCTTGCCACGATTTGCCCTTGTTGATGATTTTAGCGTTGAAAAGCTCTTCTTCTTCTTGGGTTCTTAACTTTTTGATAAGCTCTTCTTTTTGGATTTTAAGCTCGCTTTCTTGGGCGTTAAGCCTGTTTAGCTCGCTCACATAGCCCTTATAATCATTAACCATTTGCGTAAAATTGCTCGGCACGGGCATTTTCTGCGCTTGCAAGGCTTTCATCTTTTTCATCAGCGTTTCTACGCCGCTTTTGCTTGAATTTATGGCGTGTTCTAAATGAGCGATGAGCTTTGGCAGCTCTCTTTGCTTTGCTTCGATATTTTTGAGTGTTTCAAGTGCTTCGTTTTCTCCAAAGAGTTGGGCGGTGAATTTGTTGTTTGTGCCTGAGCATTGCTCGATGATAACCATTTGACTAAAATCAATGGTGTTGTTGCTGCCAAGCGATGAGAGTAGCATTCTTTGCGTGGAGATTTTGCCACCCATTCCTTTTTTGATTTTGACTACCTTTGCTTCGATAATGCCATTTTCAAGCGTGTCTATGTCGGCTTTTTCAGCCTTTAAATACCCCTTATGCGTGGATACATAGACATCATCGGCGTAAATTTTCGCGCTGTTGTTGGTGTTGCCATAGATTTTCACGCTTCTTGCGCGTAAAATCGTGTTAGAACCGACATTGCCATTGACGATTATATTTTCACACTCTATCCTAACACCCGAACCAACGGCATCTTCTAAGTCCGAGTTGCTTTTGATATTGACGGTTATGTTGTTGTCAAGCCCGCCTAAAATCGCCCCCGTTTCTTTCAAGGTGGCTGAGGCTAAATTCAGCTCATTTTCTATGTCAAATTTACCATCAGGCGTGCGGGTTACAAAGCCTTTTTTCTTTGCGTAATACTCCACGCAATGCACGCGTTCGGGCAGCCTGCAAATCTCTTTTGGCTCTAAATTTTCAGAGCAAGAAAATTCGATTTTATTTTCAGGCGGTATGTGCGGTTCCATAAATGCAAGCTTTAAATTCCGCCCCTTTCGTGCTGTGCCGGGCTGTATGTAGCGCAAAATCAAATCCCCCTTGTTAATGCCGATGATACTTACCTTTTGTATGCCATCATTATTTTGTGGGGCTTTGTCCTTGTAGCAGATGATGAGCTTTTCGCTTTCTGGTGATATAGGGTGCGTGCCTTTGGCGATTTCTATAAGCACTTTTGGGTGTTTGAGCGTTTTGTTTTTAAAGCGGTTCAGCACTTCAACAAGCGTTTTTTTAAAGTCAAATATGCGAATGCCTATG